>Ga0256828_1000166_pt1 | contig 44371 bp, 32 predicted proteins | sample CV88metaG_FD_185993 | JGI IMG/M metagenome (GOLD analysis project Ga0256828, IMG submission 185993) | Hydrothermal vent microbial communities from East Pacific Rise, Pacific Ocean - CV88 | ecosystem: Environmental > Aquatic > Marine > Hydrothermal vents | place: Pacific Ocean: East Pacific Rise...
CACCCTTTATGCAAGCAGGTTCCACCAAGCTGGTCCAAATCTTTCTCAATAAGAGCCACCTTTTTACCACTCTTTGCAGCCACAACAGCCCCCGCATAATTCAACCCGCCACCTATATAGATAATGTCATACATCTTTTTATTCCTTAAAGTTAAGAGGACTTTGCAGCTCTTTTTTGAGATCCTGCATAAAGAGTGCTGCTTCATACCCATTTACAAGCCTGTGGTCTGCTGTGAGGGTTAATGCAATTTTGCCGTTTTTCAGCGCACCTACTGCCAAAATGGCACTCTCATCTCTGTTTATCATCGCATCAAAACGCTCAATACCCAGCATACCGAGATTAGATATGCCAAAAGTTGCGCCCTCTAAATCCTGAGCACGAAAACTCCTCTTTTGAAGATGGTTTTTAAAGTTTTGCAGCGTACTCCCTATTGTATCTGCACTCATCTTCTCTGCCTGATGGAGTACCGGCATATAGAGTGCTTTTTTATCTGATACGGCGAGAGAGATGGAGGCATAGGGCACTATCTGCACTCTCTCTTGTACTATTTTTGAGCGAAAGGCCTCGTGTTGCATCATCACTTTGGCTACAGCTTTGATTATCCACAGAGTAACTGTTCTGTTTTGATGTTTTTGTATCAAAGCGGCATCAAGAGACTCATATATGTGAAAAACCGGCTTTTGTGCCGATAGTGTTACATTTGATATAAGTGCTTTTTGCATAGGGTCCAAAGTTTTAATAAGTAGCAGTTGATGCTCTTTCACATATCTTCTAACCTCCTGCTCATCTATCTTATGGTCCAGTTTAAAAAGAGTGCTTTTAAGATTGTAACTATCAAGCAGTTTGCGTGCTTTTGGGGTAAAATAGCGCTCTAAAGCATACATATCTACATCTTTTGCGTGCACTATCTCCTCTTGGGTATTTTGAGCAAGCCTCTCTATATCTACACCATACTCCTGCGCTTTCATCCGTGCTTTTGGAGAGCTGTGGTATCCCTCCTGAGTATTAGAAGCTTTAGTGTCAGGAGCTTTGTGGCTCTCTTTTTTTGGCGCTCTATGTACTACCTCACGCGACTCCTTCTTCTCTTCTTGCAGAGCCTCTTTTGGCGCCTCCTCATTTTGTGTCGCTATTTTGGCTATGACACTCCCTACTCGCAGCGTATCACCCTCTTTTGCAAGCAGAGCCTCTACAACACCATCTTGAAAGCTCTGTACCTCCATTATTGCCTTATCACTCTCTACCTCAGCAATAACATCACCACTCTTTACCCTATCTCCGGTATCTACCTTCCAGGCTATAAGCTTTCCCTCATCCATTGAGTCTGAGAGTTGCGGCATCACTATCTCATACATTACTCTTCACTCCCCACGCAATAATATCTTCTGCGATACTTTGCGGTGTCGGTATAGAAGCGAGTTCCAGGGCTCTGTTATAAGCCAGCGGAACATCTGCTCCTGCCAGACGCAGCGGTGGGGCATCCAGCTCATAAAAGAGCTCTTCAGCCGCCCACGATACTATCTGCGCACCATAGCCACCCGTTTTATGATCCTCCTCTACCATTACAAGACGAGATGTCTTTTTAATAGATGCCTTGAGTCTCTCATAATCTATTGGGTTAAGTGAGCAGAGATCTATCACTTCACACGAACACGCAAGCTCTTTTTCAATACTTGGCAGAGCTTCCATCACATCATCTACCATTTTTAGATAGCTCACAATGGTAATATCACTCCCCTCTTTTACTATACGGGCTTTAAAAGGGTCCAACTCTTGCTCAAAATTCACTTCACCCTTTTTGTTATAGAGCAGTTCGTGTTCTATGAATATATAGGGGTCATCAGAGAGTATGGCGTGTTTGAGTGCGTGATAGGCATAATTGACATCATTGACGCTGAGTACCTTTAAACCAGGAACACTACAGAGCATCTGCTCATAGCTCTCACTATGCTGTGCTGCAAGCTGACGGCTCACTCCCTGAGGAAAACGCACTACCATAGGCAAATGAATCTTTCCGTTGCTCATATAGTGCAGTTTTGCCATATGGTTTATAATCTGGTCAAAAGCAAGCAGAGCAAAATTTCCCGTCATTATCTCTGCGACAGGACGCAGTCCTCCTATTGCCATTCCCACAGCATTACCCACTATGCTCAACTCTGCAATGGGCGTATCTATAACCCGCTGCTCACCATACTTCTCAACCAGACCCTCAGTAACACGAAAACTCCCGCCATAAAGTGCGACATCCTCTCCAAGTGTTACAATACTCTCATCTTTTTGCATCAACTCATCAAGCGCTCTGTTTAAGGCTTCACGGTACAACATCTTACACCTCCTCTACAAAGAGATGCTCATAGAGCAGCCCTATTTCCGGCTCGGCAGCACTTTTGGCATACAAGAGTGCCTCATCTACAGCCTCTTGCGCTTTTGTATCTAAAGCGGCTATCTCCGCCTCACTACATCCCCACAGCTCACGCAGACGCTTTTTAGAGAGTTCAATAGGGTCTTTTGCCTTACAATGTGCCATCTCCTGTGCTGAGCGGTAGCTATTGGCATCACTGACGGAGTGTCCCTCATATCGGCAGGTAAATGCCTCTAAAAACAGAGGTCCGTGCCCTTTTTCCAATAAACTCTTTGCGTGAGATACTGCTTCATAGACGGCATCTGCATCCATTCCATCAACATCCATCGTCATCATATAGGGTTCTGCCTTCTTTGACTGCTCTTTAAAAGGTGCGGTACGCTTTATATTTGTACCGATGGCATACTCATTGTTTTCACATAAAAAGAGGAGTGGCAGTTTCTGTGTTGCGGCATTGTTGAGTGACTCAAAAAATGCCCCGCCGTTACTCGCACCGTCACCAAAGATAACCATCACACCATCTTCACTCCCTTGGAGCTTTCTTGCATAGGCACACCCCACAGCATTTGGAATATGTCCTCCGACGATGGCATCTCCGCCATAGAAGAAACGAGAAGGCTCAAAGAGGTGCATACTGCCGCCTTTACCGCCACTCACACCGCTTGCCTTGCCAAAAAGCTCTGCCATTACGGCCTTTGGCTCAACACCCCGAGCCATTGCCATTATATGCTCACGATAGGTTGCAAAGACATCTCCCTTTTCAAAAGCTTTCATAGCAGCCACGCTCAAAGCCTCCTGCCCGATATCAAGATGTAAAAAACCCGATATATCGCCCTGCATATAATGCTCTTTTGCCGCATATTCAAACTTGCGTCCAAGTACCATAAGATAGTAGATATCCTCTGCGAGTAGTCTGTTCATATTTTTTACCTTTTAAAAAATTTTCTCTCTTGAAGTGTAGTGAGTTCAAGTTGAAGTTTTTGGTTCAACTCCTCTCTTTTTTGCTGTAAATCCTGCAAAAATGAGATACGGCGTTCAATAAAATGAAAATATAAAAGCCCGCTGATTGCAGCTGCATAGAGACACCAAAGTGATGTAAATCCATAAGGACGCAGCAAAAAGATAAGTGTCAAACCTATAAGGTTTAAAACCCCAAAGAGCGCAACAGATATACTGCTGCTTAACATTAACGAGCCACAGGTTGTTATAATATAGATGGCAGCATCATAGTAGTTTGCTGTCCAAGGGTTGTTATAAAAAAGTGTATTGTTTATAACAGTAACACTGCTTGGAAATTTTGAGAGTCCATACATTGTATAGATGGCAAGAGCCAGTCCCAAAAGTGTCAAAAGAGCTAAAATATCTCTTCTCCACGCACGCTTTTCTATTAACCATACCGCAAGTGGAACCAAAAAGGGCAAAAGCCCCTGCGCATAGTAAATAAAGATACCCGCAGCCAACTCAAGCGCACGTCTCTCAATATGCCCACCGACACCAAGCCATACAAATCCCTCTGTAAATTGGTGCAGCGCAAAGAGCAGCGGCAAAAGCGCAAAAAGGACTTCATTTGGCGTACTTACTTTACGCAGGGTTAAAATGCCGATAAGTCCGATAGCTCCTGAGAGTGTAAAATTGAGTACTGCAAAGTAGATATCCATCAAACAACCTTATATTATATTTTCATATCCCAAACCAAGTGCTATGGTAACTATACCCAAAAAGAGAAGCCAAAGAGCAGACTTATAACTCTTTTTCATACTGCCAAACCAACACGAATAGATAGCTTTTAAGAGGTTGTTGCTCCCTGCGGCTATCATAATAGCAGCAACTATCTGCATAGAGGTAACATTGAACTTCCCTGTCAAAATAGAGAGCACAAAGGGGTCAATATCTGTAAAACCAACGATAAAAGAGAGAATTTCCAGTCCCTCTTTTCCATAATCTTGTGTTACATACTGCGTAAGCATAATCATAGCAACAAATAAGAAGGCAAAGATAAAAGCCGTCTTGAGTTCTAAAGGATTTTTATCAACAATTTCCGGGTGCTCCTGCTGCTCACTACTGCTGCGTAAAAAGAGCAAAGAGATACCAAAAGCAAACAGAGCCAAAGAGCCAAAAGGAAGAAGCAACATCTTGCCTATCTTAAAATTAAAAAGCATTGCAATACCGATAAGACGCAGATACATCACCGCCGTCGCAGCAATTACAGCTGCATCAACAACCCTCACGCCAGAGAGTTTTTTAGCCTTTCTTGCCAACACAACCGTTGTAGCTGTTGATGAGTACAAACCACCCAAAATACCGGTAAGAAAGTAGCCTTTTGAAGGGAAAAAATACTTTTGCAGAAGATATCCGCCATAACTTATACCCGATATAACAACAACAGCCAACCATATTTTAAAAGCTGAGAGTGGTACATAAGGGAGTGTTTTTGTATCTGGAAGCAGCGGAAGGATGACAACAGAGAGCAGTATCATCTTACCCAATGTCTCAAACTCACTTATGTTGATATCTTTAAGATACTTCTCAATCCCTCTGTTTGCATTTAATATAAAGACCATACTGACATACAGCAGCGCACTCATCCAGAGAGGTTTTGTCTGTATAAGTCCTCCAAAACTATATACAAGCAGCATAACTATATAGAGCAAGATACTTCGCTTCTTCTCTAAAAGATTACGATTGTAAAGCAGAGCATAGAGGAGTGTTATGGCCATAAAACCTGCAAAGTAAAGAAGATAGTTTTGAGAATCCAGTAAAAAGAGGATATAGCCGAGTATTCCTACAAAACTGTAAGTACGAACATCTCCAAAGAAGTAGTTTTCACTTAACTCTTTTGCAAATTGACTACGGTACGATCTGACTTCAAGTCCTATTAAAAAACTAAAGACACTTACAACAAGAAAATGAAGCAGATCACCGTTTATACTCATAACGCTTCTTCTCCATATCTTTTTTTATAATACTTCACTACACCAATTTTTACCAAATCATTAAAGATAAACCATAGCGTTACATACCCCCACAAAAAGAGTGCCCATTGCCATGATATAGGCGTCATAAGCCCAAAACTGTAAAGCCCGATAGCCGTTCCTATAAGTGCTGTTACAAATGAAGCCATAAAAAGTGGTAGTGAAGGGTATGGTTTTTTAAAGAACCAATCAGCTATACGGGTATTAAATATTGTATAGTGTCCTGCAATAATAAGTTTTACAAAAAAGAGTGTCTGTACAAAGCCTAAAAATGACTTCTCATTATGCATATCTATCCAAGAAGGAATCTCAGGTAAAAATGCTGCACTCTCAGGATGAGCTTTAAGATAGACCATCGTTATATAAAATATAGTAAAAGAGCTCAAGACTCCGGCAACCCCAAGCCAGCTTGAGAGAACAAAAACAGCCTTCATATCCCAGCGTACCGGTTTATCTTCTACTTTTGTATTATCATAGGCAATAGTCATAATAGGAATATCATTCAGTAGTGCCAAAAGAATAATCATAATGGCAGTAATAGGATAAAAATCAAAAACAACGATAGAGAGCGTCATAAACATCAATATACGGATAGTCTCTGCTATACGATAGACAACATAACTTTTCATTCTCTCAAATACGATACGCGCCTGCTCTATGGCATCAACAATCACACGCAGACCCGGTGCCATCAGTACAATATCGGCTGCGGCACGTGCCGCATCTGTCGCACCGCTTACTGCAATACCACAATCTGCCTTTTTCAATGCCGGTGCATCATTGACACCATCTCCGGTCATACCGACAATATGGTCGGCTTTTTGGAGTTTTTCAACAATAAAGTATTTATCTTCAGGAAAGACCTGTGCAAAACCGTTGGCATTTTCTATAATCTCTATAATATCAGACTCGTGTTTTTTCACCCAGCCCTCTTCAAGCGGTTTGTTGTTGAGCTCTTTTTGTACCTCTGTAACTATATGAGAAACCTTCTCATCAAGCTCCTCTTTACTTATTTCACCCTGAATGCTCTTAACAAGAGAGCGTGAGAGTATCTCTGTAAGATAGATATACTCTTTTGTCCCCTGACCTTTTAACTCTTTAACATCTTCAATATCATCCCCGATAGCCAAAAGGTTGGCAATATATTTCGCAACTGCCAAGTTGTCACCCGTTACCATCTTCACAGCAACACCTTTTGCATTTGCCTCAACAATAGCCTCTTTTGAATCCTCACGCGGCGGATCAAAAAGAGAGATAAGTCCCACAAAATGGTACTTATCTTCTCCCTCTTTTTTATAAGCCACACCAAGTGTTCTAAACCCTTTTTGTGCAAATCTATCTACAGCCTGATATGCTGCTTTTGTATCAAACTCCTGAGCATCACACAGTTCAATAATAACCTGCGGTGCCCCTTTTGTATAGATGAAATCATCTTCAAATATCCCCTCTGTCTTTTTATGGACAGGGTCAAAAGGGATAAAACGCTTCATTTTTCGCTGCGTGAGAGACTCTTGAAGATTGTGTGCTGTAATGTATTGAAAAATAGGCTTCTCAATAGGGTCCTGATTCTCCTCTTTACTTGCAAAAGCAGCATAGAGCATCAAAGTATCTTGCGTATAATCAGCCACAAGATAGGGTTCTGCCAAACTCATAATGTTTTGTGTGAGCGTTCCTGTTTTATCGGAACAGAGTATATCCATTCCGGCTGCCTCTTCAATGGCAGAGAGTTTGGTAACAATAGCCTCTTTTGTCGCAAGTACCCGCGCACCCAATGCCATAGTTACAGTCAAAACGGCAGGCATAGCAACCGGAATGGCCGAAATAGTCAAAATAAGTGCGAAAATGAGCAAATCTAAAAGCGGCTCACCCTTTTGCACACCGTGCCAGATAATAATAGCAATAAGAAAAATCGTCATTACAATGAGAAAATCACCCACTTTAATAACCATTTTTTGGAAATGCCCACTCTCTTGCTGCTCAGCTTTTGCCACCAAGCCTACTGTCTTGCCAAAATAGGTGTTGAGTCCGGTTGCTTTTACCCGTGCTACCATCTCTCCTTGTTTGACAACAGCATTTGCATAGAGCGTCTCTCCTGACTCTTTATTGACAGGGAGTGATTCTCCTGTTAATGCCGACTGATCCACCTGCAAAAACTCTCCACCGCCAAGCAGCTCACAATCAGCAGGTACAACATCGCCTATCTTTATTTTAATGATATCTTCTGGCACTATCTCTTTTGCATCCAGACTCTGCCATTTTCCCTCACGCAATACAAGTGCTTTTCTTGCCAGTTTTTTCTTCAAAACAGCAATGGCACTCAAAGCTTTTGACTCTTGGTAAAAATCTACAAAGGCATTGACAAAGAGCATAAAGATAATAACGGAAAAATCTTCCCAACGCTGGGCAACAGCAGAGAGAATGGCAGCCACTTCAATCATCCACGGAATTGGTCCCCAAAAACGACGAAAAAGACGATGAAACCACCCCTCTTCTTTCTCATCTATCTCATTATAACCATACTTCTGACGCTGTTTTTGAACCTCTTCTTCACCTAAACCTTCTAAACCTTCTAAATCATCTATTGTATCTTTTGGCATAACAGAGTATCCTTTCAAATCAAACGTTCTAACTTCAACAAAAACTGTACAAAGGGATTTTCCAGCTTTTCAAGCATAATTGCACCCATCATCTGTTTTGCAAGCATTACAAATGACTCACTTGTTGTAGGATGGGGATGAATAGTATCTATAAGTTCCTTGAGAGTAAGCTTTTTTGCCACTATCAAAGCAGCTTCACCTGCTATTGCGTGAGCCTCACTATGTACAATAGTAATACCGATAATCTGCTGCGTACTCTTTTGTACTACAAACTCAAGATAACCACTCTCTTGCTCCTCTATCTGCGATTTTGCCTCGCTGTTAAAGAAAAATCTATCGCATATCGTCTCTATACCCGCTGATGTAGCCTCTGCTTCTGTTCTTCCGGCTGTTGCAATATTTGGCATACTAAAAAGTACCCAAGAGTTTTTTGAGAAATCGGGTTGAAAAAAGTTATGCTGCAAAAACAGATTTTGTGCTATCAAATGCGCGGCATACTGTGCGGTATGTGCAAATTTTGGAAAATTTTCAACAACATCTCCATTTGCAAATATATTTTTATTGCTTGTTTGGAGTGCTTCTGTTGTGATTATGCCTCTTTTTGAGTACTCTACACCTGCTTTTTGCAGATGTAAGCCCTCAATATTTGCAATGCGTCCCGTAGCACTCAGCACCTTTTGACAAAGGAGGCTTTTTGAGACACCATCTTGTAAGTAAGTAATCTCCAAAAGCTCCTCTTTATGCTCTATGCTCTCTATATTTGCATTAAAAAACAGATGAATATTTGCATCTTTGCGCATCTTTTCAAGCACGATATCACTCGCCTTACTATCAATATTTTTAAGTATCTTTGCACCTCTGATAAAGAGATTTATCTCTACTCCCAAAGCAGAGAGTATCTGTGCAAACTCTATGGCGATGGCCCCGCTTCCAATTATGGAGAGGCTCTTTGGCAGCTCCATCTTTGCAAAGAACTCTACATTATTCATAATCGCATCAGCGGCATTCCCGCTGTATCTTGGTGTAAATGTTTTTGAACCTGTAGCGATGAGTGCTTTTTCAAACTTAATAATTGAAACAGAACCATCCTCTTTTCGCAACTCTATGCTCTGCGGTGAAACAAAAGAGGCATAACCTTTAAGAATATCAATATTACCGCTGCTCTGTGCAAACTCTTTGGCTGCTGCAGTACGTCTGCGTAATATCTCCTCTTTTCTCTGCTTTATCTTCTCCCAAACAAGATTATAGTGCTTCTCTTGCAGTTCAATACCAAAATCTAAGAGCTGTTCTAGCTCCTTAATATGCTGCGCACTCGCCTCTAAAATCTTTGAAGGAATACAGCCTTGAAAGAGACACTCCCCTCCAAGTTCGCCAAGAGTATCAATTAATGCAATAGACTTCTTACTATCAAGCTTTGCACTCTCCATCGCTACTGGAGTACCACCAGGCCCAGCCCCAATAACTACTAAATCATATACCTTTTCCATTCTTGCAACCTTCTATAATCCAAGTTTTTTCTCTAAAAGCACTATATTTTGGATAGTTTTTAAAACTGTATCGGGATTGAGACTCATAGAGTCAATACCTAGTTCAACAAGATACTCTGCCATCTCCGGATAGTCTGATGGAGCCTGCCCGCAGATACCGCTGTGACGATGATTACGTTTTGCACCCTCTACAGCCATTTTTATCATTGTTTTGACACCTTCATCTCTCTCATCATAATCAAATGCCACAACTTCGCTGTCTCTATCAACACCAAGAGTAAGTTGCGTGAGGTCGTTACTGCCTATACTAAAACCGTCAAAAATCTCACTAAAGGCATCTATCTGAATCACATTATTTGGAATTTCACACATCACATAGATTTGAAGTCCGTTTTGCCCCTGTTTGAGTCCATATTTTGCCATTGTATCAATCACTTTTTTACCCTCTTGCACACGACGGCAAAATGGAATCATCAAGATGACATTATCAAAGCCCATCTCCTCACGCACACGCTTCATAGCCGCACACTCCAAGGCAAATCCCTCTTCATAGTTTGGATGGGCATATCGCGAGGCACCACGAAAACCTATCATCGGGTTATCCTCTTGAAGTTCAAACGCTGCACCACCAAGAAGTGTTGCATACTCATTTGATTTAAAGTCACTCATACGGACAACACACGGCTTAGGATAGACTGCAGAAGCAATGGTAGCCACCCCTTCAGAGAGTGTCTTAATAAAGAACTCTTCCATACTTTCAAATGCCTGCGTGAGAGTTGTAAGCTCTTTTCGTGTCGCTTCATCTACACGCTCAGGATGTTTGAGTGCCATCGGGTGGGCTTTTATATACTCATTAATGATGAACTCCATACGAGCAAGTCCTATCCCATCAACCGGTAAAGAGGCAAGAGAAAAAGCCAAATCAGGGTTACCGAGATTCATCATTATCTCTGTTTTTGTTTTACCCAAGCCACTCAAATCCACCTTCTCAATCTCATAGGCAAGCAAGCCCTCATAGATATAACCTGTCTCTCCCTCACAACAGCTAACTGTTACATCAATACCGTTTTGAAGTACTTCTGTAGCATTATTACACCCTACAACAGCAGGAATTCCAAGCTCACGTGAGAGGATTGCTGCGTGACAAGTACGCCCTCCTTTGTTCGTAACAATGGCAGAGGCTATCTTCATAACCGGTTCCCAATCAGGGTTTGTTGTATCGGCAACCAGAACCTCTCCGGCTTGAAAAGTGTTGAGCTCGCTCACATCTTTAATGTAACGCACACGCCCTTTTCCTACCTTTGTTCCTATCGCCTTACCACGGACAAGTACATCACCTCTCTCTTGCAGATGATAGACTTCTAAAATATTGCCTCTCTTTTGTGACTCTACCGTCTCAGGACGAGCCTGTACCATATAGAGCTTACCATCTATTCCATCTTTTGCCCACTCCATATCCATAGGTTTATGATACCCTGCCTCTTTTGAGTAGTGCTCTTCAACTTTTATGGCATACTCTGCCAATACCATCACATCTTCATCGCTTATGGCAAATTTACTGCGCTCTTCTGTGGTGGTAGGGATGTTTTTTGTATATTCAACGGCGATATTGTCCAGATTTATCGTATCTGTAAATATCATCTTCTTCTCTTTTGAACCGAGTGAGCGTTTTAAAACGCTGCGGTACCCTTTGTTAAATGTCGGTTTATGCACATAAAAAGCATCAGGATTGATTGCTCCCTGCACTACATTTTCTCCAAGTCCAAGTGCAGCATTGATAAAGACAACATCTTCAAAACCCGTCTCTGTATCAAGTGAGAACATCACACCGCTCGCACCGATATCACTACGAACCATCTTCATAACGACAACAGAGAGATAGACTTTTAAGTAATCAAAACCGTTATCATATTTGTAGTGAATGGAGCGGTCTGTAAAGTTAGAAGCCAGGCAGCGTTTGTAGGCATCAAGCAGTTCATCTTCTGTTGTAATGTTTAAGTAGGTGTCATTTTGTCCTGCGAAAGAAGCTTCGGGAGAGTCTTCGGCGGTTGCAGAGGAGCGTACAGCAAGAGAGAGCCCCGCTCCATACTCCGCTTTGAGTTGTGCATAGGCAGCCAAGATATCAGCTTTTAAATCCTGAGGTATTTCACACTCATAAATAATATCACGACAAGCTTTTCCGTGTTTTTGTAGTGCATTGACATCATTGACATCAAGATTGTCCAGATGTGCATGTAACTTCTCCCAGGCACCATTTACATCAAGTATATAGCGATAAGCTGTAGAGGTAATGGCAAAACCATTTGGAACAAGTACATTCTCCTGCGTGAGGTTTTGATACATCTCACCCAAAGAGGCATTTTTTCCGCCGACTTCGGCAACATCTTTTATACCAATTTCACGAAACCATTTGATATTTGCCATCTCTCTACTCCCTAATATCAGTCTATTTATAATCTTAACTTATCTCGATTATACTCCCTTTTATGTAAATAATTAATTGTCTTATATCAATTTTTCTCAGCTTTTTTCCTCTGTATAAAGAGTAAAATAGCAAAAAAGAGCAAAAGCAGCAATAAAGAGAGATGTCTTTGAACCAATAACATAAATGTCACGACACTCTCTCCAAAATAATATCCCAGTAGCGTAAAAGTTAATGCCCATAAGACAACACCAATAATATCCAAAAGAAAAAATTTAATAAAAGAGTATCCTGAATGCCCTATTAACAGCAGTGAAGGAATATGCGTTCCATAAACAAAACGCTCAAAAAGAATCAGCCACACAACATTATGTTTAAACCATTTTTCTATTATTTCCAAGCGATTTTCATATCTTTGCAGATATTTTTGTGTTGAATTTTTGGAAAACTTTCCAATCAAAAAAAGAGCCATATCTCCAATCAACGCACCAGAAACTGCAATACAAAGAACAAGAAAGAAATCAAATTTTCCCTCTTTGCTCATATATCCTGCCAAACTCAAACCTATTTCACCCTCAAAAAGACTCCAAATGAATAAAATATAATAGGAAAAATGTGTTAGCAGGAATGTTGTTATCATCACTTTTCCTTATGGAGTTTTTATTTTCTCTTTATCAAATATATAAGTAAACATCGGCACATAGATAAGTACTGTAAAGGTCAAAAGTCCGCCAATACTAACATCAGCTAAAGGACTAAGTCGTTCTAGCCCTACTGCCTCTTCAAGAGCAATAGGCAACATTCCAGCTATAGTACCAAATGTTGTCATCATAATAGGACGATAACGAACTCGCATCGCTTCCATTGCACTCTCAAACGGTGAATCACCCTCTTTTTTATACTCTTGGTAAAAATCCACAAATAAAACTGCATTTTTAATGACAATACCAAAGAGAAGTAAAACACCAAGCATACTCGGCAGACACATTGGTTTGTCAAAAAAGAGCATACTCCACGCAGCACCCGTCATTGCCAAAGGCATAACCAGAATCATTAAAATAGCAAGTTTTAAAGAACGGTAGATTGCCATTAGGGTTAGCACCAGTAAAACAAGTCCCAAGCCCAAAGCTTTTATCATTCTATGAAAACTATCTTCAATAGCTACAATACTTCCTGCTTGCACAATCTCAACATTATTGAGTTTTTTCTCTTTAATAAGCTTTTTGGCTGCATCCGTGAGGTGTGTAATAGCCTGTTTTGCTCTATATCCATTAATATCAAGACTGTACTGCATACCATCCCGCTCAATTTTAGAGTAGGTCAAATGTTTTTTTATTTTTGCCAAAGAGGCAAGTGGAATTTCCCCAAATTTTGTACTAATCGGCAAAAGTTTCAAGCTCTCTATATTTTTAGAAAATTTTCCTTTTAGATAGAGTCTTACATACTGTGCATTCATAGAAGCAAGATTAGAATTAATAGTTACAACCTGCCCTTTTATCGGCAACTGCATAGCAATTTGATAAGGTGTTAAACCATAGCTCAGTGCTTTGTTTTCATCTATATCAAGTTCAACCTCCATAAAATCCTTATCCCAACTTGTCGAAATTGATGTGAGTCCTCGAATCTCCTGCATAGCCTCTTTGACTTTGTGAGAGTATGGTACCAACCCCTCTAATGTAGGTGATTTAAGACGTAAAACAAGAGGAGCATTAATAGTAGAGACGGCTGTTGCACCAAAATCAAAAACATCATTACGCTTTACCCCTTGCAGTTTTGCAATACGCTCACGCAAAGCCTCTTCTATCTGCCAAATAGTCTCTTTTCTTGCAAATCTATTCACCGCATTGACAGTTATGGTAGCCTCTGTCGGCAGATTTCCCGCACCCAGACTCATAACACCCGGTTCAGTACCAAAAGCAACTGAACTCATTACAAACCAGGGTTGTTCTTTAAGCCATTTCAGAACCGGTTTTAATCTTTTCTCTGCACTCTCAACAGTATCGTTTGAGCTAAAAGCGACCTGTGCTTTTATAATCCCTGTATCCATTGGCGGCATAGAGTCTCGCCCGATAGTCGGCATAACATTACGCAGACTAATCATCATCAAAAACATTCCCCCGCCAATTAAGATCATACGGCGTGGTATTCTTAATTTTTCACCATTTGTGAATTTTAAGATCCACATAAATGGTGCAATAAATTTTCCAATAGTAGCAGGATAGAACTTCCCGACAAAAAGTTCAAATTTTGTTCTTTGTGTTCCGTTTTTATAGAGCCACTCCGAAAGAATAGGAATAAATGTCATCGACAAAAAGTAACTTACAATCAAAGCAACGATGAGAGTCTCCACAAGCGGACGAAAGATCTTTTGAGGAAAACCACCAATAAACATCAACGGAAAAAGAATAGTAATGGTTGCCAATGTTCCTGCAAAAACAGGTTTCACAACCTCTTTTGTTCCATTTCTAATGGCAGTTTTAAGATCCTCTTTTCCTTCATTGAGATGGCGTTCTATATTTTCAAGAACAACAACCGCATCATCGGTTAGCATTCCAAGAGAGAGAATAATTGCTGTATAGACAACAATATTGAGCTCCCCTCCTGTCAGCCAAATAATAGCAATAGAGGCAAAGAAAACCATTGGAATAGAGACACCCGCAGCAATAATAGCTCGAAAGTTCCCTAAAAAGAGCATAATAACGATAAGTGTAAAGATAATCGCATCACGCAGAGCCTCTAACATATTTGTATTAGACTGAATGACAAGTGTTCTTTGAGTATCGCTGATCTCAAAATTGATATTTGGATATTTCAGGGCTAGTTTTTTCATGGCTGCACGCGCCGCATTACTGACATCCAAAACACTTCCATCCGGAGCTCTTTGAATTGCCAAAGCAATGGCATCTTTCCCATTACCGATATAGCCACTCGTTCTGCGTTTATAAGACCACTTCACATCAGCTATGTCACTCAGACGTACATTTGGCATAATTTGAAGCTGTTTTAACTTCTCTATATTGTCTTTTTCACCATAAAAAGTCACCGTATAAAAGTCATTGTCACCTTTTATAAAACCAATGGGAATATCACGGTTGAGTGCACCAATGGCTTTAGTAATGGTCTCTAAGTTTACACCATAGCGTTTTGCTTTAAAGGGATCTACTTCAATATCAATAGCACTCTGATATCCACCAAAGACCTCAACATTCCCAATAGCACCATTACTTAAAAGCGCAGGTTTTATGAAACTGTCTGCTATTTTTCGTATATCTGCCAAATCTATAGAGTTATTTTTTGGACTAAGAGATATAACATCAACAGGCAGTGTAAAAGCACCGACAGTATAAACTGCAGGATTAGCTGTTCGTGGCAGTTTTGCTTTGGCAATACTGAGAGCATTGGCTACATCAACCGCAGCAGCATTAAGACTCTTTTTGTAAGAAAATGTTATCTTTACAATAGAGTAGTTCGCAACATTTACACTGCTTACATCTGTTACTAAACTAAGTCTGGCAACCTCCTCTTCAATAGGCTTAGAAACACTGTTTGCCGCAACTTTAGCCGTAGCACCTGGCACACTTGTAATAACAACAACTTCAGGAGGGTTCGAGTCCGGAAAAAGGTTTTTTGGAAGTGTCACCAACCCCACTGCACCCATCATAAAAAAGATAGCTATCATAGAGTAAAGGACATAATGTCTTTTATAAAAGAAATCAAACATTCTCTACTCCTTAACTTTTAAACTGTAACCACTCAAAAGTCTCAATAATATATCTGGTTTAGCCACGACTATATTTTCACCTTTTAAATCTTCAGAAACAACAACACCCTCTTGCGCACTCTGAACGATATGAACCTCTTTTGCTTTTGCCTTGTTACCGGAAATCACAAAAATATAACTTTTATTATCTCTATTTAAAATTGCATCAAATGGCAAAAGAACAGCTTTTTGATGTAATACGACAACATTGACTTCAACTCTATCTCCACTTGTTACATTTTTCTTTCCAATATATACTTTATATTCTGCCAATCCATGAAATGTACTTCCTAAAGCTATTGCACTATACTCTTTACCTGCAAAATCTACACTTACTATTGGCATATCAGTAGGAACTCTTACAAGAAGATAAAATCCATTTTTTGAACTAATTGCTACTAATGGCTTTCCAGGTGCACTCACAGCACCCTGATTTGAATATGTTTTAGCAATAGTTCCATCTACTGGTGAGGTAATAGTCGCATAAGAGAGATTGTTTTTCAACTCAAGCTCTTTCTGTTTTAATGTAACTATTGCAGCTTGTGCATTTGCTATAAGAGAAGACTCTTTTTGGGACTCTTCAATAGAAGCACCATGCACTTTTAATAAATCAAGTGTTCTTTTATGTGTTGCTTCCAAATTTTTTAAAGATATCTTTGCTGCTTGTAACTGTTCTTTTATACTTCTCAATGCACTCTGTATATTTGTAGTATCCAACTTGACAACAACTTCTCCTTTTTTTACATTTGAAGCGCTTTTTTTAATCATCAATACTCTTGCAGCAATACGTGAAGAGAGTTTTACATCTTTATCATTTTGAACTTCTGCAAGATATGGAAGCGTTAATTTTACATCTTTTTCTTGTGGCACCAATGAATCTACAACAATAGGATATATTGTTGCTTCTGCAACTGTTGTGTTTGCCTCTCTTTTTGCTTTAAGTTTTGTAATAGCCACAAATACTAAAGCCACAATCACCAAAATACCAACTACTATCTTTATAATTTTACTCATTGAACCATCTCCTCAATACTGTTTCCATAAATAACTGCTAACTGCATTAGTGTCTGCCATGTTGTCGCTTCCGTCTTATAAAGATTTGCCTTTTGAGCGACAACAGCATCTTCATAACGAAGATACTCTTCTGTTGAAATTCTTCCACTTGCATAACTTACCTTTGCAATATCCAAAAGTTTTTGTTTGTTTTTTATACTCTCTTCATATAACTTGCGTGAGTTCTCCAAAAGTGGCAGAGATGCCTCTAACATTTCAGACTGAGCCAAAAGTTCTTCTCGTAACTTTTCAAGTTCAACTTCACTACTTTGTAACTCTACCTTTGCAAGTTTGAGAGCACTATATTGATGCATTTCTACTAAAGGAATATTCAAAGTAATACCAATGTCTCCATACTCCTCATTTACATCTCTATCATTATTATAAGCATTTGCTTTTGAAAATATATAACTTCCATGAGCATATAAAGCAGGATAGAGTCTCTCTTTTTGAGATTTAACATTAATGCGTTGGGCACGTATCTTCTCTTGAACTGCCCTCAAAGAATTAAAATCACCTTTTGTAAAAGTCGCAATCTCACGCATAGGTATCGGCTCTTTCAATCTAATACCCGTTAAACTTTCAATTGTACTTATTAACTTCTTCTTTTGAAGTTCAATATTATTCTTTTGTATAGCAACTTCGTGCATAGAATCATTGATTTTATAAAGAGCAGAAGCCGGTAATCGACCATTTTTCACTTGAATCTCTACTGTTGTCTGCATAGCTTGAAGTGATTTTTCTTTTCCTTGCAAAGCTTTTTGTAAAGAGACAAGATAGGCAAAATTTGCATTTGCACCAACTATAACAGCTTCATTTTTTAAAATATCTATATGTTTTTTTGCTTGAGCACTACGCTGCATGGCTTCGGCTTTTTTTGCTGTAGTATAGATAGATTTCACAAAAAGAGGCATACTAAAAGCTGCACCGGCACGATAAATATTATAACTATAAGGTTGCGGAATAGATGAGTTTGGTGCCAACATGGGTTTTATCGCATTTGGAGCAATCGGTTTCATATTTGCCGGACTTGAGTAATTATCATATGATACAAACAGATTTATTTTTGGATACAAAGAAGCTTCTGCCAGATCTTTTTGAAGAGCGCTTTTTTTAACTAAAATCGTATCTGATTTAACCTGTGCGTGAGACTTTAAAGCATCAAAAAGTTCCGATATGCTCCTTGCCTCCAAGAGCAATGGTACAAATACCAATGTAAAAAATATTTTTTTCATCCTAGTTTTACCTCCAAAGACTTTTTTATAGTTTCATAAATATAAGCAGCAACTTCTTCCATAGAACATTTACTACAGGTATCTACAGCACTATCCATCTCCTCTGCTTTTTCTCTTAATGATTGTGTTGTCACCATTAGATTTAAGCTTCCAACTATCATAAAATGCACTACCATCGCGATAGAATGAAGAAAAACACCACCCTCTTCTCCACGTTTTAAGATATTGCTCAACAGCAAAAAAAGTCTTCGCATACTTACAAACATCATTTCAGGCAGATGCGCACCACTATCACTTAATTCACGCAGTAAAAGAGCTGGAAAGTAGGGATTTGTATATGCATATTCTGCATATGTTCGTATAAAAACAGACAACTCCTCTTCAACAGAAGAACATCTTTTACTAGCAACAATAACTTCATCATATATTGCATCAAAAAGTCCGCTCATTATCGTTGCATAGAGTTGTGCCTTGTTTTTAAAGTAGTAATAGATCAAAGCTTTGTTGATTTCACTCGCTGCTGCAATATCATCTACAGTTGTTGCGTCATACCCTCTTTTTGAAAAAAGAGAACGAGCTTCTTCGATAATTCTTTGTTTTGTTGCATAAGCATCTCTTTTAGATTTTGCCACATCAAACCTTTTTAACTAACTATTTAGTTAATTTTAACACACTTTTTCTTATTTATTACAAATAAGAAAAATCTTTTAGAGAGCAATAACCTTATTAACCTCTAATCCAAACCCACTCAAGCCTACAAATTCTGTCGGTTTCAAGGAAGTAATTAAATTCATTTTTGAGACACCAAAAGATTTGATGATCTGTGCACCAATTCCAAACTCTTTCATCGCTGCATTATCTTGATGGTTTGTTTTGTTTAAAAAGAGTAGCAATCCGCCATTTTTCTTCAAATATTCAATAGAGTGAATAAGGTTATTGTATTTTTCTTGATTTAAGAGTAGTTCGCAATCTGAGATTACATTATGTACTCTGATATTTGCAACTTCTGAAATCTCACCAAATAAAATAGCCTGATGCTCTATACCATCGTGATCTGCAAATGTGTGTTGTGAAACTTTTACACCAAAAAACTCTATCTCTTTAACATCTGTCTCTTTTACCAGACACTCATTGGCCAAGCGATACTCTACAATATCTGAAATAAATACAGTATGTAAGTTATGCTCTTTTGCAAAGATGTCCAAATCATCACGGCGTGCCATTTCACCATCATCTTTGATAATTTCACAAATAACACCTGCTTCGCTGAGCCCTGCCAAACGACACAAATCAACTGAACCCTCAGTATGACCTGTTCTTACAAGTGTGCCACCCTCTTTTGCTATTAAAGGAAAGATATGTCCCGGTTTTACAAGTTCATCTGCTTTTGAGATAGGGTTTGCAAGGATTTTAATTGTATCATCTCTCTCTTTTGCAGAGATTCCCGTTGCCGCCGTTTTTGCATCTACTGAAACAGTAAAGGCCGTCTCATAAGATGAAGTGTTTGAGCTCACCATCGGATTTAATTCCAATCTATTTGCTATATCACGTGAGAGTGCAACACAAATAAGCCCTCTTGCGTGAGTAGCCATAAAATTTACGTGCTGTGGTGTTGAAAAAGCTGCAGCATAGACAAGGTCACCCTCATTTTCTCTATCTTCATCATCAATCATAATGACCATATTGCCTTTTTTAATCTCTTCTATCGCTTTTAAAACTCTCTCTATCGGTTTCATATATTCTCTCATTCTTTAATATTTAGTATCTATGCATTATATAAAAATCTTCATTAAAAAGAGGTCAAGAAAGAAAATTGTAATTTTTTGATAAAAACTCTTGACATTAAATACTTTTTTGTCTATAATTTCGCTCACAAACACAGAGAGAAAGTGTTTGAAACACCGCGGAATAGAGCAGTTCGGTAGCTCGTCGGGCTCATAACCCGAAGGTCGCTGGTTCAAATCCAGCTTCCGCAACCAATTATTAACTTCTTAATATTAACTACACATTGGGGTATCGCCAAGCGGTAAGGCCTCGGTTTTTGGTACCGATATTCGGGGGTTCGAATCCCTCTACCCCATCCACCTATCTAACAATCAAGTTCAACAACATTAAAATCTTAGATCCAGCAATAGCAATTTACTAGCATTACTTCAATATGTTATACTTAAACAACTAAAAAAGGTAATTACAGATATAAAAAGTGCTAGAACTGAGTTACTTTCTCAAGAGCAATATGATAAAGAAATGGAAGCTTTCGAGAAGTCTTTATAGTGCGAATTGTAAGAAGTAAAATATAAGGAAGAGTTGTAATACACTCTATTGTATATACTCTTCCACCAATACCTTCATTTTTTGAAAAATCTTTTCAAAATCAGTTGAATATACCCTTGTCTCGGCAATAGAGGTGATAAAGTTCGTATCTCTCTCCCAACGAGGCACAAGATGAAGGTGGATATGTTCAGCTATTCCAGCTCCTGCTGCTGCTCCTAGATTCATACCTATATTTACAGCCTGTGCACCGAAGCCCTCTTTTAAGAGCTTGACACTCTTTTGTGCTAAAGCAGACATCTGTAGCCAAGTTTCACTTGGAAGCTCCTCTAGCTTATCTGTATGCATATGAGGGATAATCATAAAGTGTCCCGGAGTATAAGGGTATCTGTTCATTACAATAAAACAGAGTTCATCTCTATAGAGTACGTGCTGCTCTGTATCATTATCTGGGTGCGTACTTATATGACAAAATACACAACCATTACTCTCTCTTTTTAATGTATATTCATCTCTCCACGGAGCATATAAAACATTATTCATTCTCTATCCTTTAAATAAACGCAAAGACAAGGTCAGGAAAAAGTATGACCAGTCCAAGTGCTAAAAGTTGTAAAAGTATAAAAGGGATTATCCCTCTGTATATCTCTATGGTTGTAACACTTCCTCCGGCAGCCCCTTTTAAGAAAAAGAGAGAGAGCCCAAATGGCGGTGTTAAAAATGAAGCTTGCAAATTCATCGCAATTAACACAGCAAACCAGATAGGATCAATTCCAAAGGCTTCCATAACAGGTACTAAAATAGGCACAATTATAAAACTTATCTCTATAAAATCTATAAAAAAGCCCAAAATAAATATGGCTAACATAGATAATGCAATAAATACCCAGACATTCCCTATATCTTGAGAGAAAAAATCTAAAATAAGGTCACTACCGCCAAGCTCATTAAAGACAAGACTAAATGCTGTTGCCCCTATGAGTATCATAAATATCATACCGCTGAGTTTCATTGTCTCAAAAAGTGCATATTTAATCATCTCAAAATTAAGTGTTCTATTTATAAATGAGAGTATCACTCCCCCGACAACACCAAATGCTGCTGACTCTGTCGGTGAAGCTATACCTGCAAAAATACTACCAAGTACTGCAACCATAAGCAATAATGGTGGTAGAATAGCAAAAACAAGTGAGCTTATAGTAACTTTCTCTTCACTTATAATTGCAGGAGCATCCTCTTTGTTTATAAAAGCACGAATCAGTATATAACTAATATAGAGTGCAACAAGTGTAAGTCCAGGAAGAACAGCTCCCATAAACAACTCGCCTACACTTACACTCATAACATCACCTAAAACAATGAGAATGATAGAGGGAGGAATAATCTGTCCCAATGTCCCACTCGCAGCGATAGTACCCGATGCCAAACTCTTGTTATAACCAGCTTGAAGCATTAAAGGTAGAGCAATAACACTCATCATAACAACACTTGCAGAGACTATTCCCGTAGAAGCCGCAAGAATAGCACCGACCAAAACAACACTAACCCCAAGACCACCACGAACACTCTTAAAAAGAGCGCTCATTGAGAGAAGAAGTTTCTCTGCCATTGCAGACTTTTCTAAAATAAGCCCCATCATAATGAAAAGAGGAACAGCCATTAAGGTCGTGTTACTCATAATTCCATAGATACGAAACGGTAAGATATTAAATACCTCAAAACCGATATCTGGTGTAAAAAAAGCAAACATCATAGCTACACCGCCAAAGGCAAAAGCGACAGGAACACCAAAGAGAAGCAGTAATAGTGCAACAAAAAACATAATAATTGCTATCACAGTTCTCTCCATTTTTTAATGTCACTTACAAGCTCTTTTATAGCTTGAAGAGCCAACAGTATAAAAGCAAGAGGCATAAGCGATTTTACTATCCATCTATACTTCAATCCTCCAGGGTCCGAGGAAGCTTCATGTTGCAGATAACTCATCTCAACAAAACCAATACCAATATAGACAATAAGCGCACAAAGCGGCAAAACAAAAAATAAAAATGAAAAAATATTTATAAATAATTTGCTCTTTTGGGAAAAACGTTCGTAGAAAATATCTACCCTCACATGAGCATTATTTCTAAGTGTATAAGCAATACTGAGTAATATCACTACATCGAAAAGATGCCACTCCAACTCTTGAAGTGCCGTAGAACCTTCTGAAAAAAGATAACGACTTGTTGCATCAAAAACAACTAATAATACCAATAAAGCTAAAATCACAGCTGTCAAATACGAAACATATTTTGTAATAGCATCAATAATTTTCACATATACCTCTTTTTTACTCTATTTCTAATTTTCTAAAAAGGACTTTTGAACATCCTTTTCCTTGTAGATAGACCCCTGCTTTAAAATAGTTCCATATATATTTCCAATAAGAGACATCCATATCAACTTTTAAGATATTATCTACAAATAGTTTTAGGTGCGAAGAGCATACAACAACCTTAATAGCAACAAAATCTTTTTTCATCTTTCCCAAATCAATTTTAACATATCTCTTCTCATCAGGATTAGCACTCATTCTCACTACCGCCCATAGATGATCTTTAAGATTATGATGTTCTTTGTACCAAGTCACTCTTAAGAGCGGTTTATTTATTTTTGATCTGTTATCTTCAGAAAATTTCGGGTTAGAATGAATTTGAAGAAAAGTCAGCTCTTTTTCTTGATTTAATGGAAAGAAATAAACTTCAGCATCTAAAATCTTCTCTTTTTGTGTAGATACTCTCCAATTTCTCTTCTCACGCAACTCACTTCTGTGCTTATATCCACATACTTCAAATACCATATAGTTATCATCTTGCAGATAAAAGTATTGATTTGCGTAATATTTAAACTCTCCATATTTTGTTCCCCATCGAGCATCATAAATACTAAGGGGGGCTTGAAGCTTACTCTTTTGCAAAATATCTTGGAACTTATCCAGACGATAGGGAGCATCATATCCATAAAGTGTCGAAAAGATAAAAAACAGGAAAAAAACTACTCTATTCATAAGAAATTATTTTCTTGAAAAATCATCTTCATAACGGATAATATCATCTTCTTCAAGATACTCTCCAACCTGTACTTCAATAAGTTCAAGAACAACTTTACCAATGTTGGTAAGTCTGTGTTTTGCACCAATTGGAATATAGGTAGATTCATTTGGACGGAGTAAAAACTCTTTTCCATCAACTTCTACAGAGGCCGTACCTTGAACAACCGTCCAATGCTCACTTCTATGAAGATGCTTTTGTAATGAGAGACGTTTCCCCTGCTCTACATGAATTGATTTTACACGAAAACGATCTCCTTTTTCAAGGTTTGTAAATTTACCCCACGGTCTAAAGACTGTTCTACCGAAGTTAGCAAGATATGGATCTTTCTCTTTAACCATCTTAACAATCTCTTTTATCTCTTGAGACTTCCCTTTTTTAGAGACTAAGAGAGCTGTTGGTGTCTCTACAATTATCATATCATCTATATGATTCAGGGCTATTGTCTTATAACGACCAAAAACAAAGTTGTTATGAGAATTAAGTGCTATAAGATTATCTAAGTTTGTATTGTTATTTTCATCTTTTTCAAAAACACTATCAAGAGCATCAAAGTTACCAATATCATTCCAGGTAATAGATGCACGGACAACTTTAACCTTATCACTTTTCTCTAAAACAGCATAATCTATACTATCTTCTGGAATCTGTAACATATCATCTGTACGAATACGAACAGAGTGATCATCTTTAGATTGAAAAAATGCTTTTTTCGCTGCGTGGTAAATTTCAGGAGAGTGTTTTTCTAACTCTTCAAGATATGTTCCTGCACGAAAACAGAACATTCCGCTGTTCCATAAAAAGTCTCCCTGTTCAAGATACTTTTTAGCAACATCATAACTCGGTTTTTCATGAAAAAGTTTTACATCCTCTCCATCTGCTTCTATATAGCCATAACCGGTTTCAGGCTTTGTTGGTGTTATACCAAAAGTGACCAAATAACCATCTTGCGCTAATTTTTTTGCTCTCTCTATCATATCTTTATAAGATTTATCATTTGTAATGAGATGATCTGAAGGTGTAATAAAAAGAATAGCATTTGCATCACTTGCCATAGCGGCAAAAGCGATAGCAGGGGCCGTATTTCTTCCAACCGGTTCAATAATAGAGTTCATCTCTTTTTTATACTCTTTTTTAATCTGAGCATACTGATCTATTGCCATAAAATATTGTTCTGCATTTGATATCAAAAGAACATCATCACAATATTTTGCATTATTTTTACAGGTCTTTTGAAAGAGTGACTCTCCATCAAACATCTGCAAGAACTGTTTTGGAAGATTTGAACGGCTTATTGGCCATAGACGGGTTCCACTACCACCACATAAAATTACATTTGTCATTTCAACATCCCTTTTTTTTACTTCATATTTGAACATTTTTCATATGTTTTAGCTTCATTAAAAATATTTCTAATTGTAGCAGAATCATTTATTAAACGCATCATATTATAAATAAGTACACCACTTCTTGGTGTATCACACAAACTTGCTCTAAATGCATACAGAAGTGCTTTTTTCCTAGAATGTCTTGAAATTTCATTTGCATATAAAAGCAATAGGTTTCCATTGTTTGATTCTGTTGCATTGTGAAGATATTTTATCTTTCCTGTAATATTATAAAGCATATATCTTGCTTGAGGATAATGTTCCAAAGGTAAAGAAAGAAGCATTTTTCTAGCTTTTTCATACTTTTTGTTCAACATATAAAAATTTGCGAGAGGAACTTTACTTGCATCATCTCCCATTGCAATCATTTTTTTATAAATAGTTTCAATTTTATCATCATAAAGATGATCAATATTAAGCTCTTTATATAGTGCTACTATTTTTGCATAAACCTGTAACTCATTTCCATCAAGAATTTTATTATAATAAGCCAATGCTTTTTTCGGATCAAAATCTACAACTTTTCCAGCAGCATAAAGATCTGCTAATAAGAAAATTGCTTTTTTATTTCCATTGTCTGCATATCTTTTAATGAGTTCAAAAGCTTCCTTGACATCACCTTCAACCTCTCCTCTCAATACCATAATGTCATAAGCAAACAGTGCATTTTCATTTCCAAGTTTCTCTGCTTTTTTATACCAATATGCACTCTTTTTCATATCGCAAAAGTTTTTATAAATACCAGCCAATGCATACTGAGCATTTGTATTGTTCTGCTCAGCATAAAACTTATAAATAGTTGCCGCTTTTGTAACATTGTGCTCTTTTTGTACTTTTAAATAACAGTTTGCAATTTTTAGATCATTTTTTACATTAAATGGCTCTAACTCACAAATCTCTTTATTTATTTTGCATGACTCTTCTTTACTTTTACCTCTAATCATACCTTTTGATATAAGACTAGAAAGATATGCCATCGCCTTTGTATTTTTCTGTTTTGCCTCATAATCTAAAAGTGCATACGAGCTATTTGTCTCTCTGCTTTGTAAAATATTATAATAAGATTTTTCAACCTTTGCAGGGATGAAACCAACAGAAACCAAGTTATCAAGATATGCCATCATCTTTGGAGAATCTTGATGAAATTTTTTATATAGTTGGTAGAGATGCCATTTTGCATCTGTTGCATTCTGATCCATATACTCCATATAAGTTGCTTCTGCAATATCAACTTTTTTCAAGGCAGGATAGTTCATATATATCTGTGCCAGAACCATTTTAGCTTTAAAAGAGTGTGTGCTGATACCATTTAAAAATGCAATTGCCTGTTGTAGGTTCATATGAGAATAGTGCTCTTTTGCTGTATTGAAATTTCCATCTTTTATATCAAGTGCTATCAACTCAATACGTGCATTAATATCCCCTTTATGATAAGCTCTTTCAAACCACGGAATTACATTCTCACGCATATAACGTCTTTTAACCTCTTGCAAACTTAATTTTTTAACAAAAAAGTCCAAAGGAGTTGAAAAATTACACGTGATACAAGGACGATTATATTTCTCTAAAACATCTTGTAAATCTCCATAAAAATATTTCCCAATAAGAACAAGAACTTCACTGTTACCTCGTTGGGCAATCTCTTTTAATATTTCTAGTCCCTTTTCTTCTTCTTTTAATTTATATATATCAATAAGTGCTATTTTTATACCTGCAATATCATTACCACGAGAATAGGCAAGGTTATAAAACTTCAAACTCTTCTCAATATCATAAAATTCAGAACTGTCATCTTTATAAAATTCACCTAGCTTATAGGCAATTGATGTTGTATTACTATCTTCTGCCAAAGAAGCGATAGCATCCAAGTATGCTCTCTGTTTTGTAAAGCTCTTCATAGTTGTTTTAATTAAAAAGAGATGATTTCCAACATCTTTTGCATTTGAACTGTTTATATCACCTCTTTGCATCCACTTGAGTGCTTCTTTGTAGTTATGCTCTTTTCGATAACTATCTTCAAGAATAAAAGCTGCTTTTTTCTCTCCAGCATCATACGCTTTTTTTGCATATTTGATAATATAGGAACTATCTCTCTTTTGACTCTTTTGTGCCAATGCAGCTACTTTTAAATTTGCTTTACCATATCCTGCATCTGCCCATTTCTGCCATATTTGTGCAGATTTCTCATAATCCCCTTCACTATAGGCACGTGATGCGACATCTTTGTTAGCACAAGCAGTTACAAACACAAGCAGTAAAACTGCTGTAAATATTTTACCAGTAATAGCGAACATTGAATGCTCCATAGATTCCATCCTTGTGTGATGCGACATTGTTATAAGCACTGCCACCTAAAAAATATGCCAATACAAAACGCCAGTTATACTGACCTTTCATATACTGTCCCAAAATCAAATCCAACTCATTACCTAAATTAGCGTCATATCCATTTGGTGCTACCGTATAACTCGAAGCGATATATTGTGATGCTGAAGCCTCTACCTGTTTATAATTATGTAAGGCTACAACAGCTGTTCTACCTGGTATATCAAACTTATGTACATAGTAGAGTGAGGCTATTTTAATATTTGTAAGTTCCGGATTAAAAAAAGAACCATAGTATCTAAAAGAGAGTGATTTTGAAAGATAGTCAGAACGATTGTTTGTTAAAGTAGGTTCTCTATATTCACTGCTTCCGCCAGAACCATAAGCATAAGAAAGAGCAAAAGAGTCTTGATTGTTTGCAAACTTATAGTGAGCACCTATATCCCAAGCTCTACCACTTATTGACTTCTCTAAAAAGTTTTCATTGAGCGTACCATTTACATGTGAAATATCAATCCAATATCCCAAAGATGGTAAAGTGTAATAAAGATTACCTTCAGCTCTAACTCCCATCCATTTAAGTTTTCTATTTTCCAAGGTTGCACTATCTTCATAGAGAGCAAAAAGCTCAAGAGTATTTTTCATATAATATTCATAACTGGCATGACCAATTAGAAATTTTATATTTTTAAGATCGTGTCTATTTGCAGTTGCACTTTCAACTACACGATTACTGTCTAATCGTGTTCCAAGATAAAGTTCATACTTCATTAAATCGTGCTTATTAAATACCCCCAAAGTGTCAAGTGCACTATTATAGTACCAAGAACGATTATCTTTGAGAACTTTACGACCAATTAAAAAATCAGCTTGATTGTCAAATGTTTTATCGCTCATAAGATAGAACTCTTTTACATCAAGAGTGACACTGTTTTTCTTATAGTGATTTTTCTCTGTATGATAAGGGATAATACGAACATCAGTAAAAAAATGCCAATATTTGTTAAAGAAGTGCCAATATTGTAATCCTAATACAAATTTTTCAGTATTACCTCGTAATTTACTCCCTCCTATAGGAGTCTGCCCCTCATAAATATAGATAGAAGGATCTATATAAAAACGATAAATATCCGGTATTGTCTTCTCTTGATCTTTTTTCTCTGATTGTACCTGTTTTGTACGCTTTTGTTTCTGTTGCATAAAATCAAATTTTACATAATCTACTTTTGGATTAACAAATTTTTTAGCTTCACTTAATGACACATTTTCCCATTTATAAGCACTCTTACGTTTTTTACATCCCAATCCTTTACAATGTGTCAATTGCTTATTTGAATCTGTTGTATGAATAAAGTGCTGTGATCCTTTTTGATATGTTATAAAACGAAAACGATATGTAGATACAACTACAGCATTAGGAAAACCTTTGGTTAATGAAGAGTAATGTTTTTTTAACTCTTTTACCGTTTTAAAACATCCATTTCTGACTGTATAATTACGTCCTATATGCATTATAGTACTACCTTCAGGAAAACGGCTTGAGGGTTTAATGATATCTCTACTACTTAGTAACTGTGCACTATAACAAGTAGAGAGATCTTTTGCAGAAGATATTACTCCTGAGCAACAAGCAACTAAAATACAAGAGAGTTGAATCTTTTTATTTAGAGTCATCTACTTTACTCCATCTTTATTTAATATATTTAAAAGTTCCTGCATAGATATTTTACGTACTCTAAATTCATTAATGTTATTCAATTTCTCTCTTAATACAGGAAGTAATTTCTTTAACTCTTTTGCATCTTCAGCTTTTTTTACCTCGGCTGTCTGTTCTTTCATATAAGCATGTCGTCTTTGTGATTTTTGACAGAGATCATTTTTAAAACCAGCTGCGATTATCTTCTTTTGATACAGATACACTGATTTTTTATTGTGATTATTCTCTTTTAAACGATTTTCAATGCGTGAGACTAAGACAGGAGTAAACACAGTATAATCTTTATCAGATATTTGACAGTACTGTAAGAAACTTTTTGTATTTACTAAACTCATTTTATAAGTAAAACGACGTATAGCTGATTTCACAGTATATGCTTTTTTACGAGTTTGCTTGCACAAAACAGAATTTTTATATGCTTGCTTATCAAACAATCTTCCATCGAGCATATTTCCTTTTGCTTTTTTATAAGCTTTTTCTATTAAAGAACGACTATGTGGAATAAAATAAAGCAACTTTTCAAAGTCAGTATAATGAGGATTTTGCATAATAATATCTTCTATAATATAGCTTAATCCTTCTATAGTTTTTTCTCTATTTTGATACTGCTCTTTTCTTGCATCTATAAGATAAAGATAACCCAAATAAGTCAATGCACCGGGAGAAAAATTCGTTGATGCTCTTTGAAATTGCATTTTACCGACAACTTCATTATTGTTTTTCAAATAAGAAACCCCCAAATCTCCACCTATATAATTATTTGGCTCATCAGCGATTTCAATATAGATTTTTTTAGCAACTTTAAAAGCATATGGATTCAATTGTACAATATCAGTATTTTTACTTCTAAAAGGAAAGCCTCTACCATATAAACGAAATGTTCCCTTGTCATCAAAAATATCTTTATAAAAAAATTCAAGATCTCCACTGTATTGCTTAAAAGCTTTATTCTTATTTTTATGAAGATATACAGCTGCAGAATTTTTAATCATAATATTTGCATTATAATTATCAATAAATTCATTTTTTTTAATAACTGCTGATGATGCTTTAAAATAAGGATCTCTAAAAAAGTTTCTTCCTGGAATATGATCAATATTTTTAGATGTAACTTCAATACCATTTTTTCCATTTCTTACAACTTTATTATTTTCAATAGAGATATTAAGACTATTTCTGATCATTAAACCATTAATCTTATTCAAAGAAATAATATTTTTAGCAACTAAATTATCACGAGACTCTTGAATAGAAACCCCCATAAAACCATTCATAAGCGAAACATTATCATATATCACATTATGATTTGAGAGTCTATCAAGCATAATACCTGCCGAATGATTTTTAACCGCTATATTTTCTGCAATAATAGAATGATCCACTTCTCTTGAAACAATAATACCATGAGCATTTTTAGCTCTTACAGAAAGGTTTCTTGCAATGACAAGATTTTCAGAATAATCATGAGGATCGAAATTATAGATTACATTATCATGTGCATAATTACCTAAATAATATGTATTTTCTGCCCCATGTGTATAAAAAGCCATTGTCGCATCTGAAATATCATTACCTATATAGATACCTTGAGAATTTTTTTCTGTTGACATAAAATAGCTAAATGCTTTATATGTAGGATAGTAAGCAAATTCATCGGGAGAAGACAATAAACTTATACCAAAAGTAGGCATTCCGCTATGAAATCCTAAACCTTTAAAAATATTATTTACAAAATAGGAGTGAGAACCTACTAAACCTGTAAAATACGGACGTGGTTTTTCATAATTTATGTAAAGTAATTTGCTTTTGGGAATTTTTTGTCGTGCTGCATATTGATTATGCTTTATATCCCATGAAACAAATGTACTGTTTTTAAGATAAAGATCTCCAAAATAGAGAAGAAAGACAGCATTTGGTTTTGTTGCCAAATGAACTGTTTTATCCGTTATAACAAAAGAAGCTGTTGGAGAGACAATAATAGGTATCTTTATCTCATAAGTTTTACTGTTAATCTTCTTAATGTATTTATCATTATGCAGTTTTCTATAGAGCATTTCAAGATTATAAACACCATCATAAAGCATTAAAATTTTATCTTCTTTGATGCCTAATCTCTTATACTCTTTATTTAACTGATATAAAAAAAGTGTAGGTACAAAAGTAATTTTTTTATACTCTATAAACTTAATTCCCTCTCCATAAAAATGTTTTGGAAATTTTTTGGAAATTTTTTTCAGACTACTCTTTTTATAGACAGATCGTAATTTTTTCTTCGCTTTTGAAAGATTTACATAAGAAGAATTTGGAAAAATCACATAAGTATCACTCGGCATTATTTTATGATAAACTATTTTCGGATTTTGAAAAGGAAAAGAGATACTATTCAAAACCTTTTGTGCTGTTTTTCTTTTTTTATAACATCCGATAAAAGCATCCCTATCTGCAAAAAGATAAGGCTCATCTTTACTACATTTATTTGCAATATAGAGCGATTTTTGATAAAGAGGACTTACCGGAGTTGTTGTATCTACATTAGTAGCAATAGAATAGCACCATCCTGCCATTACATCCAATGGCAGAAGGAGAAATATAAGAGCAAAAATATATTGCATTCAAAGCCTTACTGTAAAATTTACTGTAAAAATGTATCTATAGTTACAAAGACACTTTCATTCATCAGATCAAAACTGATAGGTTCTAAAGGTTCTAATTCAACTATATCATAGTTTCTTGCTTGATTATAGATATTTTCTAAAACTTTTGTATGTTTTATATCAATTGCTTCCGCAGGTTTTATTGAACTTATTTTTGCTTTAATTATATGTCCATCACCAAAACGTACTTTTGCAACATCACCAAGAGAAATTTTCTTAAAGTATATATGATCCATATGCGTAACAATATAAGGATGTGCATTTTCAGGAATTACTGTCATAATAGGTTCAGCAGTATTTCTGAATTGTCCATCAAGAACATTTAATGTATAAACCTTCCCGTTAGTTGCAGAACGAATTGGCTGAACACCTCCACCAATAAAATATGCTATAGCAACAGTTTCATTTTTATCCACCTGATCATCTCTATGTAAGGGATGTGTAAAATTAATATAAGAAGGATATGGTGTTCTCACTGTTGTTAAATTTGCATCAACATAACCATTTACTGTTTGAACAACAAAAAGTCTTTGATAGATAACAAACAGAAGAAAAGAGACAAGAAGAAAAATTGTAAAATAGATAAGAATTAATAACTTGTCCGCTTTTTTCTTATCTATTTTTTTCTCTACTTTTTTCGGATATGTTATCTGTTTTGAAACTGCATGTAAGATATCCTCTTCTGTTAAAATATCATCATTAAGATAGGCTGTAATAATCTGATTTAAAATAGCAACTTGAGATCCATTAAGATTATGAAATCTTCCTCCAACCATCTTCTCTTCACTTGATGAGCGCTGCTTACAGATAAAGTCAATATCAACTTTATCTACAATAGTAATAAAATCATCAAATTGAAAAATAATTTTTGCTTTTCTACATTTATTATCATCACAATATTCTGAAGGAATTCCCTCTATAGCACAACCAGAAAGAGACCAGTCTAACAACTTATATGTTTTACCTTCTATCTCAATCTTTGCAGGAATTTTATATCGTGCATGTTGTCTTGTTATCTCTGCTTCATGAACAATTTGCTGTGAAGCTTTTTCGTTATCTGTCATTATCATAATACTCCTCTTATAGTGTGAAAAAATAACCATATATCATTAAATGTTAGTAATTGTACCAAAATATTAATAATTATAACAAAAACCAACAATTCTACTGCTAACATCCCATTAGAACTAACAACATAGTACCATTCTATATATCGGTCAGCTGCAGCTTTTGCCTTAGTTTTTTGTCGTGTCCATCCCTGTTTGTAAAGATGATTCCAAATATAAATTTTTACAAATGAACCTATTAATTGGTTATAGTATAGTAAAAATGGCCAAGATGGATGAATATGTTCTCTTGACATTCTATATAAAAATATCATTAATAGCCGTGTTAAAAGTATCCACCATATATAGGCAAAAAAGACATACGCTCCCCATGATATTGCTCCAAAAAGAGCAATAAAAAATCCATAAGGTGTTGTCCATCTTGTAATTCTCTGATCTATCATTGCATACCACGGATAGGTCTGAACAACACTTCTGGCATTTGTAATATTGAGCTGACGTGAGTTTGTTCTATACTGATTACCAAACCAACGAGTCATTAACTCCAAAGAACCTTTGAAAAAGTTGTCATTAACAAGCTCTTCGACTGTATTTACCATAACATCCGGTACATAGAGCATCTTCCAACCATCTTTCATAATAGAGTAAAGACTTGACTTATCATCACCGGTTAAGAATCCAAATGTACCCAATCTCCAATGTTTAATATGATCAAGCTGAACAGTACTAATAAAATCTTTCTCTGCAACAATATTTGCACGCATCATTGACATTCTTCCCGTTAGTGTCAAAATTCTGTCTGAAAGGGAAATAGAACTCATTGAGATATTTCTCTGTGCAAAACGCATCTTATACCATTGATCGTAAGTATGTTCATGCAAAGTTTGCGGTTTTGTCGGTAACTGTGCATCTTCATCTGTTGTCAAACCACCGAGTTCTGGGTCAAGTCCAAAAAGACGAGAACACTTTCTCAAAAGTCCTTCACTGATAATAGAATCACCGTCAATTACTGCAACAACAGACTTTGAAAGATTTATTGGAGTGTTAGCTACCACTCTATACCCTGCTGCAAGAGCATCTCTTTTTCCTGTTCCTTTAATCCTTGTAATCACAAGCTTAATATTTTCAGGTGGCTGAAGATTTAAAAATATCTTTCGAACCAAACGCTCTTCTGACATCTCAACGATAGAAGCGATTATCGTCACATCATATCCCGAACGAATAGCATCTTTAATAGCTTCTCTATAAACTTTTACCGTTACACTTGTACTAATTCTAAAAGTAGTAATAAGCAAAAAGAGATGCTCAGGATCTAGTTCTGATCCACCCTCTTCTTCTGCCTGACGTATCTTTTTAAACTTATGGTTTTTATAAATATATGCCCTTGATATATTCAAAACAAACCAGGTATAACGCCATATACCTACAATAGCAATAATAAATATAAGTTTTTGTTGGTATGGATCAAAAAGATACGCAGGTAGCAAAAAAGCATATATTAATAATCCTAGAACATAAATAATAAAAAAGTACAGAGACTTATTATTACCAACAGATTCCTTCATAGTTGTTTCCACTTTCTCTTTTTGTAATTCTCATTAAATCAATAATGTGTTTCTTTGGAAATTTATCTTCAATATCTCTAAACTCTTCTGAAGTATTCCCGATAACAAGTATATCGGCATTTTCTGTTACTTTTTGAAGATTATTGCTAAGTCTTTCATTAATATGGTGTAATTCCCCTTCTAGTAACGCTAAATTTGCTCCATCCTCTTTTGCTTTTACAACATTTCTGTCATAAATCCCCAATTCATACCCTTTTCCTATTAACATTTCTGCCAATTCAAGAACAGGAGACTCTCTTAAATCATCTGTATCTGCTTTAAAGCTCAAACCTAAAATTGCAATTTTTCTTGTTTTCAATGGTCTTATAAACTCTTCAAGAATTCTTCTAACCTGTGCATGATTACTTGTCATCAATGAGTTTAAAAGTGGTGCTGTGACATCAAGCGATTTTGCTTTATGCACGATAGCTCTTACATCTTTAGGAAGGCACGAACCACCAAAAGCAAATCCAGGACGCATATAGTATTTTGAAATATTGAGTTTTGTATCTTCGCAGAAAATATCCATTACTTTATGAGAATCAATTCCCACATTTTTACAAATCATCCCTATCTCATTTGCAAATGTAATTTTTGTTGCATGCCATGCATTTGAAGCATATTTCATCATCTCTGCAACTTCAATATTTGTCTCATGAAGTGGTGCATCAATAAAAGAATAGAGCTCTTTAAATATCTCTATACTCTGTTTGTCTTCTGTTCCGACAACTGTTAATGCAGGATGATAAAAGTCTGCAATAGCTGTACTCTCACGTAAAAACTCGGGATTTGAAACATACCCAAAATCTTGCCCTAGTTTTTTCCCTGATGTTTTTTCAATAATAGGAATAACACTGTTTTTTGCAGTACCTGGAAGTACTGTACTACGCATTGAAACAATGTGGTACTCAGACTTCTCTTTTAAAACTTCCCCTATTGATTCAGCTGCTGCTTCAATATATCTTAAATCCAAAGAGCCGTTAATCTCACTTGGCGTACCAACACAGATAATTGTGATATCACTGTTTTCAATAGCAAATTTTAAATCTGTCGTAGCTTGAAGATGTTTTTCTTCTACTGACTTTTTAATATATTTATCTAAATCTTTCTCAACAATAGGAGATTGTCCCTTGTTTATAAGATCAATTTTTACAGGATCAAGATCCACCCCAATAACATCATGTCCTTCATATGCAAAACATGCAGAACATACTGCCCCCACATATCCTAATCCAACTACACTTATACGCAAATTTTATCCTTTAATTTTTAGACTAATCTTTTATTCTTATATTTTACTTTGTTAATACTTATATAAGATTTATTGAAAGTGATAATTTCACGATTCTTTCAAAAGGTTACATCTTCTTACAATTTTGTTATAATACAAGCAAGATAGGAGGTCTTTTATGAAACTCTATGCAAACTTTGTTGATATTTACCGAAAAAACATCTATCCTGCAAAAATCACTATAACAAATGATAAAATTGCCTCCATTGAAAAAACAGACAAAGAGTGTTCTACATATATATTACCTGGTTTTATTGACGCACATATTCATATTGAAAGTTCGATGCTCATTCCGACTCAATTTGCAAAACTTGCAACACGCCACGGTACAGTAGCAACTGTAAGTGATCCTCATGAAATTGCCAATGTTTTAGGTGTTGCAGGTATAGAATATATGATAGATAATGCAAAAAAGAGTGATTTAAAGATCTATTTTGGTGCTTCACCTTGTGTTCCGGCAACACCTTTTGAAACAAATGGTGCAACACTCAATGCACAAACTATAGAAAAACTTCTTGCCCGTAATGATATCTACTACCTGAGTGAAGTAATGAATTTTCCGGGTGTTATTAATGATGATAAAGATATGCTAGCAAAAATAAACAGTGCGAAACGCCATAACAAACCTATAGATGGTCACGCACCGGCTTTAAGAGGAGAAAATCTTCAAAAATATATTGATGCAGGGGTACAAACCGATCATGAAGCCTTTTCATACGATGAAGCAGTTGAAAAAATAGAAAAAGGAATGAAAATAGAGATACGAGAAGGAAGTGCTGCCAAAAACTATAAAGCCCTTCATCCACTTATTGATAAAGAGTATGAAAATCTAATGTTTTGTAGTGATGACAAACATCCAAACGATTTGAAAAAAGGGCATATTAACGAACTTGTCAAACATGCAATAGAAGATGGACATGAACTTTTCAAAGTACTCCAGATTGCCTGTATAAACCCTATAAAGCACTATAAACTTGATGTAGGAAGACTAAAAATAGGTGATGATGCCGATTTTATAGAAGTTAAAAACCTTCAAGATTTTGAAATTATTAAAACAGTTATTAAAGGAGAGGTTGTTTTTCAAAAAGGCTTGGCCCAAAAGAAAATAACAGATAAAGAACAACCCAATAACTTTGTTATTCAACAAAAAACAGTTGAAGATTACGAGATGCATCAAAAGTGTAGTAATTACAACATTATCCATGCGATTAACGGAGAACTCATTACTACACCTCTAAAGCAACAGCTTCAAACAAAAGAGCATAAGGTTATAGCAGATATACAAAGAGATATACTCTTTATCAGCGTTACTAACAGATATAAAGATACAAAACCGACACTTGCTCTCGTTAATGGGTTTGGACTGTGTGAAGGTGCTATAGCTTCAAGTGTTGCACATGATTCTCATAATATTATTGCCGTAGGGTGTGATGCAAAAAGTATTACAAAGGTTGTTAATGCAATTATTGAGACAAAAGGTGGAATAGCAGCTGTAAATAAAGCTGGAAAGTTACACCATCTCCCACTCCCTGTTGCAGGGCTTATGAGTAATGAAGATGGAGAATATATAGCCAATCTTTACGAAAAGCTAGAGAGCTTTACAAAAAAAGAGCTCAAGAGTACGCTTGAGTCCCCATTTATGACACTCTCTTTTATGGCATTACTAGTCATTCCAGAGATTAAAATAAGTGACAAAGGTCTCTTTGACAGTAATGCATTTCATTTTATAAAGGAGTGCAAACAGTGAATCTATTCAATTTCTTCCAACTCAAAAGACACAATACTACACCTATAAGAGAGTTTATTGCAGGTTCTACCACATTTTTTGCAATGCTCTACATCATTCCAGTCAATGCAACCATACTCCACGCTTCAGGTATGCCATTTGATGCACTTGTGAGTGCAACTATTCTTATGACAGTAATTGCAACGATGATTACTGCACTTTGGGCAAATACACCTATTGCCATGAGTGTCGGGATGGGACTAAATGCCTACTTTAGTTATGGCCTTGTTCTTGGTATGAAAATCCCTTGGCAGAGTGCTTTGGGTGTTGTATTTTTATCGGGAGTACTCTATTTGATTATTGCACTGACACCACTACGTGCCTGGATTATAAAAACAATTCCTATGGATATCAAACGGGCAACAAGTGCCGGGATAGGTGCATTTATAGCTTTTATAGGTCTCAAAGAGATGGGTCTTATAATTGACTCTCCTGCAACACTTGTACAACTGGGGCATTTGGGAGATGAAAAGGTACTTCTTGCAATCTTTTCTCTTTTTACTGCCCTTGTTTTAAGTATGCTCAAAGTTCGTGGAGCACTTATACTCTCTATATTTATCACATCATTGCTTGCTTGGGTTATAGGTGTCAGCCCTGCTCCAAAAGAGATATTTTCTATGCCTGCATCCATAGCACCAATCTTTTTGGAGATGGATATCACTGCAGCCTTTACACTTGCTATGATACCTGTTATTTTAACCTTTTTACTCACAGATATTTTTGATACAATAGGAACATTAATAGGTGTTGGGCTTAGAGCTGAACTTTTTCAAGAAGATGAACCACAAGCGTTGGAGAGAACTATGCAGAGTGATGCTTTGGCAACAATACTCAGCGGGGTTTGTGGCGTAACAAGTACAACAGCATTTATTGAGAGTGCTACCGGTGTTGAGGAGGGAGGCAGAACAGGATTAAGCAGCTTTTTTACTGCCCTTTTATTCCTGCTGCCACTCTTCTTACTGCCTCTTTTTGAAGCTATTCCCTCTTATACAATCTATCCTGTTTTGGTTGTTGTTGGAAGTTATATGTTTAGTGAGCTGGGAAATATTGACTATAAAGATGATGCCATTAAGTATGCAACCTTCTTTCTTGTTATTATGATGCCCCTTACCTACTCTATAACAAATGGGCTGCTTATTGGAGCATTTGTCTATGTTGTCATTAAACTCTTCAAAAAAGAGTTTAATGTTTTACAAAGTGCAATGGGGCTGATGGCACTCTTGGCAGTTATACTCTTTTATATGCATTAGATAAAATTAGGAGCATCATTCGCAAAGAGAATAATATCTCCTGCTTGTGTCTGTTTTGCAAGCAACTCTGTCAAGGCACTCTTATCTGCAAGTAAAATCTTATTTTTAACACGCAGGTTTTTATCGAAAAGTTCGGCATTTAATGCACCTGTTACAATAACAATATCAAAGACATCATTAATAGCCTCTATAAGTTTAAGATTTAACTCTTTTGAACTCTCAACAAGTCCCGGTGTAACAATCACTTTGCGTCCATTATGCAAAGAACAGAGGCGTACTGCTTCAAGCATACCGTCTATATTGCCGTTATAACCATCATCAAGTATGATTTTTCCACCCGCTTTTATTAACTGCAAACGATGCTCTACCGGGTGCAGCTTTGCAACAGCTTTTATTATCTCTTCATTGCTCATACCAAAATCTTTGGCAATTCGCACCGCTACTGCAATATTCATCGTCTGAAAAGCACCCAAAATATCGGTATGGAGCTCTAAGCGTTCATCATCTATTTGAAGTGTAAAATCTATTCCCTCAAGTGTTGCACTAAGCTCTTGAATCTCATCACCGAAAAAAGTCACCTTCGGATGTGCTTCATCTGTCACAGAGGTATGAATATATGCCTTTTGCAGTCGTGGAGATTGCATAATCTCCAATTTTGTTCGAATAATATTATCAAGCGATTTAAAATACTCAATATGTGCTTCACCAACGCGTCCTACAACAACAGTCTGTGGCTCTAAAAAGCTTGTAATCTCATAGATGTCACCACTCTCACGCGCACCAGCCTCACAGACATATACCTCCACATCCTCACGCAGATTGTTATTGACATCAGCAACAATGCCACCAATAGTATTAACACTTCGTGGAGTTGCATAAACACGATATTTTGCTGCAAGAATCTCTGCTACAAAGTTCTTGATACTTGTCTTTCCATAACTTCCTGTAATACAGATAATTTGCAGATCTTTCATCTCACGCAGCTTCTTTTTAGCCTCTTTTTTATAGACATTAAACAAAAATTTCTCTATAAGAGTAGAGCCTATATAAGCGACTGTCAAAGGCATCACTACACCATAAATTGCACACCCTTCTTTAAGCGTACAGAGAGTATCTTGAAAAAGTGTCAAGGAGACAAGTAAAATCAAAAATCTCTTTACTCTCCATGTAAGAACAAGCTTCTTATCCAATCTTTTATGCCAAATAACAATAGCTGGAATAACGGCAAAGATAAAGAAGATTGTAAAAAACTTACCTGTTGTATAGTAAGCAACAAGAGGAATAATAAAGTAGAGTATATGCCAATGCGGTTTATGATGCTTTAACACAACTCTCTCTATCTTATAATCATACCATTGCAAGTTTGTTATAAGATACCATCCAAGAAGTGTAACAAACACGACATTGACAACAAAGGCGACAAAAGTCTCATAATTTTCCATCTATTTTCCTAAACTCTCTAAGAATTTTGCTTCTATTTTTTTGGAGATATCTGCACTGTTTTTCATAAAAAAGTAGTGATCTCCTTCATAAACATAAAGCGAAGAGTCCGCTATAAGTTCATCTATCTTCTGAGCCGATGAGAGCGGTGTAGCAGTATCATCTTTTCCCCAAAAAAGTGCAGCTTTTCCCTCATATTTTGCAAATATATCACTAAAATCTTCATTGACAACATTTTTAAAAGTTTCATACATATAATCATTTAACTCTTTTGCATCTTCTGCAACAAATAAAGAACGAAATTTTGAAAGACCAAAAAATTTCAAAGCTTTAAAGAGTGCTATTTTTGCTTTGACTTTGAATGATTTATCAATATAGATTCCTGCACTTGCAACCAGAACAAGCATCTTAGGTTCAAGCAAGAGTGCTACTTTTCCTCCAAAAGAGTGTCCCATAACAATATCTTTTTGGGCATTGATATGAATCATAAAAAGCTCTACTATACGTGCCACATCTTCTGTTGTAAGTGCCATAGAACAAGTAGAGTTCCCAAAACCAGGCAAATCAATATAGATATGACGAAAGGTATCCATATAGGCACTAAAACTCTGTTTCATAAGATTTTTATTACTGCCCCATCCATGTAAAACTATCAAATCAACCTTTGCGTGAGGGTTGAGTATCTCATAACTTATATCAAATGTATGCTGTTTATACTGAATGGTCTTAATTGCCATTACTTCCCTTTTGCCTTTGATATTGAGTGAATATACTCATAATTGGCCTTGACTCTCTTCTTCTCCGGAAGGGAATTACTCAAATCTTCAATCACTTTCTCAAAATCATCAAAGAGATAGTTTGCCATAGAGCCTGGAATAGGATTTATCTCATTAAGCAGTACTTCATCATTATGGACAAAAAAATCACAACGGATAAGTGCTCCTTCAAAGAGACCTCTATAGACTTTGTCAAAACTGGCTCTGAGTCTATTCTCCAACTCTTGGGATATATCAGCTTTTAAGACCTGCTCTGAACGGGAGAAGTCCATATATTTTTTATCAAAATCCAAAAATTCCTCTTTGTGAGGCTCTTCTACTATAGAGTAGTGCATTGCATTATTTGCCCAATATCCTGCAAGATTATACTCCTTAACACCCTCTAAAAATGGTTCAATCAATACAATAGAATCAAATTCAAAGGCAACATCAAGCGCATAATCAAGCTCACTCTCATCTTTGACAATACTGACACCAATGGAACTTCCAAGACGAGATGGTTTGACAATAACAGGATAAGAGATAGAGATATTACTCATCTCATCTTTATGTGCCAGTTCATAACGCACACTCTTTACACCTACAGCTTCACAAAGATATTTCGTATAACGCTTATCATAAGAAAATACAGAGGCATCCATACGAGGACCGATATAATCCAAAGAGTAAAAATCAAGCAATGCTGCAATAGTACCATCTTCTCCATCTGCTCCGTGAATTAGATTTAAAACGGTACCGTTATACTCTTTTACAGTGCCAAAAATACCTTTTTTCGGTTCTACAAAAGCACCTTGCGTGAGATGCAACTGAGGCATACTTTTATGCTCACCTTTAGAAAAAGTAACTGCTTTCATCTGAGCACTTTCAATAAGATAAAAAGAGTGATCGCTGTCACAAAAAACAAAAGTCAAATCAAAATTTTGTAATTTTTCTTTTATAGTAATAGCACTTACAATACTAATCTCATGCTCAAAACTTGCCCCACCAAATAAAATCGTTAATTTCAATATATATTTCCTTGCGTTAAATTGTCTGTAGTAATTTCAATGCACCCTTGACAAGTGAAGCCGTATCATCTGCTTCACACGCAGCAAGTGCTTTTGAAATCTTATCTTTTTTAAATCCGAGAGCCTCTAGTGCCTCACTCGCTTCATTATATGCAACAGATGCAGATGGAGTCGCTCCATCACTCTGAAGTATCTCTGCATCAAAACCGTTAAGCTCCACTAAAATACGCCCTGCACTCTTTGGACCGATACCCGGAACTTTTTGTACCGCCTTAACATCTTTGTTATTGAGGACAGTAGCAAATTGCGCAGGCGTATAGGTTGAACATATTGCCATAGCAACTTTTGGACCGACACCGTTAATCTTTATAAGTCTGGCAAACAGCTTCTTCTCACTTATATCTATAAAACCATACAAAAGATTTGCATCTTCACGAATTATCTGTGTCGTAAAGAGAGATACCCCTTTATCCCCAAGTGCAGAAAAAGTGTGTAATGATATAAAAACTTCATAAACAACTCCATTTACATTTATATGTACAAAACTCGGCTCTTTATGAACGACATTTCCCTCTAGTCCAACTATCATCTACTGCTTCTCTCCCTGCTCTTTTACAGGAGCAATGGCATACTCCCCTTCATTGACCTCTACAATTCCAAAAACCTTATCTAAAGAGCCCTCCATAGGTTTATAGACCAACTCCATCGGCGGATCAACAAGTTTGAACCTTATCTCGTTATATCCTACCCATTTATCTCTGTTGATAACACGTGCATCAAAAATAGAGTCTCCAAAAGAGGCAGTTCGTGTTGTAAGCATATTGAGCTTCTCTTGTTTGAGTGCGAACTCCTCTTTTAACTCTTTAAGGCGTAATTGCATATTTTGAAACTGTTTATACTTTTTGACAAAACTCTCCGGCATCTTTACACCATTCTTTTGATAGTGCAGCAATCGTTTTTTTATCTCTACAAATGATTTTGTCCCGCTTTTGATTAAATCAGCATACTTTTTAATCTCTTTTTTCAAATCACGCAAATCAATTTTAAGCTCTTTAATCATCTCTTCGTTATCTTCTACGGAGTTACGGGCATCACGACTTAAAAGTGGGTCAATAGTAAAGATATTTTCACTTCCGAGCATCTTTTTAATCTCTATTCTCTTTGAGGCTGTTGCTTTGACATGAGAAGCACAGATATCAATTTCTATCTCTTTTGCACGGATAACTCCTCCGACTGCCTGTGCAACTTCGGCTTTAAGTGCTTCGATTTTTCCGTGTTCAAGTCTGGTGACATGTACATGCTCACCATATGCCATACCCTTATGCACATTTATCTCAAGCTCATCTGCTGTTACTGTGGCAGTTTTATGCGTCTGTCCGCCAATAACTGCTTTTTTGGCTACAACTGTTGCATTGGAACCGACATTCCCATCTATCTCTATCTCAGTAACTTCTACATTCATCCCTGAACCGACAGCATCTTTAATAGCATCTGCCTCTTTAACAGTGATATTGACATCAGAATCAACACCGCTGTCTATAGAACCGGTTGTCTTAAAACTGATGGCATCAACATCTACCTCTTTTTTTATCACATAGGTATTATTCTCTAGGGCAATATAACCATTCTCATTTGCATAGTAGCGAATCGCATCATCATCTTCTACAACACGAATCGTCTCATTAACACTAAATTTTGGCTCATTGGAGATAATCGGCTCTTTAGGCTCCATATACTCACCACGGCAGTTACGTCCCGGTTTTCCTTTTTTTGCTTTGATATATTCAATAAGCAAATCACCCTCACGCACACTCTGAATAAATCCTCTTGAGGCATAATCTACACGCTCATTCTCATCAACTTCCTGTGAATTTTCATAATGAAGTATCAGTTCATCATTAATCGTTGCCGTCGGCTCATACGCTTCGGCAATAAGATGTGTCTCACTCTGCTCAAACTCTAACCTCTCAGCAATTCTTACCCGTGCAGAGATTTTTGAAGCCAACTCATCAACCATAGAGTCAAACATATAGACAAGAATTCCCGCACGAATCTTTTTGCGATTTATCATCTCTATAAAGTCATACTCAAAACGAGAACTGTAATCTACACGAGAACCCTGAGCTATGCTGAGATAGACTTTACACTTTGTAGCATTGGCTCCAACAGCTAGTTTTAAAGCACTGTATGGATCATCTTTGGAAGTTTTTTTGGAAAATATCTCTATTTCATAGAGCTGTTTTATCTGAAAATCAGGATTAAGAAGCAGTGACTCGTCATGAAAATTCTGAGCCTCTTCCACAGAAAGCTCTTCCCACTCCGTATCTTTTACATCTTTGGAGACAAGACGGGTAAAAGTCTGAACATCCAAAATATTAAAATCAAGAAGTTCAGGCTCCATCTCATAAGATTTAGCAATGTTAAATATCTCTTTTGCAACATTTTGTGTGCGAACTACAGTAGGACGAACTTTTTTCAGTGCAGGAGTCTTTTTACTTGAGCCAAATAGTGCCATTATTTATCCAGATAGTTTATTAGAGGAGATTTTAACGAAATATTTGTTAAAATTTCGTAAAAGTTATATATTCCATACAAAGTGTCCTATGTTTAAAGCTATATTCACCAACAGTTTTGGTATCTTATTTTCTCGTATTTTAGGGTTTGTCAGAGACCTGCTAACAGCTTCTGTTTTAGGTGCTTCACTCTACAGCGATATCTTTTTCATTGCCTTTAAACTGCCAAATCTCTTCCGTCGTATCTTTGCAGAGGGTGCATTTACTCAGGTTTTTATACCCGCTTTTGCAAGAAGCAGACACA
>Ga0256828_1000167_pt1 | contig 44337 bp, 55 predicted proteins | sample CV88metaG_FD_185993 | JGI IMG/M metagenome (GOLD analysis project Ga0256828, IMG submission 185993) | Hydrothermal vent microbial communities from East Pacific Rise, Pacific Ocean - CV88 | ecosystem: Environmental > Aquatic > Marine > Hydrothermal vents | place: Pacific Ocean: East Pacific Rise...
GTTCAAGTTTACCTTTAGCTGTTAAAACTTCTCGTTCATATTTTGATGTATCTATGTTACCAGCTTTTAGCTCTTTTAGCTCTGCTTGTAATAAAGCCTGTTTCTCTGCTAATTGGTTGTAACTATAATCTAAACTCTTAAGTTTCTTACCTATTTTACTAGATAATCTCGCACTATCTTTAGCTTTGACTTCAGCTTTAGTCAATAGAGCATCTACATCAGCCTTATGTTGTTTATCTAAATCTTTTTGCATTTTATCAGCAGCTTCTAACTCAGACCTAAGGTTCTTTATATCTTCTCTATGTTTTGAAACATCCTTCATAGGTCTAACATATTCTGGTTTAGCTTTAGCTATTGCAGTAACTTCTTTAAGTTTAGCTTCTAAGTTTTGTATTTTAGCTTTCTGCTCTTCAATACTTTTTAGTAAATTTGCATTAGGCTTCTTACCATATAGCTTCTGAGAACCTTTAAGTTTCTTGTTAAGTTCCTTTAGGTTTCCTGATATGTTTTTAGCACTATCTTTAGCCTTATTAACTTTCTCAATAGCTTTATCATATGCTTTCCTAGCTTTATTGTGTGCTATTTTAGACTCTAAAGCCTCTGAAACTCTCTTAAGTTTGTTTTGGACTGATGTTTTCATCTTAGCTATTGTAGATGTTTCTTTATCATAAACTACTTTTAGCTTCTCAGCGTTTGTAACAGCTTCTTTAAGATGTCCTTCACTAGCTAGATAATCCTCTCTACTCTTTAAAGTTTCCAAACCTTTCTTTTGTTTCAAGAAGTGTTCACTCTGAGTAGCAGCATCATCAAAAGTAGTCTTAAGTTCTGCGTGAGTCTTTAAACCTTCTTCTTTTAAAGCTATTACATCTTCTAACTCTTTTTGTTTAGCTCCTATCTCTTGCTCTAATAACTGTTTCTTAGTAACTGTTTTTACTGAGCCATCTTCATTTTTAATTACAAAGTTAGAACCTTCAGGTTTTCTAGTTACAATATGACTTAACCAACCAGCTGTTGTACCTAAAGCACCACCAAAACCAGCTGTATAAGCATATGTTTTGTCTGAAGCCTCTGTACCTGTAACCAGGTCATAACCATATTGACTCATTACTGCTTGAGATGTACCCATCATAGTACCAGCAAGTATCTTATGTCTCTCAGCTAATTGTATAGCCTTTGTACCAGTTTTAGTCATCTTAAATGCAGACCCAGCACCTAATGTTACAAGAGAGTCCACATCAGTTAATGAAGCTACAAACATACCAATATAATCAACTAATTCAGCATCTTGTGCTGCGTGTTGTTTCTCTCTTTCTTTATCTTGTATATAATAGAGTCTTCTTGCGAAGTCATATTGAGTCTTTATGTTTCCATCAGCATTTAACTGTGCTATAATCTCATTAGGTAAATCTTGAGTAGCCTTGAAATACATATCATCAGTCATAGGTGTATGTTTCAAGCTGTTAAGTTTCTCATCAGCTCTTGCAAAGTAAATATCGTTCCACTCTTCTTCAGTCACTACATTACCTTGAGGGTCTATAAAACCTCCATCAGTTTCTTTGTAGTCTTGCATTATTTGAGAAGATGGAGCTAACTTAGCATATGCAGCTCCTTCATCAAATTGCTTTTCCAAAGTGTATTTATCACCCATACCACCAAACATAGTAGTAGAGTTCATCAGGTCCTCAAAAGGTGTAACCTCTCTACCACCAGCCTTAACACTAAAATCCTGTGTAGGAGCTTCAGGTTCAGGTTTGTGTTCTACACCTCTAATACCCTCAGCGTCCTTTAATATATCATAAGCTTCCATTTGACCTCCTTACAGCTAGTGTAGAAGCCAATTAGGTACTCCAGCTGTATATTTTGAATTTGTTAACTGTGCATCAACCGACTTAGGTTTATATGCACTTGCGACTGTTTGCTTAAAGAAAGCAGCTATTTTATCATCTGTTGTAATAACAGGTATCTGAGCACCATTCTTTTTATGGTACACTATCTTTGTTTTGTTTCCTGGTATGTCAATTATCTCTACAGGAGAGTCTGCATACGCATTGTTTGTCAATAGATGTAACTGTTTATGTAAAGCCACTTCCACTTCATCAGTAACATCACCTTCAACAGTAATTAAGTCTAGTAACTTAGGGCTAAGTTTTACATCACCTCCAACATCTTGAAGACCATATATCTTCTCAGTAAGTTGTTCAGCTTTCTTAACATCTCTTGTAAGCACATAGGCTTTTCGTAGATAGTCCTCTGCTTCCTTACCGTAACCACCAGCACTAAGATTGAACTTAGCCTTAGCTTTAGCATACTCTTGATTACCAGCTATAGTTTTTTCTACTTCTTGTACTGAGTCAGGGTTTAACATAATCTCTCTGTAAGCTTCTGCAAAACTTGGGTTCTCTGATACAAAAGTAGATAACTCATAAATCTCTTTATCTTTAGCACTAATATAAGCCTTTAGCTCTCTTGGATACTTACTCCACTTATCAGCTAACCTTATTGCAACACCACGAGCGTCAGCTTCAATAGCTGGTATCTTACCATCTTTTGTATCTACTGGTTCATTGATTATTACATCTCTCTGTTGGTTTATATAAGAACTTACAGTATCTTTAGTACCTCCATAGCTCTTATAAGTATTTAGTATCTCAAGTGCAGTATCAACTTGTGACTCATCACCTGAAGATAATATATCAAGAGCCTTAACAACTTGAGCTTTAATTTTAGGTTTAACCTCTTGTTTTACATCATCTGGTAATACATCATAATCTGCTTTGTTTAGAATACCACCAGCGTCAAGATGTTGATTTACTAAAGAAGCCTTTTGATATGAAGAACTCTTCAAACTATCTTTATGTAACTGCATTAGAGTAGCTCTTCTACCCATAGGAGTATTTAGGTCAAAACCATTAGCTTCTGCTTCCAACTCTAAGTAAGGTTTAATCTTCTTATAGTTAGGTGAAGATGTATCCACATCAACAGAACCATCTGGGAAATTTTGTATCTTAATACCTTGTATCAAAGGAACTAAAGGTGTAAAACTTCCTGATAATACTGCTGCTTTTATTTGTCCTTTAAATGCTTTGGTATTACCTGAAGTCTTAGAGCTATAATAAGTTTGAGCTTTTACCATCATTAACTGATAGCTAGGAGTATTTAGAATATCCTCATCAGTTGTTGTATTAGCATCTAAGAATTTCTTAAGTAATACTTTGTTACTTTTGATAGCTTCAACATCTTTAAGAGCCTTAGTATAGTAAAAGTTTCTTACATCAAACTCACTCATCTGTAAGGCTTGTAACCCTTTCTCAGTAGAGATTTTCTTAAAGTCATTTATAATAGTAGCAACATTAACACCACTCCTAACAGTATCCATTACAACTGGAGTAACACTAGCGTCTAGCACTTCCTTTTTGTTTGCTATTAAGCTATGAGTCAGTTTCTTGTTTAAACCATCAAATGTTGTAAACCCTGTACTCATAGAGTAAGCTATTGCTTTTTGCTTAGTCTCTTCGTCCATACCATTAAAGAACTCTGAGTCTCCTATAGAGTAATTACCGTTATTATCAACTGTTACACCATATGGAGATAATACTTTGTCTTTAAAGTCAATCAAGTATCTACCGTAGTCTGTACGCTTACCACCAGCAACATCAGCAGCCTCTGTTGTAGTTAGTTGAGCATTGAAACCTAAGTTAGCCTTAGAGAACTCAGTTTTATACTGCTCTAATAATACTCTTTGCTTCTTCTCGTTCTCTCTACGAGTCTCTTCTTTTTCTTTGGTTTGTATATTACCTACTGTGCTAATAAGTCTAGCAGTATTACTAATAGCCTTACTAACTGATTGCCATTTTCTAACACCACTATTATCTTGAATAGCAGTAGCTACTTTAGTATCCCTTTGTTTAGGAGCTCTTACAGTAGCGTCTTGTGTTATTGAAAGTGGCTTTAAGTTACCACTATACCCTAATAAATCGTTTACCATAATTCCTCCTTAACTTGGGACTTTTAAACCAACTGCTGAACCAGCACTTGCACCACTTGCTGCACCACCTACACCAGCAGCTATTACACCAGCTGTACCTGTAGAAGTTGAATATGTGTAACCTCTAACTTCTTGATTGTTAGCTTGATTGATTGCATTAGATAAATCAATATCTAAGTTTAAGTTCTCACTCTCATAATTCATTCTCATCATCTCAAGGTTATCACCAACAGCTCTATGTTGAGCCTCAGCACCTTGAATTATTGTACCTTTAGCCATAGAAGCCTGAATTGACTGAGCGTTCTTAAGGCGTTCTGCAAGTCTCCCTGAGATATGTTTTGTTGCTAAAGCATTATCTGTTACACTCTGAGCACTTGCCAGTTGCATCTCAAAGTTTGTAAGTTTAGTAGCAGTAGCTTGATTTATAACTTTGTTTGTATCTACAGTTTTATCTGCTTTTATGTTAAATCTTCTTAAGAGTTCAGCTCGTCTCTTCTTAGCGTCAGCCTCAGCTAACTTTCTACTTCTATCAGCAGCTTGTGTATTTGCTGCATTTGCATCAGCTGCTCTTTGGTCAGCTGCATTATTAGCTTGGTCAGCTGCATACATACTAGCACCAGCTACAACAACAGCAGCAGTAATTACTCCACCCATAGCTTCTCCTTATAAATCTCTTCTTCAAATAATTCTTGTTCAGCTTCCTCTACAGTAGTAGCATCTGTTCTAAACACATTAGCCCAAAGTACATCAGTTAGACAATATCCAATCTTTTGTACACCCTTAGCATTAATAAAGGTCTGAGGTGCTTCTAATACAACCTCCTTCTCACCATTACTAACTACTATCTTACCTTCTAATAATATATTGTAACAATCTTCTTTATGATGTGCTCCAATCAACATAGTACCTTGTAGAGCAAACATCTCTCTGTAATACATACCATTAAGAAACATATGACGAACTGGTGGTTCATACACAGTATCTAACTGTTGTAATTGATGTTGTAACTCGTTAATCTCTTCCTGTATAACGATAGACTTTTGTCCCATCTTTGAACCTCCCATCTAGTTCACTATGATTTCTCCAATAAGAGTCTTGCTGAGTACAAAAGTAAATCTCTTGGTCTACAAACTCTTCTCTAAACAACTTATTAGCCATTCTATATAATAGTCGTTTGTTAGGACCTCCAATATGGATTATGAATACACCTTTTGGAGCTTCACTATACTGCCAAACTATATAATTCAATCCTTCACTATAACATTCACAATCAGTTATATTCATATTACCTCCTTATCGTAATTATAAATACCCTAGAAGGCTCAAAGAGCCCTCAGAGGTAGTTACCTAAGGAGACTCCGTAGTTTTACAGCTCTTCGCCTTATTCTACGATTTTGACTCTCCATCCAGTTTCTTATCAAGTATGTTGCTGAGTAGTTAAACTTATCACTCAGTGTCTGTATAACACTTTTAAGATATTCGTTTTCTCTTTTAACAGCTTCTAACTCTTCCTTAATTGTCATTACTAATCCTTAGTGTACATTAACTACTCAGTGTTTACATTATGACACTGAAGTCTCGTTACCTTCTTCATCTGTTATTGTAAAATCAATATGTGGTCTACCATAACTCACAACCATACTGATATTGAAGCTGTTAGAACTTGCATCAAATAAAATCTCATCCTCTACAAAACAAGCTCTATCATAAGCAACAACTTTAGCAGTCTTCTCATCTACTTTAGCAAACCCATTGCTAGTAAGTAAGGCACCTTTATCATCTACTGAACCTATGAACTTGTAATCATCCACAGAAGAAAAACCAAAACTAGATAAATCTATAGTAAGCTCTCCAGTATCACTATCAAAAGTACCCTCAACAGCTGTATATAAATCACCACCAGCGTTCCAAGCATTACCTAATATAACTAAAGCATCAAACACATCATTAGCTGTTCCAGATTTAGAGAAGATATTAGCTAATATTTCAATTTGTGTAAGTACTTCTTCAATGTTTATAGTAGTTTTTCTTGACACTACAGTATCTGTAGCTACATCCTCAAGTAATCCACTTGTAAGAGTAATGTTATTGTCAGATATACTGTCAATAGTGTACTCTTCATCTAATATTACAATAGTGTTACCAGCTTTAAACCCTAAAACATCTTCAACAGTTATTACTGTATCATCCTTAGCTGCATCAGCAGTTACTTTAGTTTCAATAGCTGTAAGTAAGTCTAAGTAATCTTTAAGGTCTTTAAGCTCTTTTACAACATCACTGTTCAGTTCGTTTTGTCCTGATAGTAACTCATCAATTCTATCCTGAGCGTTAGCAATGTTTGCTTTTGTAAATGGACTTGTAGACCTTGGTGTTAATGTTAGTTCTGTTCCTAATCCCATATTATTTCCTTATAAATATTATTTGTTGTGTTTAGCATACACACACATTTAAGCGTTGCCTTCCACCCACCTTACATTATTTACCTATGATTTTAACACTACAAGGCTTGTAGCATCATTATCAGACTTTACCTTAACAGTATCAAGACCTACAGTAACATTTAAGTATTGTTTAGTACCATTATCTTGCTCAAAGTCAATATAAGTATTTCCACCATCTATAGAATATTTACAAGTATCACTAGCTTTAACTAAAACTCCTCGTTTGTTAGTAACATCTATATCAAGAACATCACCAGCTGTTGCTAAATATGTAGGCACCATTGACTCTACTGCTACATTGCTATCTAAGTCTGCTATAGCTCCACTATTTATTATTTTTGTTCCATTAGTTGTAATTGCCATTACAAACTCCTTTCTATTTTAAATTTATCCACATCAAAGTTAGGACAGGTTTTAGGACTTACCATATAGTGCCCAAGTATTGTATCATAAGATACATCAAACTCTTTTATTAAACTCTCTAGGCTATCAAATTGTTCTTTAGTAAACTCATCTATACCTATCAAACATATACCAACATAATTATTGTAACCCTTAGCGTGAGCACCTTGCTTTGTTAGAGGTCTACCAGATTGTACAGTACCATCCTCTAATATTACATAGTGGTAGCCTATGCAATCAAAACCACGCTCTCTATGCCATCTATCTATAGTAGAGACATCATCACCCCTACCTTGCGGACTATCTGAGCAGTGGATTACAATACCATCTACTTTCCCAGCGTTTTACATACACCATCAAATACATCCTCCGTTGTAGGGTTATGTTTTGAAGCTGCTATACCATCAATCATAGTAAGTGCTAGGTCTTTACCTATTCCATTCTTTTTTGACTTTAGTAGTTTGTTTATACCAAGCCCTATAAGCTCCTCAGCTGCTTTGCTGGTAGCTAATTTTAATAATAGTTTTATTATCATATTAATCACAATCACCCTCCTAATAGTAACTTAAGGTTATCAATACCTATGTAACCTAGTAGTAGACTAACTCCACTCGCTATGTAAAACATTTGAGTAAGTTTAGTAACCTCAGACTCTATGCTATCGTATTTCTTCATTTCAGCCTCATCGTGACTCTTGAAGAATACTGTAAGCTCATCCATCTTATCTAATAATGCCTTATCTCTCTCTATAGCTACAGCTTGATGTACTTCCATCTTTCGTATTCTATCGAATAGTTCATTAAGGTCTTTCTTTGTATCATTTATAAATACACCTATAACTTCATTATCCATCATATCTCCTTTTGTACACCTTAGTTGAGCTAGTCTTTAGGTTAATTTGTCCAATTAACTCACTACTTTTATAAGGTTTATACTTATCTGTAATTTACTTGTCCATAAGTTTCAACTTTACTTTATTTTCACTCATTATTTACAACTTCTGTTTATAAGTACCATTGCGATACTCTTCCAATATTTCTTTTATCCTGTCATCTAATGCTATATCTACACTACCTTTATCAAAGGGCACATCCCATACAAACCCTACAGATAAAGCTGCCAGGAATAAAAATATTCCTGATAGTAGTATAGCCATTATGCTTGAGTACCTACAATAGTACCATCATCATCTGCTGCTGGTATTCCATTAAGTATTCTTAAATCTCCATCAGCATCTACCCATAAACTATAATCACCCATAACTAGGTTTTGTCTATTAAAACCCGCATAATACTGCTTAAATGCTACAGTAGCTCCATTAATCTTACACATTTCAACTATATTATGACTACTTGGTGGCTCTGCCTCTGTTCCTTCTAAATAACAACCTGAAACTACAGTATAACTCATAGAACCAAAATTCAAGTCGTTATTGATATAGGACCCTTTTATTGTGCCTCTATATATACCTGAAAATATAGCTCTATTAGCATCAGTTACTACATTACCACTTGAAGTTATGTTTTCAAAAGAGAAACCATATAAAGCATAACCTATAAGGTTATCATTAAAATTACCACCATTTACTGTAATATTTTTTAAATTTGCAAAAGTGTAAGCCCCAGTTGGTGAACCTTCGACTGTTACATTATTAAATACAATACCATCTATATTTGATGTATCTCCATTATAACCATCTATCAAGTAAACTCTTGTATCATCTGTAATACTAGTATAACAATTAGTTAATGTTAAGTTATTAAATACTACCCCTTTAACATACATAATAGCATCATTTGGTACAGTAATAGCTGCTACTTCACAATTACTAATGCTAACATTATCAAATATAACATTGTCACATAAACGGAATCTTATTGGGGCTTTATCTGAAAAATAAGGGTATGCTGGTGTGCTATTTTGAATTGTACCATCATATATAACATTAGCAGCTTTAAAGTTTTTAATATAGTTATTATCAGTAGTTTGCCCGATAAGGTGTATTCCACCCTTAACATTAGTTAACTCTACATTACTTATATAACTATCATCAGGTTCTAAATCAACTAAAATGTTAGCACCTATATAATCACCTGAAATATTTGATATTTTTATAAAATGGCTATCTCCAGTTATAGCTACTACTAATCTATAACAGTTATTACCATATATTTCATTAATGGTAACTCTATTACTTGCTTTTATATATACAGCATCTCCTCTAATATCTTGTGCATTAATTTCATCTATAATAATTGACTGAACATTTTCTATATTAATCGCAGGAGACCATTCACCAGTATCAGTAGCTATATTTCCATATACTGTAAGTTTATTTTTGAAAGATATATTGTTACTGCTTATATTAAGAATACCTTCTCCACTTGTATAACCTGATATTTGTTTAAACCTTGAATTATCAAATATATACGAAACATTACCTCTATTAAATGATAAGTTTGTTACAGCATAAGTTAATGAGTCAAATATAACCCCTTTACCTGCATTTATAGCTGCTGTAATAGCTGCTGTATCATCAGTAACACCATCACCTCTAGCATCAAACCACTTAACTTCTACAGGACCAGTGAACTGTCTGTGCCATCCATTAAATATAGTTCCTCCATCGTTAGTAGCAGCCTCCGAGCTTCTATAAATAAACACACCACCTCTAGCTTCTTCAGCTACTACACAAGTAGCTCCATCTGCTAACATATCAGTAGGTAAGTCAGCTATTGTATCCACACTAAAGTCTATTGTTTTTGTTGTTAAAACCATTAAATTATTCTCCAAGTTCCATTATTTATTACTGTCACATCAGGCTGTATTGTTACAGGACCTATCGACATACCATTTGCTGATGCTGCTATTGTACTATCTGCACTTATTATAGCATCTCCTATATATATTCCAGCACCTAAAGATAAACTGCTTCCAGCTGTAGCAGCTACAGATACTATTGCAGCTATATTATCTTCTACAGCATTAATATCATTCATATTAGATACTGTAGTATTAATATCACTCATATTAGATACTGTAGTATTAATATCACTCATATTACTAGCTACAATATTTACATTGTTTATATTATCAGCTGTAGTATTAATATCATTCATATTAGATACTGTAGTATTAATATCACTCATATTAGATACTGTAGTATTAATATCACTCATATTACTAGTTACAATATTTACATTGTTTATATTATCAGCTGTAGTATTAATATCATTCATATTAGATACTGTAGTATTAATATCACTCATATTATCTGCTGTAGTATTAATATCACTCATATTATCTGCTGTAGTTCTTACATTATCTATTTCAGCTAGTATATCGCTAACATCACTAGGAGCTGTATTTAATCCCTCTCCATCTGTAGACACTGTAATCTTAACTACATAACCATCTGACGGAGCATCTGCAAATACTATGCTATTATTTATAACATCCCATTCGTGCGAAGCGACCTCGTGGTCAGCTTCATCATAAAAATAGTCTACCCTACAATGGCTCTGCGATAGTATAGTCGGAGATACTGTGTAAATCCTGTTTATACCATCAGCGTTGTAAACTTCCGTTGTTATCGCCATTAATTTCTCCTATATTATCTCTTTTCCTTTTTCTCTATATGTACCACTTAGCGTTATTGCACTTATAGTAAAAGGACTCTCACCGTTATTTATAATACTAAGAGTTGTTTTATTAGTATCACTTAACACATTTATCTGTCTACCGTTAGTTATGCCTTTTGTTATTGTCAAACCTCTATCTTCCTTAAATATATCCAAGGAAGCTTTACCGTCTAAAGACACACCTATAGTCCTTAGCTGTACTCTACCTCTGTTAGTCTGTACTTGAGCATTAGTTTTCTTAGGTCTCCACTTAGTTAGTACAATCTTGCTTTCATAAGGTGTAGTGCCTAAGTCAAGATGCTGAAAATCACTATCAAATACCTTAGTACCTAGTGGTATCTTATATACACCATCAACAGATACAAAATAGAGGTAATCATTTATAACCATAATATGTAATATATCATTTATTAGTATATTACTAAAATCCCAACTATACCAAGAACTTTGAACCATTTGGTCTCCAGATATTACCTCACGATATAAATACAATTTCTTACTATTGTTTACCCTAACTATTAAAGTACCGTCTTCAACATAATTTACAATTTGCTGTACAGTTCCTTTGATATAAGTAGGTACTTGTATAGTTAAGTCTATTGCTTTGTTCTCTGATGTAAGCCTAGCAACCCTATAACGATAAAGCCTGGCAGTATCACCTGTAGTACCAGAGAATACAATACTATCTCCATCATATATTGTACCTCCATCATTATTATAACTATAATTAGATAGCTTATTAACTATAATATTCATAGGTGTAATACCTTGTTCAGTATTGAATAAGTATTGTCCCTCAGAGGTCATTATTAGTAGACCACTTTGAAAGATAGCAACTTTAAGTATCTCAAGCACTCTTTCAGAAGCTATTTTAACCTCTATTGTATCACCGTCTAAAACGCTTATAATAGTAGTTGAATAGAAGTTCCATAATACATCAACCTCAGAGAATGTTAAAGCATCTCCAGATACAATACAAATTCTACCATTTATATAGAATAATTGTTGTATAGTCTTACCTACAAAGTAAGGGTCTTTATTGTTATCCTCGTTACCTACTAAAGGAGGCTTAAGTTGGTCTGATGTATTTAATAATCTAGCCTCGAAGTTCCCATCAGATAGTCTTGTAATCACAATAGGTAAATTGTTCATCATAGGTAAATATCTATCATAAGTTGAATAAAGATAATAACCATCGTGCGTGTATATAGTGCTAGTAACCTGATACGTAGCTCTATTTGTAAACTCTTGCCAAGTATCATTCCACCTTATAGCATAATAAGATGTTTGGTCATAACCATCGCTAGAGTTTATCCTAACGACTGCACCATCCCACGGGAAGTTTGAAGGTAAGTCCTGTAACTTAGGCACATCATACTTCCATCCAAACGAAGCCATAGAACCCCAAGAATCCCAATAATTAAATGTAAAATTTTCAAAGCCATATTTCCATATCTTTATAAGCGAACCATTAGCTTCTGTTCTAAACCCACTCGCATTTCTTGTAGGAGTTACTAACGAACCTATAAACTCGTTTAATTGATTCGTAAAACTACTGGCAACATCAGCAGCATCTATCTCAGTCACTACAGTAAACTCTTGTTCACCTATATTCAATAAGTATGATGTAGGGTCTTCAGAGTTAGCTGTGTTTACAGTTACTGTGTATTTACCTACTATATCATCACCCTCAGAATCCTTTTGATTAGTCCAAGTAAGAGCTCCATCACCATTTGATGAGTAATTAAAACCATCAATAGAGTTCCAAGTAAAACCATCTATATCTATAAGGTCTCCTTCTCCTACAATAGACCCTGTCCGTATCTCCACATCAAAGTAATCATCTTGAGCATCCGCTTTAGTTGATACTATATTACATACCTCTGAAGTGTACATTATTTTATTAGCTAATGCTCTAGCAGCATACTCAGATTTATCGCTATCTGCTTCATACTGAGTACCATCTAGTTCAACAACATACCTATATGTATGGTCTACATCATTAGAACTCCTAGATAGCCAATAGTAAGCTATATTCTCAGCGTGTACCTCAACATCACCAGCTGTTGATTTATACAAGTAATCCAACTCTGGCATATTCTCAGTTGATTCTTGTGATATGCCTACAATTTTCTCACTATTTACAAGATAAGTAGTATCTCCTATAGTTATTCCACTTAACGCTGTAGCTTTAGTGTGCATAAGGTACTCAGACACTTCTTGAGGAACTGATATAGATTTTTCACCCTCACCTATTGTGTGTGCAGTTATTACACCGTTTTGACTTACTGTTAGTATATGAGATTCTCCTGTAGACCTAGAATAATCATATATAAAACTACTATCAGAAGGTATATCTACCAGCCCCTCCTCTACATTAGGTCTCCTTGTAGTACCTAGAACCAACGATGGATTACAATTAATCATTTCTGTTACTTGGTTATCTTTACGAAGACTCTCAGTCTGATTAGATACACCACCATAAACTCCAGGTAGTGTTTTAACTATTAAAGCCATTACACTAATCCTGAAGGATTTTGCGTTCTATTTAACAATCTGCTACCAGACATTAAATTTACTTTTCTATGTTTAATCTGTGCTTTCTGTAAGGCTATCTGAGCTCTCTGAGCATTTGTTTCAAGCACCCTAAGCTCTTGCGTATCACCTAGAACATTATTATAAAACGCTGTAGTTGCTTCCCTAACTATAGCATCAGCTACTACATAAGGTAAATCATCAAATGTAACTTCAAACACTACATCAATTTCTTGAGCACCTTCAAATATGTAAGTTCTCTTAACTGTATCGTATAGTTTATGGTCTTTAACAATTATAGTTGGATGGTAAATACCTAAAATACTATTACTTACTGGAATGTATCCCTCTGTGTTTGGTATCATAGGATAGTTCTTTTCTGTATTAAACCAATAACCCTCTTGTTGAATACTCTGGCTCATTCTTAATATAGTATCTCTAGCTATACCTACATCGCTAGTAGAGTCTGCTTCTATTGCTTGTGTGTTATCTGTTATAGGTATTTCACCTATAGCTCCTAAGAGCTGATTACATCCTTCATATAAATCCATATTATTTCCTTTATTTAATATCTATAATTGTATCTAACTTAAGATACTAAATAGAAAAAACAGAGAGCCTAAGCTCCCTTATAAGTCAATGCTTAAGCATCTCCACCTGTAATTGCTACAGCAGCACCTGGGTTAAGTATACCCATACCTAACGCATATGTTGAAGTCATAAGTGTACCTAGCTTCTCTGGTATATAGTTAGCTTCTGAACTAACATCCATCAGTTTTACAACACCTACAGCATCTGAAGTGAATAATAAACCTTGAAGTTTCTTATCAGTACCTCCAACATCAACAGCTGTACCTTTACCAAATTGGTTAGACATTACAACTTTAATACCAGCTATCTCAATAACATTACCTTTAGCAATAGAACCGTTATCACCACCATTGAAATCTCTGTTAACTGCTTTAGCAGATTGTACTAAGTTGTAGTAGTTAATCGGGTCTGTTACAAATATAGGCTCACCTGTTACATCATTAGATTCTAAATGAGCTTTAGCAGCAAATATAGTATCTATGATAGCATCACCTTTCTCTTCAGCTGTAGCACCATTTTCGATTGTATCATTGTTTATTTCAAAACCATCTGGTTGAGCCGCAACACCAACAGATTGAGTAGCAGCTAATACAGTCTCGAATACTTGCTTGTCAATCTTAACAGCTAGTGCCTCGCCACTTCTTTTAGCAAGTTCACCTCTAATCTCAAAGTGTGCCATTTTCTCTTCATAGTTATCAACAAATGTAGATACATATTGTAAATCTTCGATTAAGATTACTCTCTCGTTATCTAACATATCAGTTGTAGATACATCATCACCAGGTGCGTGTGTTTTAACCTCAGAATCAGAAATGTTACCAGTTACAACGAACTGTGCAGATTTACCATTAGAGATTGTTCTAACTTTAACTAGGTCAAGACCTATATTTTTCTTATCAAAAGCGTGTAACACCTCTCCTGAATATACCTTAAGGTTCAGAGCTTTTCTATCAGAACCTCCCTCAATTGATGTGAACGCATTTGCAGTAATTGCCATTTGTTTTCCTTGTGTTTATTTAATTAAATACTCTTCTATTGTATTAAGGGAAGCAAGAAGAGACAATCTTCCCTCTACATATCTAAAATGAGCTATTAGCTATCTTAGCCGCTACCATATTAGTATATGAAGCGTCTTTTCCATATAAACTATTGTTCATAGCCTTATACATATCAGCTTTAGTTTCAAAACTGTTTGTATTACCTGAAGTTCCTTGAGTACTGCCACTAAGTGTTCTCTTAGGTATTGGACTACCTTTAGCAGCCTTAAACTGTGTAGCTAATGCTTCTACACCAAACATAATCTGTGACTCATCTCCTGAGTTAACCTGACTATTAAACACATTAATCTGTTCAGGTGTCCAGTTATCTTTAGCCCACGAAATCATATCACTATATGCATCAGCACCACCTACAGTTTTATACACTTTATTAGCTTGAGCCTCTTGTATAGCTGCTTGACCTTGAATATAAGTATCTACAACTTCCTTAGTGATACCTAACTTCTCTAACTCAGCATATGAACCTTCAGATAAGCTCCCATCAGTATTGAACTCTTGAGTATATTTACCCATTTGCTCAGGAGTCAGTAAACCTTTACCATCTGACTTTGTAACTTCATTATTAGTATCAGAGTCTTTAGGAGGTTCTTTTACATCTTGAGTAACCTCAAGATTTTTTGTATCTTTAGCAACCTCTGGGGTCTCCTGTGCTGCTTTAAGCTTTTCATACTCAGCCTTATAGTCAATTTCAGGTTCTTTAACTTCCTCTTGGTACTCAGGTGCTTTATCAGGGTCTGCTTGACCTTCTGCTTTAGCTCGAGCCTCATCAACTTTATCAATCATTGATTGTTCATACTCCGTTGGAGTTACAACCTCTTGGTTTTCTATAGCCTCACTCATAATAATTACTTACCTTTAGTTGATTTTTTAGTTAAGTCTCTAAAACCTGGGTTTGCTCTTTTACCAGCTTTAAAGTCAGCTACTTCTTTCTTTTTATCTCTTGCTTTGTAACTTGCATCTACTATCATTTTTGCCATAAATTATCCTTGTATTTTATTAGGGTCCTGTACATTAGGAACTCCTGCATCTGTAAGACTCTGCTGTTCTTGAGCCACCTCTTCCTGACTTGCAAATAATGTTGATACATCTTTAATTGCTAAGGCTGTACCTATACGCTTAAGGTATTCATCCATTTTTATATATTTTACAACATATTCAGGATTTACTTCAGCTAATAGACTATTTAACTGTCTTAGTTTCTCTAAATCTTGAGTTCTACCTAAAGCAGATAAACCAGTTGTAATAGTTGGTTCAACCATATCACCTAAATCGAAGTTCATATCTTGCATTAGTAGGTTAACTAATGGTAATTGAAACTCTTGTGAGATAATACTATAGATACCACCTAGGGCATCTTCAAGTTCCCTAGCTAGATACTGTATCTCTAGGGCTGTTGTTCTTTCACTATCACGGGTAGTCGTAGATTGTAACAGAAATGCTGCACCAATCCTACGAGTTATATCCTCAATCATCTTAAGAGGAATTTGAAGGTCAGCTTGTTTATCAACTGACAATCTTGAAATATCTGCCTCAAGGTTACCAACTACAACACCACCATTCTCAGCTTCTTCAAGTTCATCAATTTCTATAGGACTTCCTGGTTTTATACCGAACACAACCTTAGCAGCTACAGCACTATATTCAATCATCATCTGTGTTAAACCTTCAAGACTCCTAAAGTCTCCAAGAAGTTGCTCAACTAAACCACGACCGTAGTTCTCACCATTAATCTTAGTCCATCTAAGAACCATAAGAGGCATATGTTTATCTTTGACAGTCTGTTCAGAACCATCTACAATAATTGTATTAACCTCTTGATATGTAAGCCAGTTTTTACCTTGCCTTATATATCTAGTATATAATTCAATATCTTTTTTCTTCTCATCATCTGTAAGCTCTAACTTACTTGCAAGGTCCTCAGGTAACGCTGAGTAATCTATCTTCTCTTTTAGTATTACATCAATAACATTACCTGAGAAGTCCCTAGTAACTACATAGCTGTCTAGCTTATATAGATGCATAGTACCTTCTTCAAACATTAATACAGCATTGCCAGTTACAATTAGATTTACAAACGCTTGATGAACTATAGGTCTCATCCCAGAGGCTTCAATCTTATCCATAACTCTTGTTTCTAACTTACTAAGCTGTGATTCAATCTCAGCATCCATACCATCTTGTTCATCTGTTTCAGCTGCTTGTTCATCAGTAACTTTCAATCTAAAGAAAGCACTATTTGGAGGGAGTAAACCTAGTAGTAACTTATTACTTAAGTTGTTTACGGCCCTAGCACCAAGACTGTTGAATGTATCAGGTAATCTCGTTTGTTCCGTAAAGCTCTCATCAGGTAATACACTAGGTATTGTAAGCTTACTACAGTCTCTAGCCTTATTTAATGTTGTAATTCTATCACCATCTAGTTTGTCGAACTTAGCCTTTAAACCTGACTCTTGTTTTAATTCCTCAGCTGTTGGGAATGTCTTTGTATTAGCCATCTGTTTCTCTCCTTAACATCTAGTAAATACCAAGACTCTGGTTTGTCGAAGCCGTTGTAGGTGATATGTCAACTGTTGTACTAGATATAGTTGATGTTCTATTCTCATCATCCTCTTCTTGATTAATTGATAATGAGTAATCAACATTACCAGATGTTCCTGTAAGACTCTCAGGAGCTTCTTTTCTCCTAGCTTCACTGGCTTCATACACAGCTATCTCAGAGCGTTCATTAATATAGTTTTCCCAATCAGTTATAGCTGCTTTAAGGTCTGTACCATCATCTAAAGTGTATCTCTGATACGTTGGGTCATAATTTATACTGCTAAGTGTGTCTGTCTCTTTAGACCTATACTTACTCTTAGTTCCAATATAGGCACCTTTATTAACCTGGTTTACAGCCCATTCATAATCATCTTGCCCCTTAAAAGTAGTGGGTCTTTCACCATACTTTCTCCGTGCAGGTCCTACTCTCTCTGGTTCATACTCAGTTGTATGACTTCCACTACCACCACCCATCTAAACAACCCCCGTTGGAGTTGCTGGAGCTGTATAACCACCAGCCTGTGATGTACTCTCTGTAAGAGGTATTACAAGGCTTGAAGTCCCTGTTGCTGCTTTAGCCTTTTCTTCTGCTGTTCTTTTAGCTCCTGTTGTAAACGCAGCTTGGTCTATATTCTCTGGCATTGCTTCTGCCGAAGTTCGCTCAGGTGCTATAGGTGTGAATACATCAGGTGCTTGTGCTGCTATGTAGTCTGTACTACTTTTTCCACCGCCACCCATATTAAATCTCCTTATTAAGTGCTTGTTTTAATTCTCGTAATAATTCTATTACACCAGCTACTTTGCCTCGTTCAAAAGGACTAAGAGTCTCAGATACATCTAAGACATCTGGGTATCTCTTATCTAACTGCTGTATTAAATCTTTACTATCTAAAGGTATTTTTCTTATTGCCACATAACCTCCTATTGTTTATAGTAATTAAACTATAATAATTAAATGTAATTTTATCAAGTAGTCTATAGTACGCCTACGAAAGATTACAAAACTCTATACTTATAGTGTGTTTCTAACAGCGATAGCTGCTACCAGATGAAAGAATTTAAGTTGTTTAACATCCTAAGTACCTTAGAGACTTAAAGATTCTTAAAGTATATCATCCCTTCCTCTCATCTTACTATGTCCAGTCTAATTCAATAATCCCTTGTAAACCCCATAAACACTACTGTTTCAAGGTATTTATCTTTTTACTACAATCATTACAAATCAAGGTGTACCAGTTACCTGGTTTCTGTCTATTACAGTTCCTACACAATACATCCATTTAGTGCTCCTTTGTTGTAATATACCAACGATATTGTAATAAAGTATTTGCTATTATAAATACTCCAACTACTTCATCAAAACTTAAGTGCATCTATAAGCTCCTCACCTTTCTTAGGAGGTACCCAGAAGTTTATTCTAAGCTTACCTTCATTATTTCTTTTTAATTGGTGCATATTAGCTAATCTCATTGTTGTATAAGCCTCTGTACGCCCTAAACCAGCTTTACGGTATGCTAACAGTACCTTAGCCCATAAAGTACGCTCAGAGTGTTCTCCAGGGTCTCCTAGCAGTTTCTTAGCTTTAACTGGTCCTATATTAGGACATCCCTTATAACCATCTGTTACATCTCCTGTGAGTGTTTGTAAGAAACTATAATATATAGCTTCTTCGTGTGTAACAGTTACCCATTCATCTTTACCATAGTTATAGTGTGTACCTACTGATTGATATAATACATCTTTATCAATAGCACATAAAACATACTTATCAGGAGACTCAGCTTTCTTGTAGCAGACTACATCATCAACCTCACAGTTTAAAGGACTCATAGATTTGTATTTCTTCTTAATGTATGCTAACATCTCTTTATACTTATCAGGTTTCCTAGACTCTTTCCTATTGTGTTTGTAAAGGTCTTTCAGGCTCTCTGATAGTTTATATCTAAAGTTTGTACCTCGTTCACCTAACCATAACTCACACTCATCGCAGTCTGTATTAAATAATATACCATCAATCAAACCATCTATAAAATCCTTAGCATTTGTAAAGTCTACATAATATGTTATGTTTCCTTCAGCATCTTCAAGCTCTTCCTCTAATGCGAACCCTACCTTATATAATATACTATCGCCATCAATTAATGCTATTTTGCTCATCCCAATACTCCTCATAAGCTTCTTCATACTCCGTTACAAGAGTATTAATCATCGTAGTAGGTATGATATTTTTGTGTATCATATCTAGTAACTTCTCTGTGTTAGACATAGTAATTGTCATCTTATAGTCCTATAGTATTTACTTTAGTTATCGGCTTTACGGTCAAAATAATCTAAGAACATTAGGTTGCAGCCTATGTGATACAGATGTGAGTGTCCACTCTCTTTGTCAATCTTTTCACCATCATTGTAAGCCATAAGGTGTCGCAACAGAGCATCTTTATATCTATGTATATCATCTTCTTTAGCTTCTTTCCAGTTATTTTTACCATACTTCTCTGCACCAAATGTAAGTATTTCAGCTACTCCTAGTATGAACTTAGGTTCAACCAGAGAAACCATAGGTTTACCTCCATCAAATTTTTTAAGCATATTATCTCCTAATAAATGTTTAGATTATGTTTATTGTTTAAAGCATCTACCACTTTTAACAACGAATTTAGCTTATAAGGGTGTAACCTACGCCTGTATTTATAAATCTCCCTTATCATATCAAATAAGATTAATTTATTTGTTATAGGTATATCATAGGGTATACCGTGTACATCTCTATACATAGAATATATTTTCTTTATAACTTCAACCCTCTGTAACTTCTTAAGTTCAGATGGGTCGACTGAGGTTACTCTTTTTTGTAACTCATCTATTTCTTGTTGAGTCATACCACCCATTAATATACATAAGTCTCTAAAAACTGCTTAATAGTAGCTTTAGGGTCAACCCAATCAGGACCTTTTTGTATCTTACCATTAACCTTCTCAGTTCCTTTAGCATTATTTGCATCTATAACAGCTTGAAGACTAGCATTTAGCATCTCAGGGTCTAAACCTAAGGTATCTGTAAGAATACTATACATATATTTTTCCTGTACTTTGATACTATACCAATCGAAAGATTTATCACTCCCAAGATACTTAAAGATACTACCTTGCATTACAAATTGGTAATCAGCCCAAGCATCAATCATCTCAATAATAGCATCTAATCTATCAGATGTATTACCTTCAAAATACATAAGCATTCCATCTTTAAACTCTTGAGCTTCCTCAGATAGCATTCTAAGTTCTAACTCGGGGTCAAAGTTTGTATTGTTTCTTTTGTAGTTCCATCTCGCTATTTGCATATTATTTATTCTCCTTTAAATCATCCCAAGAACCTGTTAAAGCTCCTTTACCATAGTCCGTAACTCTATTCTCAAAGAAGTTTACAAGACTTACACCAGCTGTTACTTCATCCATATAAGGTAATGGATTTGTTTCTATATTGTAATTTGGTTTCATACCTAGAAGCTTTAGAGCATTATCTGCTTGATACCTAATGTATTGTTTTACATCATCTTTATTCATATGAGGTGGATTTAGAAAATCAACTAAACTCTCTTCATAAGCTACAATCTCTCTTATAGCCTCATAAATGTCGAATTTTAACTCATCATCCCATATATCAGGATTCTCACTAATGTAATCTCTAAACAGATGTGAGTTACCTTCTTGATGCTGTGCCTCATCTTTGATACTCCAATCAACTATTTGACAGGCACCTTTGTACTTGTTTTGAAACTGGTATTGCAATAACATAGCAAACTGTGCCATAAGTGAGATACCTTCAGTAGCTCCAGCATACACAGCTAACATTCTAGCAACAGCCCTTCTAAACTGTTCATCAACCTCAGCATCACTCATACCATTTGCTTTGTACTCCTCATACTTCTTAACTTTAGCTTTATCAAGATAATCCGTTTTAGTTTCCATAACAGGTATCTCTAAGAACTCTGAGTAAATCTCATCACCAAATCCTAGAGTCTCTGTTAGAAGTGCATATGCTGATATATGTGTGTTCTCTCTGTTTGCAAAGGTTCTAAGCATCATTTGAACTTCAGTAGGTTTGAAAATTCTTAACATTATATCATAACCAGCACCAACCATTATATCATTTTGGGTGAATAATCTTAACACATTTGTTATGAACTCTTTCTCTTCCTTAGAAGCATTATTAAAATCTTTTATATCCTCAGAAAGAGTTACCTCTTCCTCAGTCCAGTGGAGTTTCTCGTGGGTCTTCCAATAGCTGTAAGCCCACTCATATTTCATTGGTTTATACATTGGGTATTTAGTTGTTTGTTTTATTAAGCTCATTTAGTATCTCCTTTATCTTTTACTATGAATACTCTTACACCATAAGGGAACTTACTGTTAATAAGGGTATACCATTTTGTTATTACTGGTCGTGTCATATATCTTGACCTATATTTTACATAATGACCATAGTCCTTTCGTATAAAAGTTGTAGGTGTATTTTCTACCCTATCTAAGGTCGCTATTATAATCAATTTATTTCCTTATTGGCAAGATAGACACTGGTCTACCTCTATTATTTCTCTAGCTTTGCTAGTACTATCAGCTCTTACAGCTGCTGTTGACCTACAGTAATACAAAGATTTAACACCATTCTTCCAAGCTCTCATATGGATATTATACAGATTCCTAACATCTTCATCAGCTGGTAAAAATAAGTTTACACTCTGTGCTTGGTCTATGTGAGGTGCTCTATCACAAGCTAAATCAACTGTTACGAATTGGTTGATTTCAATAGCTGTTCTGAATACATCCTTTTCCCAGTCGCTTAGGAAGTCAAGGTGTTGTACTGAACCAGCGTTCTTTACTATTGACTTCCAAATAGGAGTAACCCATTCTAAATATTGTAATAAACCATCACTCTCTCCATAATACTTCTCTAAAATCTCTTCAAGATACTTATTCTTAACTGTGTAACTACCTATATTAGTTTTGTGGATGTAAGCATTAGCTAACCTAGGGTCTATACCTTGACTCGTAGCATTACATAAAGTGCTTATAGACGCTGTAGGTGCTATAGATGTTACGTGTGTGTTTCTATTATAACCTCCAGTATTTTCTGATAAAGGGCATTTACCATATATAGAAGCAGCTTTTGAATTAGCCTCTATAGTAGCTAAATTAATAGCTTTAAAGATTTGCATATTCAACCCTTTAGCCATAGGACTATCCCAAGGTAACATCTTGCTTTGTAATAAACTATGGAAGCCCATTACACCAAGCCCTAAGCTTCTCTCATACATAGCAGACTTCCTAGCTGCTTCAAAACCTGGTTTGTTCTCTGTTAGGTCTATGAAGTCTTGCAACACATTATCAAGAAACCTAGTTACATCATATACAACCTGTTCTAAATCATCTTTGTATTCATACCAATATTCTAAGTTTAAGCTACCTAAACAACACACACCTGTATAATCTGGAGCTGTTGCTAATGTAATCTCAGCACATAAGTTGCTTTGAGTAACCTCTATACCAGATTGTTTGTATTCTTCAGGAGCTAAACGATTTACAGTATCCTTAAACAGCATAAAAGGCTCTCCAGTTTCCATACGATTTACTAATATCTTCTTAAATAGGTCAAAAGCATCTATTGTATTTACAACCTTACCTGTTTTAGGTGATATTAAGTCCCAAGTTCCTCTTGCTTCAACTGCCTCCATAAAACTATCAGGAATAACCACCCCGTGATGTACATTAAGGCTTCTACGGTTCCCATCGCCTGTAGGTCTTCTAACATCTATAAACTCCTCTATTTCTGGGTGACTTACATCTAAATAAACTGCTTGACTTGCTCTTCTAAGTCCACCTTGACTAACTGCAAGTGTAGAACTATCACTAACTTTAATAAACGGAATAATACCACTAGATTGTCCATTAGCTCCTACCTTTTCACCTATAGCTCTTACATTACTCCAAGAGGTTCCGATACCTCCACCAAAACTACCTAACCAGTTATTCTCTGTGAACTTCTCAAAGATACCTTGTTTGCTATCTTCTACTTCATTAACATAACAGCTCATAGGAAGCCCACGCTCAGGAGCTTTACCATTAGAACTTATAGGAGTGCTAGGGTGGAACCAATAATTATTAATATAGCTGATAATTCTTTTAGACATCTCATCATCATCACTATACTTAGACATTCGTTTCACCCATTGTGTATAGTCCTCCTCTTTAAGAAAGTACCTCTCTTCATACATATCTTTACTAAACTGTGGTAAACCATCCCAGCCTCTTTTATCTTTAGTGTGTTTCATACCAGTTGTTCCCAATTTTAGCTTCTCCTTCTAATTTAATTCTAAAACCAATTTGCTCTGTGATAGTTTCAAAAGCCTTCTCAGCAATCTTAGCTACCCTATCAGCAATCTCAGCTCTACACTCTACCTGAGCCTCATCGTGGATATTTAAGATATATTCATAATCTTCTCCAACCTTAAACTCTGATTGTAATTGTTTATCATATTCTATCAACCAATACTTCATAACTAAAGCACCAGCACCTTGAAGTAACACATTGAGTGCTGAGTGTTCACTTCTAATTAAATAAGGGTTACCATCTAGGGCTTTGAGAGTTCCATTTCTTTTAACCGCACCCACCACTGCTTCTCCAAGTTTTGCAATAGCTGGTAACTTTCTAAGAAATCGTTTTTTAAGTTTATCACCTTCTTTAAATCCACCACCGACGATTTCACCAAGCTTCGCTGCTCCAGCTCCATATAAGAACCCATAGATAAAAGTTTTAGCGTTGTCTCTCGTAGGTAATCCAGCTGCTTTTTGATTTGCTGTGTGAATATCTCCATTTAAAATCTCCTTACCATAAGCCCCTCCATCATATTTAGCCATAAAATGGGCTAATACACGCAGTTCCAACCCACTTGCATCACAACCAACAATCTTGTATCCATCTTTAGCCTTAAACAACTTCCTACACTCAGGACCTTTATAAGCCCTTGGACTAGGTACTTGAGCCATATTAGGTTTACTATGAGTACATCTACGAGTTACTGCTCCTAGTGTATCTACTTGACCGTGGATACGATTATCACTACCAACCTGCTTAAGCCACGCTTGAGGTCCTAAAGCTAACTGACCTAACAACTTAGTAACATTGAAATATTGTGCTAGTATTTGAGCTTCTGGAACATCCTTAATTCCCTTTAAGATACCCTCATTGATTATTGGGTTACCCTTCTCAGTTTTCTCAGGACTCTCCCAGTTGAATAAGGTTTTCATCCAGTATGCTATGTGTTGCCTACTTGATGGGTTGAACTCTGTAATTACATCAACACCCCATATCTTTCTACCATCTTCCATTTCCTTAAAGTAGAAACCTTTATCAAGCTGTTTTTGATACAAGGCTGAGATACTACCATCTTTCTTATACTTGTTTTTGATTTCATTCTTCTTTGTAAATATAGGTAATGGTTTGAATACTTTGAACATCTCTTGTTCCATACGCTCTTTATCTTCTTCAAGCTCTATATGGAGCCTTTGTGCAGCTTCAACATCAAATAAAACACCATACAACTCCTGTCTGGCTATGATATGTGCAAAATCTTGCTCCAGGCGAATACTTTCTGCTGGTGGTAAACCAACTTCTTGCAATTTATTGTATATAGCAGCAGTTGCTATTCCATCTTGTTTACAATAATCAAACATACTTTGATTTAACTCTTCCCATCCACCATCATAATCGTCTTTCATAGTTTTAGTACGGTAACCCCAAGCTCTAAGACTATGAGAACCTTTAAGTTTTGGAGGCATTGCAATACGCCTAGCATCATACTTCATCATATCAGGGAACATAAGTTTACTACAGATTAATGTATCTATACACTCAACTTCTTTTGTAAGATTTACATTATATAGTTTTTGTATAACCATATTATCAAACTTGATTATATTGTGTCCTATAACTAAGTCAGCAGCGTGTAGTAGCTTAACCATATCAGAAATATTACCGTCTCTACCTACCATAGTTTCATTATCACTATACATATAAGACTTGTTTGTATCTAAGTCATAGATAGTACCACAGTGGATTACTGTAGTGTCTAAGAGAAGTCCGTTGGTCTCTAAATCATATACTAGTCTACGCATTAGCTTTCTCTCTAGCTTCTCGTCTTTGTTTATTATCGTAGTAATCATCCATCATTTGCATCTGCATTATAGCACTCATCTTAAAAATCCTCACTTTCTTCATTTTCATCTTGTAATTGGTCTATGTCCTCAGCTTCCATAAGAACACCTGTATCACTATCATATCTAAATCCTATAGTTTTACCTGTAGCTTGACCACTAAACCTATCTTTAATTACTCTTATTAAACCTTTTTGTCTCTCTTCTAAGTCCTCGTGAACAGTGTTTCGCTCAACTCCTAACATAAGAGCAGACCATCTCATAATCGCCCTTGAACCTGTAAACATATTTTGTTCAACCTTACCTCCAGCCTCGTGACTTGGTCCAGTCTTAGGTGGATTAAGATGACTAACAAGCAATATCCATACATTAAGTTCCTGAGCTAACCCAGCTACCTCAGCCATAAGCTTATCAAGGTTTCTTCGTTCATCATCAGCAGCTGCATTAAGAGCTGTAAGATTATCAATGTAAAAGTGTTCAACACCAAAACTATGTTTCATAAATCTAATCTTACTAGATATTGTTTCCCAGTCAATCATACCGAAGTTATCATAGATGTACAGCCCTCTCATATCTTGTATGGTCTTCTTAAGCTTCTCAGGGTCATTCTCTTGATTAGGTAGATGATAGAAACAACCATCAATCTTACCAGCTATCCTTAGTAAAGTCTCTCTAGTAGACTGTTCTAACATAAAGGTTCCTACTGTGTAACCTCGTTTTAAATCATCAGCTATTGATGTCATTACAACATCTGTTTTACCTACAGATACTCCAGCTCCTAGAGATACTATCTCACCTAGTCTCCTACCATATGTTATTTGTGTCATCTTCTCGAAGAACCACGGTCTACCAACCTCCACTGGTTGTAATGCCTGTTCCAAGATATCCTCAGGAACACATATACCTTCTGGTTTATATGCCTCTGCATTATAGAAAGCTTTAGCTATCGAAGGTTTCCCTTTAGCTATAAGTAACTCATTAGCATCTTTGTAATCTGGATGTCTAATTATCTTTACTTTCTCAATAGGGAGTATGTTTACACACTCTTCTACTGCTTTCCTACCAGGCTCATCATTATCAAACCATAAATATATCTCATCAAAACTGCTAATCCACTCTAGGTGCCTTGATACTTCCTTCTTAGCACTTTGAGCACCGCTTGACAGACTCACAACAGGGTATTTACCATCAAAACCAGTTGCAACTGAGAGAGCATCAATCTCACCCTCAGTTATTGTAAGTTTTCTTCCTCCTGAACCCCATAATTGTTGTCCATACATCATAGCATCTTTGGTATCACCAAGAAACTTAAATGTCTTATCAGCAAAACGAACCTTTTGTGCTACTGGTTGTTTATCTTTATCATAATAAGTAGCTATTTGACAAGTCTTACCACCTAGAGAACCTATACCATATTTGTATTGCTTACAGATAGCTTCAGGTATCTTACGCTTACCTAAAGGTTGATATTCTGAACTAATCATAGCCAACTTCTTAGACCTTTTAGGTCGCTGTTCAGATTGTGTACCATCTGGTGGAGACCAATGTGTACAGGCAAAGCAGTAACTAGAGCCGTTAGTATATACAGCGACACCGTCACTAGACCCACACTCATCACAAGAAGTATGGTGAGAAAATTCACTTTCAGTTTGTTCCATATCATTACTCCTTACCTCTTTCAGCTTGTTGTAACTCAGCATATAAAGCTGTGTAATCACACTCAGTTTCACCTCCGTGGTCTAGTAAAAGCTTCAGCGATACTAATAGCTCTTGTATTTGGTTTTGAACTTCATCTTCTAACATATCCATTATACTTCTCCAACCTCTCTAAGTATCATATCAGCAGCTGTAAGTGCCTCATTGTGTTCTAGGTACTCGTCCTCATACATAAGCTCTCCAGCTATTTCATCTCTTGTCATATATTTAAAATGTTCGTTCATTGATTTTCCTTTAAATTTCTTTTATTCTTACCTCAACATAAGCATCATCTTTACAAACACCACCAAAGGTAGCTGTAATCTGTTGTATATGTTGGTAATTATCATCAGGCAATCTACCTAATTCTACCAAAGCGTCCTGTGTGAATTTACTCACAACAGAAGCTATATTATCTAAGTCAAACAATCTTTTGTTCTCATAGAATATCTTGTAATGTATTTTAACTTTATCCATAACAGGTAAGTCAAGCACATCATCTGTAATCACATCTTTAAACTCTCTTTTCAACTTGTTTGTAAGTTGATAATGAGCATTACGATATTGGTTTAGATTAAGACTATGTCGCTTGTTTCTTATCGTTAGGAAGTATGGGACTTTCAGGGAGTGTATATCTCCCTTAGCCATCTAAACTACTACCCAATCCTCAGCTAGTATATCTGTTTGACTAGCAAACCAAGGTACCTGGTTTTTACACGCTGTAAACATATAAATATAAGGTAGACTCATTTTACTGTATTTGTCAGGCATTTGAAGTGCAATCCACATACCTTTACCATTCCAACCTTTTCTAGCTACTTTATCTCCAGACTTTAAGACATCTAATGCATTACCGAATGTCATTAAAAGTCTCCATTTTCATCATCAGTATAAGCTTCCTCATCAGCAAACTCACCGTTATCTGAAGGTAAGTTTAAGTCAGTATCTTCATCCTCAAGTTCATCATCACCACCAAAGCTAACCAACTCAAGTAATTGCACTTTCTCTAAAATAAGGCTTACACCTATTGTTTTATCTGAAGCCATAGCATAAGGGTTAGCAAAAGCAACACATCTGATAGTACTACCATTACCAATCTGAACCATTGGTATCTCACCTGCACTTGCTTTAGGACCTACAAGAATAACTTTGTTTTGCCCAGGTCTTCTGTCATCTACATTGTTCATTTTAAACTTGAATATAATGTTACCAGTTTCATCACCATCTTTTGTATACTCTTCTTTGAAGACTTCTCTAGGTTTGTACTGTTTTGGTTTAGGTTTACCCTCATTTGCTTGTTGTAATGCAGTATCTCTAAGAGCTTCAAGCTTCTTAATGAACTCTGGAACACCAGGAGCCTCTGGGTCACACACTAAATCTACACTATACTGACCTTTTGCATTATATTCTCTGTCAGGTTTATCTAACTTTGCCCATAATGCTGTACCTTTTGGTGATGTTACTTTAGTACCTTTAACTGTGAATGGTTTTTTAATTGCTGCTGCCATATTATATTTCCTTTATTGTTTATTCATTTCTATCAGAGCACCTTGCTCACCTATCAGTAGAGATAAATCATATTGTAACTCATCAACTACTTTCTTAATACCTAATAAAGCTTTAAGCCTAAGGTCTATATCTCTTATTGTAAGTACAGTATCTATAGCATCAGCTATATTTGCCCTTACACTCTCTTTATTTGTCATTCAATTATAGTCTCCTAACTAAATATATAAGCACTCTCTCTAACCTCTTCTAGGTTTAAATCACCTATTATTAAGTCCTTTACTTCAAGAGCCTTGAAAGGTGCTGTTTGTTCTACAAAATCATACAAAGGCTCATCATTAAATATCTCAATATAAGCCTCTCTAACTTCCTCAGCTAATTTCTCCGTATCAGCGGCGTGTACACCATAACTATCGTGTATCAAAGCAAAACTAGTTACACCTCGTTGTAATAGCCTTTCAACTGTTCTAAACATCAAGGTAGCATCAAGGCTATGTACATAATTAGGTGCTATACCATTAACCATTTTCTTACCATCAAGTTGAGTTGTAGGTGTTCTTATAGATAACTTAGCCAATGCTGTTGTAACTCTAGTTGTTTTGTATTTCACAATACGATGTACAACAGGGAACCCAAATATAGGGGTCCTATAGAATATATGTGAACCTTTATCAACCACTTCTTTCGTAAGACTCTTCAAGAAATCCCTACATACAACAGCACCTTCAACAACCTCTCCAATACCTCTGTAGTTTAGTTTGGATAATAATGTGGCTACTTGCCATTTCTCAAGGCCATCAGCCCAGAATTGGTTTTTAGTACCCTCATAAGGTTCGATAATATCTTCCATAACTTGGTCTTTCATACCAAAAGTTGATACATTATATGGGAATGTCATAGTATTCCTCTTTGTAATCTTGCGATTAATCTTACCTATCATTGAGTTACCAATAACCCTAAAGTCTATTGTATGCTCTTTTTTATCACTTGTTGTGTATGTAAATGTCTTAGGGTAATCTTGAGTCTCTAGGTACCTATTAACACATACAGCTACTTCTCCATATATGTCAGCTATTTTTGTATTGTTGTTGTGGTTTACAACATTAACAGCTGAAGCCCCTCTATCATCTTTCATAAGACCACTATATATTTGTATACCACTACAAGTAGCATCTAGAGCTATTGGAATATGTGATTTAAAACTGCTAGGATCTCTAATCCAATCAGCATACTCAAAGCACCAAGCAAGGAATATATAAGGCTCATCGGCATCAGTCCACCTGGTGTTAACCAATGGGTCTTGTGCAATTTTGCATATTTCATCTGTCATCTCCTCCATAAGTCTTACCCTATCATCAAACAATTCTTTATCATAACCAAATACATTAGCACCGTGTATCTTAAACCATCTTACAGACTCAGGTGTGTCTAAAGGCTTACCCTCTGCAAACATAAGGAGACTCTTAACAACCTTAGCTCCCTGAGGATTAAGATGAGGTTGTATTGGATATAAACGACCTCTAAAGTCTACTTGATAACTAAAGTATATTTCACTATACTTGTTATACTTCTTAGCAGCACTCATAGCGAGTTTTACAACAAGACTCTTAGATTTTAGAGTATCAAACTTATCCTCAAGCTTCATAATCTTATCTCTATACTCTATGTAAGGTGTTTTGTTATTTTCATCATATTCAACAACATCTACTATATCATATGGATTAGGAAGGTCATCATCAGGTAAACCCCCAAGTAAAGTATACTCAGAGGTATAATCCATTAAATGTTTATCATACACTGTTTCCAGAACCTTTAAAACCCTTGAGTTAACTCTCCAAGGTACTCTCTGTACTGCATTTACAATATTTAAGTAACGCTTAGTGAACTCAGGATGTGCATCAAAATACCCTCTAACCATCTTACGATTTACACGGTCGTTATGCATTTTAACTAAGTCTATGTTAAGGAAGTCACAATAGTAACCTCCATTACCACTAAATTCTTTCCACTCTTTAGGTTTTACAACAAATATAGGATAACTATAAGTGAAGAATGGAGACAAGTCCTTCATCTGCTCTATAATTTCTATAGTAGTGTCTGTAAGTTTCAATAGAGACCTTTTCTTTTTACTTTTAGTTTTTATTGTAATAGTTTTTACTAAACCACAGCCTGATTTAATAACAGCTTCTATTAAATTAAGACCTAAAGTCAACCCTTGAATATTATCAGGGTCTCCAAGCTCCATTTTCTTCTTACCTAACATCATCTTTTTATTGGTTCGTCTTCTAACACTAAGCTTTTTGTATTTCTTATCTATATACTTATCTAATGTTGGTACTTTACCTTTAAACAACTCTAGTTTATACTCCTGTTTAATAGAAGATAATATACTTCTCGCTACAGTAAGTAAAGGTACACTATAAATAGGGTATTTACCTCCCCAAGACTTCAATGTGTTATTCATAATAGAACTAAGAACCATATAAGCTAGAGTATCTTCATTATCTAAGTAATCCATTATAGGCTCTCTAGTTGCAAATGAGGCTCCTCTAAGACTCTTAGATGTTAAATACTCTCTTATCTTAGCACTAACAGGTTGTATTGTTCTCTTTATAAGAATAATACCCTCATTTGTTTCACTACCTCTACCATCTTCAACATTCTTATTGAATATGTTTTGAGACTTTATTACAGAAACATCATATGCTTCTTGCTCTAGTTGCCTCTGTGTTTCAATCATTTAGTTTCCTTTATCTAGTTATGTCCTGGTTTAAGGTATCTTTAAGACTCACCAGAGTAAGTTACATTATTTACAGGTTCTTCAGGTGTTAAGTGTATGTTGTTTCTATCTAATTCAAACTGCATATTACCATTTTCCATAATCAATGTAGATATAAACTTACCTAACTGCTGTGCAGTAATTTCAAAGCCAACAGAGTGTTCTTTATAAGCCTCTTCTGTTGTAGCTCTAGCTGTTGCAATAGTTTGATGTATCATATTACTAAGCAATACATTAGCTACATTTGTTTTCTCTGCAATATCTAGTTGTATTTCATTCCTAGTCATCTTAGAAACCACACTTTTCATTTAAGAAGCTTTTAGGAATAATATAATTTTTCTGCTCTATCTTCTCTCTTGCATTTAAAAGTTCCCAGTATCTTGGTAATACACTTTTAGCAGTTTTGAATACTTCTTTAATTTCATTTTTTAATATTAACATTTGTTGTTCCTTTATTGTCTATTATTTATTGTCACTATTTGTAACACATTCAGTGAATAAAAACTTATGGTCTTCAGGTAGACTCTCATACACTTCATAAGCTAATTCTCGTATTTCAGCTAGTGCTGCTTTAGATGTTCTAAGTGCTAAGAAGTTCTGTAAGCTTCTAGCGTTTATAGTCCATACTAAAGATGTTTTGTAGGCTTCTGGCATACAATATTTAGCTTTATCGTTAGCTACATTTTTAATTATAGTATCTCTTAAATTATTTAAAGCTTGTATAGAACTGTAATCTACTAGGTACTCGTTTGTCATAACTAGATATTTAGAAGCTCTTTTATATATGTCAGTATCTTTAAAGCAAATCTTTCCACTTAATACACGAAGGTCTTGTCCCATTGGTGTAGGTGTGAAAGGTTCTTCTTCTTTAAGTTCTTTCAAAGTGTATCTTGTACTCTTAACACTTAAAGAAGCCATACGATGCCTTGCCAACTCTTGAAGACAAGCTCTACTAATACCATCTATATCAAAGGTATAGTTTAGATGCTCTATGGTACTAGCGTGTTTGTTTTTATTTGCAACTCGTTCTATACGCTCTGTGTTACATCCTGGTTTAACACTCTTATAGTCAGAAGGAGGGACACCAAACTCATCTTTAATATAAGTTACCACATTAGGTGTTGGCTTATTCCAGCACTTTCCTATAGCCTTATCAGCTACCCAAAGTGGTGTGTTGTGTAATAGTTCTACTTTCATTATTTAATAGCCTTAATAACAAAAGTAAGTAACATACCACCAAACACATAGGTCCATTTAAAAGCCTCAATAAAACCTAACTTAGCTGCTGCCCATATAATAAAGCTCCAAATCGCAAGGTTGAATACAGTAGCTAAAACTATAATTAAAACTAATGCTATTCCTGTTGCTGCACCAGCACTCATCTAAGCCTCCTTAGCTATCTCAGGTAATCCCTGAGCTCTTAACCATTCATTTGCACAAGCTGTTTTAGTTGTGTTGAAGTGACTAGGATTACTAATCTCAATTACAGACCCTTCAGAATCTGTTAGAGTGTATAAATAACCATCACCATCAATATTAATAGCAGATATATCAAAAGCTGTAATATTACCATTAGTTATGATATATACTATAGTACCTATACCAACTGGTTGTTTAACTTCACTCTGGTTCTCTATAATAACAATATCTCTCATAGAACAATAAAGAAACTTTCTGTAGTTTAACTTAGGCATACACCAGCATAAAGCACCTTCTTCTTGTATCTCATTTATTGTAGCTACTCTAAGGCTTGTTTTACCTTCTTTATCTGTGTAATTAAATGCAATCATTTGACCTACTGCTAATCTTTGTATCTTATTCATTTTATTTTCCTTAATCTTTTAATATTATTCCAGCACCAACTACTACAACACCTGCACCCATCATCTTCATCCAAATAACAAACCCAGCCCACATTGAAGCTCCTAAAGCAACTCCTGTACTCCAAGTATATAACCAAGTACCTATACCTGTAATTTGTGCAAACACTAATGCTATTATACCTATAAGTGCTATTATACTTCCTATTCCATTTTTCATTATCTAAAGTCCTTATTATCTAATTTTGGTGTATCAATCAAACTTCCTCTGAAGTCTATATCATTTAATATTGTTTGTGGTTTGAATGTCACTCTATAATGATATACACTAACATTTGCATCATTTAACTGCTCTGAGAAGTATGTAACATTATTAGAAAGCCCTAAGTAATGCTTCTTATATGAATGTTCTCCAGTCTTACAAGTAACTGCTAATTTCTTACCAGTCGTTTCTATTGAACATCTACCAGCTATAGTGAGTATATATTCACCATTGATACCATTGTAAAACACAATCCTTCTTTCTAGCTCGAACATATCTGCTTTGGTTGATAAGTTCTGTGAGGCTACTCTAGCATCCGAATCACATCCTGTAAATAATGCAGCTACTAAAGCTACTCCTAGTAATAATTTCTTCATTAATCTATCTCCTCTTTTGTTTTATCTGCTCTTGTTCCTATATATACTGGTTGTATATAAGTTTCATCTATTCTTTCATACTGTATTTCAATAACTTTACCTATGAAACCCTCTGGTGGCTCATCTCTAGCTATGTCACATAACCCACTCCCAACACTTACAGTTCTTCCAGCTTTATCTCGTAAAGTCAAAGAACCAATCATTCCTTGATATTTACCTTCACCACCTGTTGTACCTATACATAGTAGGTCAGCTGTATGTCTTCCTTTAAGTTTTACAGCGTGATGAACTCTCTTACCATAGTGGTAGGTACTGTCTGGTCTGATTAACATACCACCTTCCCAACCATCAGATACCCATTTATCAACAGTAGCTAATGCGTCCTGTAACTTACATAAAATCCCCTCCTCGTGTTCAAGCTGTGGTATGTTTATATCCACTTTCTCTTGCATAAAGATAATCCGTTGGTCATAAGGTGTATCAAAAGCAGCACCATCACCAAAGATTGGAATACAATCAAATATCATAATCTTTGACTTCTCTTCAAGTTCCTTAGGGTTTTCTAGTCCCTTACCAAAGTTAGTTCTGAATGTTGTAACTTTTGTGCTAGTAGCTCTTGAGCCTAGTTTACCATCACAGTCATAAAGATATTCACCTATAAGCACAAAGTCGTGTTCTAGGGTGCTTAAATGCTTCCTAATGACCTCTATGTTAAACTGTTTGTGGTTCGATGTGTAGAAATTAACAGTTGTACCTATCTTTTCTATAAACACCTGATGTCCATCGTACTTTTTAGATAATCTCCAAGTACCTGTTAAGTCCTTGATTTTATCTTTACCATAGGTTTTAGCTTTTTGCTGTTTGAACATATATAAATCCCTTCATTGAATGTAAGTCATCTATTACTTCTAACGGTAATATAACCTCGTGATACCCAACCTCAAGTAACACAGTATCTTTATCTATATCAAAAGAGGCTTTAAGTTTTGTAACCTCATTACCTCTATCCAAACCCTCATAACTATAACTATATTTTCTCATATCCTTATTCCTTGTACATATTCATCTTTAACTTTATCACTATACAACCTGTTTACTATCTTCTGTTTATGTATTAACTGTTGGTCAGTCATAATAACAATCTCCTCTAGTTTCACAAACTGCTTCCATTCTAGTCTCTTCCCTAAGGTCATCTAAGAACTCTCGATGACTCTCCTCACGGTACTTAGCTTTCTTTAAATCCTCTTCAAACAGTTTCTTATCTATGTAATCACTAGGTTCAGGGAATATAGTAGCCCCTGAGTAACCTGTTTGGTTAAATCTATTATCATCAGTCCATACACCCATTTAAGCACCTTAAATTAAACTAATTACATACCAACCAAATAGTAATGTAAATATCAATGTTAATGTTATACCCATCATCTTCTCCTTAATGTTGTTTAAAGTACACTCCGTTTTTACACGCACCATCTGGTTGATAACACCAAGTACATATCTCAGGGCTACATTTAACATCGCTAAAGGTAGCTGGACATTTAAAAGTCAATCCACCACCCTCGTGGCTACCGTAGTTTATTTTACCATCGTGTAAGCTATCAGTTATCATAACATTTGGTAATGCTCTAAACTTCTTAAAAGCTTTTGGGAAGTCATTAAGCCTCTTTGTGAAGCTATAGAAAGTCCAGTTAGGGTTAGCTTCTATTATCTCCATCCACTTCTTGATGTAGGACTTAGAGTAAAACTCACCAGCTTCGTGAATTCTTACAACTCTTTGTTTAACATTCTTCTTTTTAAGCTTCATATCCCAAACAACAAGTTCATTATTCATAAGCTCTACAAATAAATCACCTTTAGTAATCTCATAGGTTCTGTTCCTGCCTTCAAGTACATTAGGATATCTTATTTGAGGCTTCAAGGCATAACAGCCTTGACATTGTCTACCACATATATCCATAGATACAGGAATTGAGAAGATAAGTTGCTGTTTTAGCTTTGCATTTTCATATTTAAGTAACATTACAAACTCCTATCTATTGTATATGTACCATTAGCTATCTTCTCTCTTGTAGTAGCTATTCCTTCACCTAAGAATTGATTACGATATTTACCTGTAGTCGTTGAGTAATCCCAATCTTCACCTAGAACTACTGAACCATCACTATATTTAATAGCAATCACACTATTGTAACTCTGGAATATAGTTTTACCATAGGTTGTAATTATAAATTGGTTTGGAACATCATTACCATTTGCAGATTTCATTAAGGATACCTTAGGACAATATCCCTCTAGGTATCTTACTTTAGCTTTAAGCTCTTCATAGCTTGTAATTATAAATTGGTTTGGAACATTAGCTTTAAGCTCTTCAAGTTCCTCTTGCTTCTTTACCATTATATCAAATTCATTCATTGTTATATTCCTTGTTGTTATTAAGCATATACTGTTATTGCTTCGCTGTCTGCTGGACATTCTACCTCTACGATTTCCATCATTAAGCTCCTACAATAAGAGTTCTTTTAAAAGCTATGGCATTATCAATCATACCATTACCATAGAGTTTATAATCTTTCACCCAATGCCATACAGTTTGGTAGTGATACCCTGTTTGTTCTGCTACCTCCCTATAAGTCTTTAAACCATCTATGATAAGCCTAGCATAATGTACTCTATCCACTAGGTAACTTGATTTAGCTCTAGTATTACGCTTTTTAATAGGGTAATCAACAGTTATTTTTCTTATAGTAGCTGATGAACTTCTTACGACATCCATTAGAGTTCTTAAAGATACTTTATATTTATCCATCATTACTTCACATTGTACTGAAATATCATAAGCATAATCATTTATCTTTGTAATATCCCATTTAACATCTAATGTGTTATAAGTGTTTATAAGCTTTCTAAGCTCATTACAGTCTCTTCTAAACTCTTTATTATTACACAACATACCTGCTTTACTTAGTCTTATTCTTTTCATTGTTATTCCTTTATTATTATTATTATTATTATTATAGTAATTATCTTATAGACTCTTTAAGTATCTTATAGATGTATATACAGAGAGAGTCTTATAGTGTTCTTTCTATTATGTCTTCTCTTAAGTTGTTCTTAAGATTTGCATTTATTTTGTATTAAAGTACAAAACAATCTATAGCTTTAAATATAATATTATTTGAAGCCTCTTCACTTACTCCTATAGCCTTATAGTTATCATCATTAACTATTCTCCATAGATGAGGGCTATCAAAACTATAATCTTTATGTAACCTCTTTATATTTGATTTGATTTGCTTTCCATTATGTAAATATACTGTGAAACCTTGAGGATTTATAAGTGTTGCACCATTCTTTAATGCTTCAATACATTCTGCTTGTGTTTTCATTGTTTTCCTTTGTTTATATAGTGTTTATTGGTGCTTTAAAGCACCTAGAAACCATAAAGAGGCTTTAGGCTACTCTTCATCTGTTGTAGGTGATAGAAGGGCTTGTGAGGCTTCTATAATAGCTTTTAATTCTTCTTGTGAAAATTTACTAAGGTTACTGATAACTTGACTAGCTTTTAATTCAATGATAGCACCTTCATCTGTTTGGGCTAACTTAAACTCTTTATATAATTCTTTCAATACCATCTCATAATCATCATTATATACTTTTATTTTAGCCTTAGGGAACATAGAACCATCATCTTTAAATTTAACTTTATTTAGCTTATTTTTAACCGTTTTAATCTTAGTTGTTTCATTTTTATCCTGTAAATGCTTCATAAGATTCACTGCTTTTTCTATATTGTATAATTTAAGTCTGTCAGGTATTACAAAAAGATTAGTATCTACTATAACCCCTGCTAGTGCTACCATTCTTTTAGCACGATTTACAAAAGATTTAGGACTGTGTAGTTCTTCTGCTACCTCTTGAATTTGATTGTTTAAGGCTGTTACCATAGACTTTACACTATTACCTGTTTTTATCGTTGCTATAGCCTCTGTTAGTAAGGCTTTACTGCTAGTATCTGCATTATCTAATGCTACTAAGCATTCTGTTATTCTTTCTTTATTCATCATTGTTTATTCCTTGTTATTCATTTAATTATTCTTTACTTTAGTAAATACCACGATAAAAGCATCTGATTATACTCTTAATAATAGTATTTAACATTATATAGCCCTTGTTCTACAGTTTATTATAGCTATATAGTTTATTTTGTAAGTGATAGTCCGACATACCACTTTTACACTAGCTTTTACTTATACACTAGCAACCACCATTTGATGGATTAACAATAACAATTGTAATAGTTTATATTGTGAAATACAATAAAGTTAATTACAATAAATGGTTAGTATCATATTTAAAGTCTCAGATACCATTTAACTCTTAAAGAACTTAGTAACTCTTTCAAGTTACAGTGTAATTATACCAGCTATAATCTTAATCTATTCTTAAAATCTTGATGAATTTCAAAATTCTTTAACTCACTTGTTGATATTGTATAACTACCACATAATAAGTTATACTTAACGGATACCTAAAGGTTGTCGCTAATAGATTAACATTATAAAGTAAAATAACTCAAAGCTTCTAAAGGATAACCCTTAGTTGCTTTGGATAGTGTAATTATAATATAGCATTGCTTAAAGTAAGCTTAAAGTATATAAAGATTATAAAAGAATTACAAAATATCGTGGAGTGGTTTAGGGATTCTATACTATAAGGATATAAGAACCTATAAGAACCTATAAAGGACACCATAAAAATACTTAAAGGTAGCTTAAGATTTCGTGGAGTGGCTTAGAGATTTTATAAGATGTGTAGAATAGTAACAATAGTAAGTAATATGAGTAATAAAGTAACATCTCAAAGATACTTAAAGAAAGTTTAAGGCATCTCAAGGATATCTTAAGGTACATTATGGTAAGCGATGAAGGTGCTTGAAGGTGCTTGAAGGTGCTTGAAGGTGCTTGAAGACCCTACGGGGACTTTGAGGCTCTGAGTTTATGATGATACCCTTTGGAATCCCTGAGGTATTTTTGAGTCACTATAAGTATCACTTATAATAGATTACAAAGGTAATTAATAGTGATAATCCTATAGACTTCGTTAGAAGTCTTAAGATGTACAAAGGTTCTGTAGGAATCCTAACAGCGATACAAGATACTTGTAGACACTTAAGGAATCCTAACAGAGGTTTAAGATGTTTTTCTTTGTTGTTTTTGTTTTTCCAGCTCCCAAGTAAATGACTACACACAAGAGGTTACGAGGAGCTCATCCCTAACTACCAAGGAGGCGCTGACCCTACAGGCATACAGACTGTTTAGTAGTCTGTAAGTACCCTGTGTTATCCCTTAGCTGTAACATAGTGTATAGCCATCCTAGCAAGTAACTTGAAGAACCCTCGGAGGCAAGAGGGCTCCTCAAGACACTATATAGGTACCATACTTGAGGCTGGATTGATTCATTACGAGGTTTAAGATTGTTATCTCTGTTCGTTATGTTCTTCCTATTATGTCCAGTCAAATAACAAAAAGTACTCTAAAGCCCACAACCAAGGGCTTCAGGGAGGATTTAACTCCATCCTCTTAATCCTCTAAGAGCCTTAGGTTTATTATAATTATAACTAATATTATTACCACCATATAAAGGATTAGTTTTAAAGCTCTTTTTAAAGTCTCTAAGCTGTTTGTCAAGCTGTTTAGACCTATAAGCTGCTAAGGCATTATCAAGATTCTGTTCTAACACATCTCTTTCTAACCAATAACTAACACCTAAAGCTAATACATCCAGTCTATCATCGTGTCTCAATGATTGTCTATCTCTAGTTATATGTGATAGTTGAAACATAAGGCTATACATCATATTGTTAGGGTCTTTAAGAGCTGTTGTAACATCTTGAAGACAACTACTGTAATTGAATACAAGTCTATGTTGGTTCATTATAGGTTCTAATGTGTCTATAATTCTAACCTCTTTTTGTGTATTTACTTTAACTTCCTCGATGTTACAAGGGTAGATACTATTCAATATTGGAGCTAGTAATGAACTAAACATACCATCACCGAAGTTAGCCTCAACATATACATCATTTACTTTGTATCTCTTAGCTATCTGTGAGAGTTCCATAAGGTTTCTCTCATTGTAACCTCCACGAAGACCACCGAAGTCCAACACATACAATCTACCTAATAGGTGTGCTACTACAGCCCAACCCATCTCATCTGAACCTGTACCAGCTGGGTCAATCGCTAATACAACACCTTCGTATTTCTTGAGGTCATATGAGATAGTTCCAGGTCTATGGAGCTTATCACCTCTAAACCCTATGTTTGGAATATCAGCGATTTCTTTAGAAGCTTCACTACTCCAAGTGATACTCGCTGGACCTTCAAAAGTATCTAGGTCTGTTACAATCAAGTCTTTCAGTTTCAACGGATACTTCTCAGCATCACTTAGTGAAGTGTCCAACATATATTGTAATTTAAAACCAGAGCGTCCATAACGGTTCTCACGCATAATCAAATCTTCTTCAGTAAACCTTGGTTCTGTTGTAGTACCTATAATGCTAGGGTCTCTATCCATAGCTTCAAGCATATAAGGAGCTAAACATCCTTCATATACTGAGATTTCCTCTGGATACCTTGCTGGGAATATACGAGTTACATAACCATCTTCCCTGAAGCCATTATAGATACTCTCAGCACTCTGTGGTGTACCTAATACAAGTATTTGAGCATTATCATTAGTTTGAAGAATAGCCTCAAACTCAGCTGTCTGTGTTCTAAGCTGTTCTCTTCTCATCTCTGTAGCAGAGTTTTGTTGTCCCTCGACATCATCTGATATTAGTAAGGAAGCCCTGTTACCTTGTAACTGACTTGTAATACCTAAGGCTCTTAGTGAAGGTTGTACTGTAATCTCACAACCATTCACATCAAAACTGGTATTAGATGTTCTATGTCCCTTACTCATATCAGGTTTTAAATGCTGTAATATAGGCATAGACTCAATCAATTTACGAATAAATATAGCGATATTATCTGAGTGCCCTCCTGACTGTGATACAATAAGTATCTTCTCGTTTGGGTCTCGTAGTAACCTCCAAGCAGCATATGCTCCTGTAATATAAGTTTTACCAGCACCCCTAAGTGCCTGTAGCACACTTCTGGAATGTCCTTCCTGTAAGAAGTCTGCCATATGGTATTGTAACTTACTTGGTTCAGGAAGTCTTAAGTGCTCCCAACATAACTTTAGAAATACTTTAAACTCTGATAAAGACAATAGCTCTAAGTTTTTAGTGTTCTCCATAATAACCTCTCCTAGTTAAATAACTATATAATTTCATAACTCTACTTGGAGAGTCCTTTAAAAGCCCAGCTGCTGTATTACAATTACTACATAGTAAAGCTCTAACCTCTCCTGTATCGTGATTATGGTCTGTACACATATCTTTAGCCTTGATATGGTCACCACAACAATCACACTTACCATTCTGTTCTCTATACATCTTATCCCATTCTTCAATAGTAAGATTGTATTTTCTCTTTAGATGGTTGTTTCTATTCTGTTCGTACCTTTTATGAGTACCACCTCGTTTCTTATCAGCTTTTTGCTGTACCTCTTTGCCTTTAGGTGTTTCACTATATTGTTTCTTCTGAGATGCTCTCTTAGCTTTAAACTCAGGGTTCTTCATCTTCTCGTGATACCTTAAACGCTCTCTTTCAGAGAAGCATATCTTGCAAATGTTCTTACCTTTATAATAATCCTCAAGTGGTTTTTCAATACCACAAGTTTTACACACTTTCATTTAATCCTCCTAAGTATATAGACTTATTAGAAGACTCCTAAGAGTCCTCTGTAAACCTAACAAGCCATTTGTAGCATATCATCAACTGATAATTTATCTACTCTTGGCATCTTTAAGTGCTCTTTTATAGCTGTTCCTAATGAGTCACTACTATCATCTTCCATAAGGTCTGCTGTAATATCATTATCCTTTAGAAACTTAATAGCATTAGCAAGAACCTTAGGGTCATCTAAGTTCGCCTTTAGTTCTTTTGCTACTGCTGCGTGTAACTCATTAAGAGCATCAAGACTAGCTTTACTCGCCATCTGCTCCTCCTAAGTGATATGATTTCTTAAAGTTTAGTTTAGTCTCATATGTGCTATTTACTAAATCTAAGTTCTCTAAAATCTTCATAAATTTCAATGGTCCAACATTCATCGGAACATCACCTCTTGACAATCTGTTAATATCTGAAAATACAACAGAGTCACCTAATGTCTTATTGTAACCTTGTATAGACTCTTGTTTTATTAAGGCACTACCAAAGTTGATACCAACCATAGGACCACTTGTAATACCCATATTTAATAAAGTATCTTGAAGTAGCTTTTGGTGTCCTTCATCACTATCCAAGTCATATCTAGGTTTATCAGGGTTGTTTAACTTATCTTTAGCTAACAATATACCAGCCCATAGACTAGCATTTAACGCTGTACCTGTTGCTACTTTTGCATCAAAGTTATTTAAACCTTTAAGTAATAGAGCCTCATATGAAGCTACTGGGAACTTAAGGAATTTAAACACAGTATCATTAAGTATTCTTGTCTTACTTGAAGCACCCTCAGTCATCACTCTAGGTAATGTAGCACCGTCTGGGTGTAAGATAGAGTTAAACACTTGTTGTTTAGTAGCAAGGTCAACTTGCTCGTTAAGTTCATCACCCCATTTGTCTTTGTTAAGTCCTTGGAACTTACCATCTTTCCACATAACTTTGTTTAGTTTAGTAAGAGCTTTATCATCTATACCTATAGTTTGTAATCTCTTTCTATCAGCCTTAGAAATCTTAGTGATGTCTTTAGCAGCTTTAGCTATAAAGTCGTGTGAAGCCATCTGAGCTGTTACTTTAAACCAATCAGTAAATAACATCAAACCACTAATCTTAGCTTCTTTCTGAACTATATCGTCCATCTTACTTTGTATCCACCCTAAGTTATCTATAGAGCCCTCAACATCATATCTATTCACAGCTGTTTGGAATTTACCCATACCAATATCAGACAATATACTCATATGGATATAATCATCTTCTGTAAGTTTACCTTTATAAGCCTTCATAGTCATCTTGAAACTTGGTGATAAGTTACTTAAAGTATTTCTAAGCCCTGTATTAGATACAATATTACTAATCTCAGTCATAGATGATAGACCAAACCCTAACATATGTAGCATTGAACTTAATGTAGAAGCACCGTGTAGAAACTTCTCTAGTTTATCTTCGTACTTAGCAGCTTCTCTATAACCACCTATTGTATCTACAATAGCCTTAATGTTCTTTAAGTCCTCATCAGTTATACCTGGTATTTGTTTTAGAGCCTCAGCAACCTCAGTTTTGTTCTCAGCACCTAAGAATTTCTTGATGGCAAATTTACCACCCATAGACCTACCATATACCATAGTATTTAAAGCTGTCTTTTCGTCCATCACCTCAGCCATATCGTCCTCATAGATTCTTATAGACCTTTCGTGTGTTCTTGATGAACCACCTCTAGTATTGTCAGGAGCAAAGTCTCCAAACATTCTATCATATCTTTGGTTCTCACTAAGAGCTGTCTTATAAGCTGTTGTAGCTTTAGCTTTAAACTCAACCTCATCAACTGGTAAGTGATGGTCAAGAGCATATCTCTTTTGTGCTTTAACTAAGTGTTTTACAAAGCTCTCTTCACCCATCTCAATAGCTTTTCTTTCAGAATACAACTGAGTTACATAACCAGCCTTAGCCTTCAGTAAACCTTTAAGTTCTAACTGTTTACCTTTCTTAGCCATAGAATGGAAGTAATCCTCCATAAGTCTCATAGAGTTAGCTAATTGTGGTGTATCGTGTTCAAACTTGTAAGATAAACCTTCTAAAGCTCCATCTATCTTAGCAGCCATATCCTCACCATCAAGTTTAGTGTTTGGTATTGTAGCTATAAAGTCTTGCTTTTGTTTACCAATCTGTTTAGCTCTTTGATAAGCTACTTCGTGAAACCATTGTTCTTGGGTAAACTCTTTACCACCAGCTTCAACATAAGCTTTATACTCACTATCAATTTGATGTAACAACTTCTGAGCTTCCTCTTGCTCTGCTCTAGCCATAGCTCTAGCATTTAAGTTACCTACAAAATTCTCTTTATCAACTATAGGAGATGTTAACACACTAACCAAACTTCTAATATAAGGGTTTTCACTCTCATACAACTTAGTAGTAGGTGATATAGCTAGTTTTTGTAACCAACCTTTTCTATCACTTTTGAACATAGGGTTCTCTTCAAGCTTCTCTAAGTTAATTGGGTTCTCTAAGTATTCTTGTAACTGCTGTTCAAGTTTACCTTTAGCTGTTAAAACTTCTCGTTCATATTTTGATGTATCTATGTTACCAGCTTTTAGCTCTTTTAGCTCTGCTTGTAATAAAGCCTGTTTCTCTGCTAATTGGTTGTAACTATCCTCTAAACTCTTAAGTT
>Ga0256828_1000168_pt1 | contig 44165 bp, 51 predicted proteins | sample CV88metaG_FD_185993 | JGI IMG/M metagenome (GOLD analysis project Ga0256828, IMG submission 185993) | Hydrothermal vent microbial communities from East Pacific Rise, Pacific Ocean - CV88 | ecosystem: Environmental > Aquatic > Marine > Hydrothermal vents | place: Pacific Ocean: East Pacific Rise...
GAAGAGCTACTAAAAAGTTTAAGTTTATTAGGTATTGATGTAAAATTAAAAAAAGATATCCATAGTACTATTGAATCTATTCAAAAAAAGGCTTTAAATACTGGTCTTGAAGAAGAAGTAGATAAGCTAATAATTCAATCTCAACAACAAGCTTCATACCAAACAAAACAATTAGGACATTTTGGATTAGGCTTTAGCTCATATTCACATTTTACTTCACCAATTAGAAGATATAGTGACTTGGTATTACATAGAATTTTAAAAACTAAAAAAATACCAAAAGATATAGATGATATTTGTGAATATATAAGTACAAAAGAGAGAGAAATAGCAAAGCTTGTTTGGGATTTGGAAGATAGAATATATGCAAGGTATGCATCTAAGCATATAGGAGATATGTATGAAGCAATAATAACAGATGTAGATGAACATCCAAGTGTAGAATTTATTTCTAATATTGCAGGATTGAAAGCAGATGTGTTAAATTATGAATCTCAAAGCTTATTTTCAAATGTAGAAGTACAAATAGAACAAAGTGATATAGTTTCAAAATCAATAAAAGTAAAAATAATATAAAGAAGTAAAATATGAACAACAATGAAATAGAACTATTCAATAAACTTGATGACAATATATTAAATGATATTCAACAATATTCTAAATTTGTAGAATATGAAAAAGGTGCAACACCATTTTATAGTGATGATTTATTAGAATATTTTTATATAGTGGTTGATGGAAGAATAAAAACATATCAAATCAATTTTGATAACAACAAAGAACAAACAATTTTTATATATAAAAAAGGAGATATGTTTGATATTATATCTTTACTTGATAATGAAGAACATGATGTAATATATGAAGTTGTTGAAGATTGTACATTATTACAATTACCAATTAAAAAAGTAAGATTTTGGTTAGATACAAATCCTGCTTTTAATAGAAAGTTTTTTCCATATTTAGCAAAACAAATGAGACATACTGAAGAGTTAGCTGTTGAGTTATCATTGTATGAAACAAAAGATAGAATAGTAAACTTACTTTTACAAAATGTAAATGAAAATAATCATTTTAAATATAAGCTACTACAAAATTTATCAAATACAGAAATTGCAAAACTTTTAGGAACAGTAAGACATGTAGTTGAACGAACATTAAAACAACTAAAAGATGACAATATTATAGAAAAAAGTAAAAAAAATATAAAAATATTGAACTTTGAAAAGCTACTAGAAAAAACTACACAAATGTTACTAAAATAAAAATATTAATATAAAATTTGCTACAATAATTACATTTAATTTATAAAGGTTTTTTAATGGATTATAATAGTAATGAAATAATACTAGATACTAAAGCTTTTTTAGTATCAGAAACAGATGAAAAGGGTATTATAAAATTTGCAAATGATGATTATTGCAGATATGCAGAATACTCTCTAGAAGAACTTCTGGGACAACCACATAATATAGTAAGACATCCAGATATGCCAGCAGCTGCATTTAAAGATTTATGGGACACTATACAATCAGGAAATAAATGGAGAGGCTTTGTAAAAAATAGAGCTAAATCTGGTAAATTTTATTGGGTATTTGCTACAGTTTATCCATTTAAATCATGTGATGGAGAAAAAGGATATATATCTTGTAGAAGAAGAATCTCAGAGTTAGAAGCTAAAAAATATGAAGCTTTATATAAAAGTATGAGAGGCGAATAAGATATGAATTTCTTAAAAGATATAAAAATAAAAAATAAACTAGCAATATCAGTATTTGTGCCATTAATTACAATTTTAATTATGGCATCTCTTGTAATAAAAGATCATTATACAGCAAAAAATAGATATGAAAATCTAAATACAATTATTGAATTAAATGTAAAGATTTCAAAATTACTTCATGAAACACAAAAAGAAAGAGGTGCAACAGCTGGATACCTTGGAAGTAAAGGTAAAAAATTTAGAACTAAATTACCAAATCAAAGAAAAAATACAGATGCTAAAATTGATGAATTAAATAAATTTTTAAATAGTTCAAATGTAAAAGAGCTACTTATAAAAGGTACTAACAAATATTTTCAAAATGCAATTAGTGAATTAAATAAACTACAAAATATAAGATCCCAAGTAGATAATATGTCAATTTCTACTAAGAAAGCAATTGGATATTATACTCATATGAATGCTATGTTTTTAAATTTTATTGCAAAAACATCTCAATTATCTTTTGATTCAGAGCTTACTTATGGGATATTAGCTTATTATAATTTCTTACAATCAAAAGAAAGAGCTGGAATTGAAAGAGCTGTAGGTAGTGCAACATTTGCAAATGATAAGTTTATAAAAGGTGCAAAATCAAAATTAGAATCATTAATATCTGAACAAAAATCATATATGGGAAGTTTTTTAACACTAGCTTCTGATGAAGCAAAAGCATTTGCAACAAAAACTCTAAAAGGTAACTCAATAGATGAAGTAAATAAAATGAGAGATATTTTAGCTAGTGCAACTGAAGTAGGTGGATTTAGTGTTGATGCTTCTTATTGGTTTGATACTATTACTAAAAAACTTGGTCTTTATAAAAAAACAGAAGATTATATAGTTAGAAATCTAAATATTACAACAAGTAAATTACAATCAAATGTAAATATAGCAATTGCTATTAGTAACTTACTTCATGAGACACAAAAAGAAAGAGGTGCAACAGCAGGATATCTAGGAAGTAAGGGTAAAAACTTTACCAAAAAACTACCTGCACAAAGAAAACTTACTAATAAAAAACTAGCTATATTAAAATCAAAAATTAGAAATAGTGATCAGTTATCATATGAAGCTAAAGTTAATTTAAATAAAGCAATAAAAGAACTTAGAAAGTTAAATACAATAAGAGAGAAATCTTCAAATTTAAATATAAATGCTAAGGATGCAATATCTTATTATACAAATTTAAATAGTATATTCTTAGATACTATTGCATCAATTACAAAAGATGCACAAACACCAAGTGAGGCTAGAAATATGTTAGCTTGGTATAACTTTATAATGGCAAAAGAAAGAGGTGGAATAGAAAGAGCTGTTATGTCAAATAGTTTTGCTAGAAATAAATTTTTACCTGGTATGAAATCTAAATTTACAACACTTATTACAGAACAAAATAGTTTCCTTAGTAGCTTTAAAAAAGCTGCATCTCCTCAAATGGTAAAATATTATAAAAAAACAGTATCTGGTAAATATATAGATGAAGTAAATAAAATGAGAAAAATTGCTTTAAATGCTACTACTATTGGTGGATTTGGTGTAAATGCCTCATATTGGTTTGATACAATAACAAAAAAGATTAATTTATTAAAAAAAGTAGATGATTACTTAAGCAATGAGTTAATAAAATCTGCAAAAATAAAACTAGCAAGTGAAACATCATCTTTATATATTTATGTAACACTAATATTTTTAAATATCGTAATAGCATCATTTTTAGCATATATAATAAGTAAAAATATTGCAAATTCTATTTCTAAAATCAGATATGGAATTGAACAATTCTTATTGTTCTTAGCAAAAGAGCATAATATAATAGAAAAAGTTGATTTAAAAAGTAAAGATGAGCTAGGTGAAGTAGCTGAAATGATAAATAAAGATATTGATAAAATAAATGATGATATTGAAAATGATATGCTATGTGTTGGTGAAGCTATTTTAACACTTAATAAAATGCAACAAGGTTATTATAAATGTAGAGTAAATACAACAGCATCAAACTCTCAAATACAAACTTTAGCAGATACAATTAATAAAATGTTAGATGTTCAATCTAGAGTTATGAATGATATTGTTTCAGGATTAGATAAATATACAAATTATGATTATAGAGAAAAAATTGCCCTAGATAAAAATATTACAGGTGAAACTAGAAAATTAGTAGAAGGTATTAATAATCTTTGTGATGCAATTACTACAATGCTTGTTGATAATAAAAAGAATGGTTTAGTATTAGATAATAGTAGTGATATATTATTAGTAAATGTAACTCAACTTAGTGAAAACTCTAATACAAATGCAGAAGCAATAAAAGATACAACAGTAACCTTAGATGGTATAACAAAAAATCTAAAAACAAATAATGATCATATTGTTCAAATGGCAGAATTTGCTACATCACTAGCAACTTCAGCAAAAGATGGAGTTGAATTAGCAAATCAAACAACAACAGCAATGAATGATATAAACAATGAAGTAGCTGCTATTACTGAAGCAATAAGTGTTATTGATCAAATTGCATTCCAAACAAATATTCTATCTTTAAATGCTGCAGTAGAAGCAGCAACAGCAGGTGAAGCAGGAAAAGGATTTGCTGTTGTTGCACAAGAGGTGCGAAATCTAGCAAGTAGAAGTGCTCAAGCTGCAAATGAGATAAAAACATTAGTTGAAAATGCAACATCAAAAGCAAATACTGGAAAAAATATTTCAGATAAGATGATTGATGGATATAATTATTTAAATCAAAATATTAATCAAACACTAGAGTTAATTGAAGATGTAAAATCATCAAGTAAAGCACAAGAAAGTGGAATAGAACATATTAATAATGCATTAAATAATATTGATCTTCAAACACAAGAGATTGCACAAGTTGCAAAAGATAGTTATTCTGCAGCTGTACAAACAGATGAAATAGCTAAAAAGATTGTATCTAGTGCTAATGAAAAAGAGTTTATAGGGAAAGATGAAATAAACTAAAATATTCTTATGCTACTCAAGTAGCATAAGAAAAATAAAAATTTATATATTATTCTACTCATTTTATACCAAAAGGAGTAGCATGGATTATATAAGTAAAATCTACAAACAAAAAAAATCAGAAATCAAAGAACATATTTTTAAAATTATTGATAATGTTGATTTAGATACACTTGAAAATAATAAGTGTGAAGAGTTATTTAAAACATTTAATTCATTGCAAGGTGTTTATATAGTTGACGAAGAATATAAACAAGTAAGTCCTGTATATTTAAAAAACAATATAGATAAATCAAGGCTAAATACAGAAATAAATAGTTTAAAAGATAATATAAATATAGATAATAATGGAAAATATATAAGTAATTTGTATTTAAATAGCCAAGATGGGAATCCAACAATAACAGCATCTAAAAAAATCAATGACAATCAATTATTAACACTAAATTTTAATTTATCAAAATTATTAGAAGATTTAAAATATATAAATAATAGAACATTTTTTAATATGATGACAAAATTTATATATGCAAGTATTGGATATAGTCTTAGTTTATTTTCTTTTATTTTAATACTTTATTCATTATATAATTTTGCTTATCATAGTTATTTAGGAGATATTGCAATATTTCAGTTGATATTTAAATCTACTATTGCACTTACTTTGGGATTGGCTGTATTTGATTTGGCTAAAAATTTGCTAGAACATGAAGTGGTATATAAAGAGCATTTTAGTGAATCACATGGAAGTAATAAATTATTAGAAAAGTTTTTAATATCAATTATTATTGCACTTTCAATTGAAGCTCTTATGACAGTATTTAAAATAGCATTAACTGATTATAAAGATATATTATTTGCTGTTTATTTAATAGTTGCAGTTTCTATTATGATAATTGCACTTAGCTTATTTAATAAAAATAACAAAAATGCAACATAAGTTGCATTTTTAAATTTTCAAATTATATATAATTTCATTAGCTTTAAAACAAAAGCACAATTAATAAACAAATAAAAGGAGTTAAAATGTTAATTACAAGATACAAAAGACCACAATATTCAGGACTAGATATTTTTAACGAATTTTTAAATAACATCGGAACATATAAAGAAACAACAAAAGAAAATATTGTTGACTTTAATCCTTCAGTAAATACTAGAGAAAGTGAAGATGCTTATCATATAGAAGTTGATCTTCCAGGAGTTAAAAAAGAAGATGTTGATATAAATATCGAAGAAAATATTCTTACAATTAGTGGAAAAAGAGAATTACGAAATGAAGTAAAAGAAGAAAATTATTATAAAATTGAAAGTTCTTATGGTTCATTTACAAGAAGTTTTACTTTACCTCAAAAAATTGATTTAGATAAGATTGAGGCATCAACACATGATGGTGTTTTAGAAATCACAATTGCAAAACAAAAAGAGCTTGTAAATAAAAGTAAAAAAATTGAGATTAAATAATTAGTAAGGAGTACAAAATGGATTTAGTAAAAACAACAAAAGATATTGTAAAAAATGCAGAAGAAAAAGTTGAAAATACACTAGAAGTTGTAAAAGAAACTTTTAATAATGTAGCAAGTCATTTACCTTTTGCAAATCTTGCTAAACATTCAAGTGATACTTATGATATTGAAATAGACCTACCTGGTGTTAAAAAGGAAGATATTGAACTAAAAGTTGAAGATGATTATCTAATAGTAAATGCTGTAAGAAGATTTAAAAAAGAGCTAAAAGAGGAAGATTACTATTTATGTGAGTCAAACTTTGGACTTATAAGTAGAAGCTTTGTATTAGGTGATAATATAAATAGAGATAATATTCAAGCAAAATATGAAGATGGAAGATTATATCTTACATTTGAAAAAGTTGAATCTAAAAAAACAAAAACAATTTCAATTGCATAACAAGGAGTAAATATGAAAAGTTTAATTTCTAAATTAGCATTAGTTGGAATGTTAAGTGTGAGTTTAAATGCAACAAGTTTATTTCATACTACAAGTGATAATGATGAATTATTAAAAATGCAATCATATTTTAATAATATTATGAATCAAATGATGAGTGATAATTTTGCATCAATGAATGTTGTATATCCTAAGATTGATATGCAAGCAAAAAAAGATAAATATATTTTAAAATTTGAATTAGCTGGTATGGATAAAAATGATATAAAACTATCAATAAATGATGATAGAATACTAACTATAGAAGGTGAGAAAAAAACTATCAAAAAAGATAAAAATGATAGCTTTATGAAACAAGAATCTTTTTATGGTAAGTTTAAAAGAATGATAGTTCTACCAAAAGATGCAAATATAGATAAAATTAAAAGTAAGTTTAAAAATGGAATCTTAGAAGTAAGTATAGATAAGTTAAAAAATAAAAAACCATTTTATAAAAGCTTGAAAATAAACTAACATAACTTTATACATAAAGATAGTATAATTCTTTATGTATAAAAGTGAATTTGACAAACAATTTAACAATAATCAAAACTATAATGCGTATATGTTTTATGGGGTTAGTGATTTTTTAGTAGAATCATACTCTTTAAAAGTAGCAAAAAAATTAGCTGCAGGTGATGATATTATAAAAGTATATTTTGAAGAATATAATTTTGATTATTGTTATGATACTTTAACACAAAGCTCATTATTTGCTACATCAAATATACTTCTAATCAAAATAAATAAAAAACTTCCTAAAAAAGAAGTAGATAAACTAATAGATGCTTGTAGATTAAATCCAACAAGTAAAGTTATTTTTGCTTGTTTGGGTGAAGTAGATTATAAAACTATGGCAAAAAGTTTTACTACTAAAACATCAAGTGTTGAAGTGAGATTTTTTGCACCTTATGATAATGAAGCTATATCAATACTTGGTGAAATGGCAAGAGAATATGGAGTTCAAACTGATCCTAATTCATTGATGTTTTTATATAATATGCACCAAAAAAACTTATCTTTGTGTATTAGTGATTTATCTAAGTTATCAATATTAGATGAGGTAGTCACTTCAAAAACTATAAATAATCATTGTTTTGGATTAGGAAGTGTTGATATAGAAGAGTTTTTAGTAAAGCTTCTAAGTAAAGCAAATATAAATAAAGATTTATATTTTATTTTAGAAGAAGGTATAAATGAAATACAACTAATCACAAGAATAAGTGCTTTTATTCAACAATTATTTATGATAAACTCTTATTTAAAATTACATGGAGTATTAAATATTAAAGAGATTTGGGGATATAATCTTCCTAAAAATATTGCAAATACTCAAGCAAATTTAGCAATAAAATATAAAAAAGAACAATATTTATATATGCTAAATTTTTTACAAGATTTAGAATTAGAATTAAAATCAAGTAAAATAGATGATACAAATGCCTATGTTCAGGCAAAACTTAGAAATTTTCACCAACAATAAAAAATAAAATAACACTTAAAGCTAAACTTAAATAAGCTTTAGATATAATCGCAGTTCACAAAAAACCTTAGCTATTGAAAGATAGCTGAAAACCAAAAGGAGAAACGATGGCTAGAATTAGACATTACGAAACTATGTTTATAGTTAAAGCAACTTTAACTGATGAGGAAACTCAAGCACAAATTGCAAAAGTTAAAGCTGATATTGAGAAAAATGGTGGAGAAATAGTAGCATGTGATGACATGGGTACTAGAGAACTTGCATACGAAATTGAAAAAAACAAAAGAGGTTACTACTACGTAGTTTACTTCAAAGCACCAACAGAAGCTATCGCTGAGTTAGAAAGAAATTATAACACAAACGAATCAATCTTAAGACATATGTTTATTAAGTTTGAAAGCAAAAAAGAGATCGCTCACTGGACTTCAATGAGTACTGAAGCTGCTAAAAAAGCAAAATAATTATAAGTTAAACAAAGGACCTAATTATGTATAACAAAGTGATAATGATCGGAAACCTTACTAGAGATATTGAGTTAAAATATATTCCAAGTGGAGCAGCAGTAGCCAAAGGTGCAATTGCAACTTCACATAAATATAAAACTCAATCAGGAGAACAAAAAGATGAAGTTTGTTTTTTAGATTTTTCTGTTTTTGGTAAGAGCGCTGAGATTTTAAATCAGTATGTTAGAAAAGGTTCTAAAGTTATGCTTGAAGGAAGACTTGTATTTGAACAATGGACTGCAAATGATGGTAGTAATAGAAGTAGACATACTCTAAGAGTTGAAACTTTTAAATTTTTAGATTCAAAAGCTGATGGTATGAATAACCAAAACAACCAAAATGCTAGTGGATATAATAACTACAACCAACAAAACCAAAACCAAAATTCTTATAATAACCAAGCTGCTCCTCAACAAGCTTATAATAGCCCACAGCAACAGCAATATGGTGGTATGCCTGAACCAATGGCTCAAAATATACCAGAAATAAACATCGATGAAGATGAAATACCATTTTAGACAAGGATATTAATTATGGCTGAAAAAAGAAAATTCGCAAAAAAATACTGTAAATACTCTGCAATGAAAGTAGAAAATATTGATTACAAAAACTTAGATTTATTAAAAATTTCTATGAGTGAAAGAGGTAAGATTATGCCTAGAAGACTTACAGGTACTTCTAAAAGACATCAAGAGCAAGTTGAAATTGCTATTAAAAGAGCTAGACATATGGCACTTGTACCATATATCGTAAACACAACTAATGTTGTTGGACCAGCTTACGCTAACTACAATAAATAATAACTATTTATTGTAAAGCAAAAAGCCCTAGAGATTTTATCTCTAGGGCTTTTTTAGTTTATATTAAATTTTATTATTTTTTACAAAGAAAAATATATTTATCTGCATTATTCTCATCGTGTAGTTTAAACTCTAAAGCATTTTGTACTTCAAAGCCAATATCTTTTAATATATCTTCTAAATACTCTTTACTATGATAGTATTGAGTGATAGTTTCGTTATATTTTTTATATAAATCATTTTGTTCTTTTTGAAATAGAGTGATATTTGTAGATAACTTTTCATCTTCAAAATAAGCATCTATACCTATAAACTTATCTTGTTTATTTATATTTAAACTTCCTTGAGCAACCTCTTCAAATCCAAAAAGAGTATTAACATCAAAGATAAAATAAGAATCATTATTTAATACATTGTATGTGTTCTGTATGAAGTTTTTTAATTCATTTTGATTAATATAATTAAGAACATCAAACATTGCTGTAGCACAATCATATTTGTCTTTTACATCAGCTATATCAATACAAGCTGAATCAATACCTTTTTCTTGACATATTTTTATTTGTTCATCACTTAAATCAATACCAAATGTTTTCATATCTTCATTTTTAACTTGAAGTAAAAAATCACCCTGACCACATCCAATATCTATTAATGATGATGGTTCTATTTGATTTATAAATAGTTCATAAGCATTATATAACTCAGCTATTTCTTCACTAAAGTCTAAATCTTGTTCAACTAGTGAATATAAATTAAGTGCGTTCAATTTTTTCTTTTAACTCAAGTATCTCTTCTTTTTTTGAATAAAAAGAGTTTTTGTTACATATTAGTTGTACAGATGATTCCATAATTGTATCTCCTACTACTAAACCATTTTGCTTCATTGTTTCACCTGTTTCTACAATATCAACAATACAATCAGCAAGTCCAACAAGTGGAGCTAATTCTATAGAACCATAAAGTTTTACAAGTTCTACAGCCATCGCTTTACTTTGGAAAAATTTTCTAGCAATTGTAGTATGTTTTGTAGCAACTTTTATACTACTAGCATTCCAATCTATACTATCTCCAGCTTTTAGTCCAATAGCAACTTTACATTTACCTATTTGTAAATCAAGAAGAGTGATTAAATCATATTCTTTCTCTTCTAATACATCAAGTCCTACTACACCTAAATCAGCAGCACCATACATTACATATGTAGGAACATCTTGATTTCTAACATTTAAAAATGTAAATCCAGCTTTTTGTAAGATTAGTTTTCTATCTTCAAAAACAAACTTTTCGTTAAATGCTTTTTCAAACTTTTCAAGAGTTTGTTCAGCAATTCTTCCTTTTGGTAAGGCTATTGTAATCATATATTTTCCCTTATTGCACTTTTCATTGATTCAAATATTAGGTGCTTATTGTATTTTTTATTTTCAAAATAATCTATTATATATTTTGATGTTTCACCTGTAAAAACTATCTCTAAGTTATATTTATCTTGAATAGCTTTTATAGGTAAAATAATCATTTGTAGCAATGCATAATTAATAGCATCATTTGTATTTAATGGAATTTTATCTAAATTTAGATTATTTTCAAAATTAAATGCTAATTTTGGTGAAATATTAGGATAAATATTTTTCATAGCATCGATCCCTGGCATAATAAAACCACCTAAGTGTTTTGAGTTTTGCATAATATCAACAGTAATAGCACTTCCACAATCTACTATAATATTGTTTTTAATATAGCTACAAGCTATAACTCTATCTAATCCCATAGTTGAAGCATAGTTTGTTTCAAACTTTAAATAAGGTTTTAAATTTATTGCATTTGGATATTGATTTAGAAGTTTAGATGTAGCTTTATCGTTTACAGATATAAAATATATAGGTTCTTTTATTGCTGGTAATTTATCATTTATAGATATTTTAAACTCTTCTAAAGATGTTTTAAAATGATAAGTTGTATTTCCAATATCACATAAAGTCATCAAATACTTTCCAGTTTAATTCATCTTTCATATATGCTTTTGCTTTACTACAAAGTGCAGAAGATATTAAAATTAATGTTTTTTTGAAGTTATGATTTTGAGTATCTTTTAGCTTATTATTTAAAAGCTCAAGCTCTTTTGCATTTTTTATTAAAAATCTTGATTTTGATTCTATAACAAAAATAGAGATTAGATTATTTTTATTATCACAAGTATCAAAAATAAGTATTTTTTTTCTTGAACCTAAAGTTTTAGGTTCAATAGAATTAAATTTTTTAAATAAAAATTCTTTTTTATTTAAAAAGCTTGTTATATTTTTCATTAAAATGTTATTAGTTTATTTTCAAAGAATATTTTGTTTTTAGAACTAAATGTATTTTCATCATCTTCAAATGATATTTCATCAATAAAAACTTTTGAAAAATCTTTATTTAGTTTTACTATAAATCCTTGAGATTCTATTGCATATACATTTTCATTTTTAACTGTAAGTGCTTCAAATTTTGCAAATCTAAACTTTTTAGAAGCTACAATATCTAAAGTTGTAGATAGTTTTAAAATTCTACCATCTAATGTTGCAATATAAATATAGTTATCATCAGTTGTATATGATTGTATAAAAAACTCTTTTTTAAATGCTTTGTTATTGCTAAGAGATAAAATAATATTAGAACTTGCAATAACTAAATCATCATTAAGATTTTTTAATAAAATAATATTATTTATCTCTGAAGTAGGATCAATAGTAAGTGTTTTTGCAAGAGTAAATGTTTGGATATTTACAACTATTACTTTTCCATCTAAAGTAGGAAATAATACTAGAGTTTCTAAAAATAAAGGCATTGCTACTCTTGTATCATTTAAATACGAAACTTTTTGATATTTTTTGAACTTAAACTCTTGTGATTTTATATCATAAAGTGCCATAGAGTTATCAGCAAAAATAAGTGCTAAGATATTTCCTTTTAATGAAGCAGCAATTACTCTTGATTTAAATTTAAAATCTAAATTACCATTTATATTTAAATCACCACTTTTATTTGCACTTATTATATCATTGTTACTGTTATTTATAAAAAAATAACCTTTTTTTAGTTTTATAGATGATATTCCATATTGGTCTAAAAATCTATTATCTTCTAGCGTTGCACCTGCTGCATTTATATTTTTGATATAAGCAGGAGTATCTGAAATCTTTTTTTGGATTTTTGTTGTTTCTTTTGGTTCAAAGTATTGTTTTGAAGAACAAGCTGTAAATAAAAAAGCAAGTAAAAATGATGTAATTATATATTTCATATAAATCCTTATTTATTTAATAAATAATGTTTTAATAAATCAGCTAGTGTATTTACTTGAGAATCTTTAGATATATTATTTAATGTTTCTTTAGCTTTTTTATAATCTTTTTTATTTGTTAATATTAATGCTTTGTTAAATAATGCATAATCTTTTAATACAAAATTAGGGTCTAAAATAAGTTTATTTAATGCTTGAATATCTTCATTTTTAATTGCTTGATTCATTTTGATTATACCATCTAAGAATAAAACATTTGTAGTACCTTTGTAATCTTTTGATGTCTTATACATAGCGATATTTAATAGTTTTTGATTTTTTTCTTCTAAAACTTTTATAGCTGCACTATCTTTTGGATTTTTTAATAATGTATTATAAGCCTTATTTGCTGCAGCAGTATTTTGTTGTTGAACATATGAATAAATATTATTTCCTATGAAGTAAGCTAGTATAGCTACTACTAAAACTATAATTAATAATTTGTATTTTTTCCAAAGTTTTTCTATTTTAAAAAAACTCTCAAAAAATTTTTCTTCATTTGAAATTTCATCTTTAATGTAATCAACATTTTCTTTTAAACTCATTGTTTAATTTCCTTGTATTATAATATACTTGCATTTTACCAAAATTTAGATAAAATAACGAAAATAAAATATAGGAACTATTTATGAATAAATTTATTATTATGAGTGTTTTAATTTTTTCTACAATATTGTTTTCAAAAGAAACAGTAAAAGAAGAAATAACTCCTACAAAACTAGAATCATTTACAAAGCTACAAACAGTACTTTTTCAAATAAAGCATGTATATGTTAGTGATTTAAAATATAGTGAAATTGTAGATAAAGCTATTGCTGGGGTTATGAATGAACTTGATGCCCATAGTGCATATATGGATAAAAAAGCATACAAAGCAATGAACACTCAAATGAAAGGTGAATTTGGTGGTTTAGGTATTGTAATAGGTATGAGAGATGGTGCATTAACTGTTATTTCACCTATTGATGATACTCCTGCTAAAAAAGCTGGAATTCAAGCAGGTGATATTATTCTTAAGATAGAAGATAAATCAACATTAAAAATGACTATTGATGAAGCAGTTTCTATTATGAGAGGTAAACCTGGAACTCCTATAGATATTACTATTGTAAGAAAAGGTGAAAATAAACCACTTAAAATAAATATAGTAAGAGGAATTATAAAAGTTAAATCTGTAAAAGCAAAAACTATAAACAAAGATATACTATATCTTAGAATTTCATCTTTTGATAATAATGTAGCAGATCTATTAACTAAAGAATTAAAAAAACATAAAAACACTACAGGAATTGTTCTTGACCTTAGAAATAATCCTGGTGGTTCATTAAGTCAAGCTATAAAAACTGTAGATATATTTGTAGATAAAGGTGTAATAGTATCTCAAAAAGGTAGAGAAAAACTTGATGATAAATCATATAGTGCAAAAGCTAGTAATACTCTTACAAGAGTACCTATGGTTGTACTAGTAAATGGTGGAAGTGCAAGTGCAAGTGAGATTGTAAGTGGTGCTTTACAAGATCATAAAAGAGCTATAATAATAGGTGAAAATACATTTGGAAAAGGTAGTGTTCAAGCACTTTTACCAATAGTTCCAGATAGAAGTGAAGCTATAAAACTTACAATTGCAAGATATTATTTACCAAGTGGAAGAACTATTCAAGCAAAAGGTATTGTTCCAGATATTCAATCATATTCAGGAAAAGTACCAGGTAAAAAAGATGATGAATTTTCTATCAAAGAAAAAGACTTAAAAAAACACCTAGAAGAAGAACTTGAAAAAACAGGAACTAAAATAATCAAAAAAGACAATAAAAAAGATGATTCTGTTATTTCAGAAGAGATGATATTTAATGATAACCAATTAAAAACAGGAATTGATGTATTAAAAGCATTAATTCTAACACAAAAAAAATAAAAAGGAAAATTTATGGATATAGCAAAAATAAAAGAATTAGGTCTTTGGCCAGAATCTAAAAAAACAACATCGCAAAAAGGTATTGAAGAGTTAGAAAATATAGGATATAACTTATTTTATATAGGTAAAAATGCAGATTTATATACTTGTCCAGGAGAAGATCCAAAAGTATTATTAGTAAGAAGTGATAGATGTTCTGTTTTTGATATACCATTAAATTTAGAGATTGAAAATAAAGGTATTACTCAAACTTCAATTTCAAATAGTGGTACAAGATTTGCAAATAAGCTAGGTATAAAAACAGCTATATTAGATGAAAATGTTCCAAGTAATCTAAAAATTGCACCTAGATGTCAGATTATGGAATTATGTAAGCCTTTAGAAGCTGAAATAGATGGAGAAGTGGTACAATTTGAGTTTATATTTAGAAATTATTTAACAGGTTCTTTATATGATGCTTGTCAAAAGGGACTTGATCCATATAGCCTAAACCTTGATTCAAATTTACCTCAATGGCACAAGTTTGATACTCCTTTATTTACTCCAACTACAAAAGGTATAAAAGATGAACCATTAAGCTCATCGTTAGTAAGAGAAAGATTCCCAGAGATTATAAATAAATTAGAAGAATTATTTATGGAATTTTCAAAATTTGCCTTAGAAAATGGAATAGTAGTAGTAGATACTAAGTTTGAGATTTTTGTAGATAAAAATGGTGATTGGGTATTAGGTGATGAAATTTTAACTCCTGAAAGTTCAAGATTTATAGAAAAATCAAATTTTGATAATGCTAATTATATTTCAATGGATAAACAAATATTAAGAAACTTTGCAAAAGAAAACTCTTGGAAAGAGAGAGCTAAAGATTTATCTTCAGGTGAAAAACTAGAAGTTGAAGTACCTGAAGAGATTAAACAATCTATTTTAGATAACTACGAATTAATCAACAAAAAATTAAATAAATAAACTATGGATGATATAAAATTTTCATTAAAAGCTAGTGTAGTAGAAGAACTACAAGCTTTTAGTGGTATTTTAAATAAAAGTACAAATGAAATTTTAAATGAAGCATTAGAAAATTATTTTGATGAACAACAAAAAATTTTAAATCAAAAAAATCAAGAAGATGAAAATGCATTAACAAACTTAGATTATAATGAATTTTGGGATGACTTAGATTTTGATGATTAAGTAAATTTATGGTAAAATCGCCATAAATATTACACTAATAACAAATAATATAAAAAGGTAAACAATATGACTGCAATTATAAATATAGCACTTAAACAAGGTGTTTTAGACTCTGCTGGTAAAGCTTCTCATCATACTCTTGATACATTAGGATTTTCTTCAATAGTTCAAGATGTAAGAATTGGAAAACAAATCACAATTAAATTAAATACAACTAATGAAGATGAAGCAAGAGAACAAGTAACAAAAATGTGTGAAGAGTTACTTGCTAATACAGTTATTGAAGATTACGATATCACATTAGAAGCATAATTATGAAAAATGTAGTAGTTTTACAATTTCCAGGTACAAACTGTGAATATGATACAAAATATGCTTTTGAAAAATTAGGTGCAAATGTTAGTATTGTTTGGCATGAAGAAACAAAAATACCTAGTGATACAAATTTAGTAGTTCTTCCAGGTGGATTTTCATATGGAGATTATTTAAGAAGTGGTGCATTAGCAAAACATGCACCTATTATGGATGCAATAAAAACTTATGCTGCAAATGGTGGAAAAGTTTTAGGTATTTGTAATGGTTTTCAAATATTAACAGAAACAGGACTTTTACCTGGGGCTTTAAAAAGAAATGATAATTTACATTTTATCTCTAAACACCAAACTATAAAAGTTATTGATAATAACAATACATTTTTAAGTGAACTTAATAATGGAGATATTTTAAATATCCCAGTTGCTCATCATGATGGTAACTTCTTTATTGATGAAGATGGATTAAAACAATTACAAGATAATGGACAAGTTCTATTACAATATTGTGATAAAGATGGAAATGCAAAAAAGTTAAATGGAAGTGTAGAACAAATAGCAGGAATTTGTAACAAAGATAAAAATGTATTTGGTCTTATGCCTCATCCAGAAAGAGCAATGGAAACACTACTTGGTTGTGATCATGGTGTAAAAATGCTTGAAGGTTTTTTAAAATAATAAAATATGATGGGATATTTTAAACCTTTATTTAGCTCAAAACTTATTTTAGTTATTGCACTATTTTTTAGTGTAATAACAAATTTAGATGCAAGAACATATGCAAAAACTGTATATACAAAATATACTAGTATTCCTAAAGTTGTTTATACAAAACAAAGATTTTCAGTAAAACTTCAAGCAAAAATACTAATCTCTCAAAAAAGAAATCCATATCGAATATCTACTTATGTAGGTAAAAAATCAACTGTTCAATTAATGACAAAAGATATTATTTGGTATAAAAAGTCTGACAATGTATATGAAACAACATTACAATTTAAAGTAATAAAAGATAAAGTAGTTTTACCACAAATTACAGTATCAATAGTTAATAAAAACAATGCAACAATAGGTAAATCAAGATTATCTAGTAGAACTATTACCTACAGAAAAATAGCAATAAACAAAGAAAAATATTCAAATGTTATTGCAAGTGAATTAAAAGTTGTAAATATAAAGACAAAGCAATATACAAATAAAGAACTAATTCATGTACTAAGTATAAAAGCAAAAAATAGTAATCTTGAAGAGTTTCATTTAGGAAAATTTAAAAATCAAGGTATAAAAGTACTTGATTCAAATAACAATACACAAATGTTATATTATTTTGTAATAACACCTATCGGGCAAAGAGCAATCAAATTTAATTATTTTAATACTAGTGAAAATAAGTTTGTAAATATAAATTTACCTATTAGTATTAAAGAAGAATTAGTTAGTACTCAAACTGATTTAAATCCTTATGAAAATGATATGAAGATATATAAAAGTATAGCTGTTAGTGTTGTTGTATTATTTTTCTTAATGATGTATTATTTTACTAGAGAGTATTTTTATTTATTTTTTACAGTACTTAGTATGACATTTCTTATTTATATGCTGTTCCCAAATAAATCAATATCTTTACCAAAAGATACAAAAGTATATATTTTACCAACAGCAAACTCTACTGTTTTTAGTATTTTAAAAGAAAAAAAAGATGCTCAAGTATTGATTCATAGAAATAATTTTTCAAAAGTTTTATTTGATAATAATAGTGTAGGATGGATTAAAAATGGCAAAAATTAGAGCAATATTTACTATTGCACAAATGATAATAACTATTACCATTACAATTATATTGATGTATTTATTTAATAAAAAAAACATAACAATAAGACAATATTGGGCTGCATTGCAAATGAAGTTGTTAGGTATAGAACTAGAACTTGTTGGTAAAATAGATGAAGAAGCTGATATGTATATTATGAATCATCAAAGTGTAATGGATATTATATTATTTGAATATCTACTTGCTAGAAATACAGCATGGGTAGCAAAAAAAGAGATAGCAGATATTCCATGGTTTGGTAGAATATTAAAAGCTCCAGATATGATTATAGTTCAAAGAGAAAGCAAAAGTGCTTTAGTAAAACTATTAAAAGATACAAAAGAAAAACTTGATCAAAAAAGACCAATAGCTATTTTTCCAGAAGGTACAAGAACTGATGGTAAAAGATTAAGAAAGTTTAAAGTTGGTGCAAAGATGATGGCAAATAAATATAACTTAAAAGTTCAACCATTTGTTATCGTAGGATCACTTGATATCTTAGATTCTAAAAAATTAACTCAAACACCAGGAAAAGTAAAAATCATATGCTTACCAACTGTTCAAGCAGATAAAAAAACTACATGGTATGAAGATAATGAAAAATTAATGGGTGAAACATTAGCAAAGGAATTAACAAAATGAGTTTAGACCTTGTAAAAGAAAAAATAAATTCTTATGTAAAAGAGATAAATCACCAAGAGAGTTTAGATCTATTAGCAAAACTTTCTAGTGGTAAAATGCTAAGAAGTAAATTGGTATTTAAAATAGCAGGAATTAGTGATCAAACTGTAAATATTTGTGCAATTATAGAGATGATTCAATCTGCTTCATTATTACATGATGATGTGATTGATGAAGCTACTACTAGAAGAGGTCAGCCAAGTATAAATGCTCTTTTTGATAATAAAACATCAATAATGTTTGGGGATATACTTTATTCAAAAGCATTTACTCAGCTAACTTTATTGGATAAAAATATAGCTTATCATATATCAAACTCTGTTACACTATTAAGTGTAGGTGAGATGTTAGATGTTAGTATGGCAGAAGAGTTTAATGATTCACTTGATTTATATCTTGATATGATATATAAAAAAACAGCATCACTTATAGAAGCTAGTGCAAGAGTTGCTGCAATAATATCTTCAAAAGATGAAGAAAAGTTCGCCCTTTATGGAAGAAATTTAGGTATAGCATTTCAAATGATTGATGATATACTTGATATTACTCAAACAAGTGAACAACTTGGTAAACCAGCAATGCTTGATTTTGTAGAAGGAAAAGTTACTATTCCATATTTACTTTTACATGAAAGATTAGAAGCAAAAGATAAAGAGTACTTAAAGTCATTGTTTAAGAAGCCATTAGATGAAAAAGAATCATTATGGATAAAAACTAAGATGAAAGAAACAAACTCAATTGTAGATGCTATTGCAATGGCAAATAAATATGCCCAAGAAGCAATAAAAGCTGTACAAGATGAAGAAAATACACAAGACTTAGTAGATATTATATCTGCTATGGTAAATAGGAATTTCTAAACTTGACATATATCAAAAAGTTACAATATTCATTTATGGGTATTGTACTTATTTCTGGTATATTACTTATAAATAATATGATATCTTCATATAATTTTAAACACAACCCTTTATCAAAACAAATTCTAAATAAACTAAAACAAAAAGAATATGAGATTATTCAAAATATAAAAAATGTATATCATATAAATATAAAAATACCTGTAAATATTTCAAATAAAATGTCAAATAGATTATATGGATTATGTACATTAGATGAAAATGGTAAGATAAATATTTATCTAAATAAAAAGATGTTTCAAGAAAGCCAAGATTATATGATAAATGATGTATTACCTCATGAATATGCTCATGCTTTAATGTTTGCATTTGGTAAAACAACTAATGTAAATGGTGGTCATACAAAAGCATGGCAAAATATATGTAAAAATATTGGTGGGATTAGATGTGAAAGATTTGTTGATTCAAATGATATTTTAATATCTAAAAGAAAGATATTTTAATAAGTATCATAAACACTTAGATTGTTATGTCTTATAACACTTCTAATAATATCAACATATTGTTCTTTTTTACCAGAGTATTTATCTAATCCAGCAGCTAATATAGATCCAGAAATTATTTTATTTTCGGCTCTTAATTTTGCTCGTAGAGCTCTTAATTTCTTATAAGCCCAGCCTCTATTTATGTTTAATAAATAAGATCTAAGTGAGTTTTGATAAGTAGAAAATAGTTTTATTTTATGAGTCAAACCAGCTTTTCTATGTTTTGGAACTAATCCTTTACCTTTCCAAGTCCATTGTCCAAAAATATTTTTTGCTTCTTTAAAAAATCTACTTTTACCCCATGCACTTTCTAATGCTGCTTGAGCCATAATCATAGAAACAGGAACAATATCGACTCTATTTAAATAATCATTTAAAGATGCATTTGCTTTAAGTTTATATCTTTTTTGAAGATTTAACATCTTAGGTGTATGTTTAGAATAGTTATTTTTGATATATTGTCTATCTTCTCTTATTAAATTATTTTCAATAGTCGCTAAATTATTGATAAATTTAAAAAACTCTTTTTTCTTTTTTGAAGTATCTCGTATTTCATAATACTCTTTTGGTAAACCATCTGCTATTAATATTGTAGAAAATAAATAGCAAATAAATAAAATATGCTTAATCATATTTCAATATCTTTTTTTTCTATTTGTTTTACAGCACCTTTGAAGTATAAATTGTCATTTTCTTTTTTTATATTTATTAGTTCACCACTTTTTGGATAAACTTCAACATTTGAAGGTATTAGGTTTAAATCCAATGCTCTTATAAAACAAGCAACCATACCAGTTCCACATGCTAATGTTTCACCCTCTACACCTCTTTCAAATGTTCTTACATATAGTTTATTATCTTGCACTTTTACAAAGTTTACATTTGTATTGTATTTCTTTCTAAATTTTGCACAAACATCTAAGTCAAACTTATCTAAATCATCAGTTACTATTACAAAATGTGGCACACCAGTATCTATAATAAAACAATCATATCCATCTTCAATAAATGGTTCTTTTATAATAATTGGTTTTGTCATTTGTGTTTGAACAATATCTCCTCTAACTTGACAAGATATCTCACCAGCTCCTGTTAAAAAAGTACAATCTTGTTTTACTAAACCATTAGTATAAGCATAGTGAGCAACTGCTCTTGTACCATTTCCACACATAGAAGCTACTGATCCATCATTGTTATAAAATAACCATTTAAAATCAAGTTTATCATGAGGTACAATTACAATTAGTCCATCTGTATCAAAATACTCTTTTGAACATAATTTAATAGCAAGATCTGAGTAGTCTTTTTCTTCATTTGTGTGAAAAATAACAAAATCATTTCCACTTGCATCGTATTTAGTATAAGTCATTTAATATCCTAATATCTCTTTTTTTAGTTTATCTACTTCAGTTATTAGGTCATTTAATGAACCTGTGTTATCTATAACATATGTAGCTAATTTCTTTTTTTCTTCTATATCCATTTGGTTATTTATTCTAGCAAGAGCTTCTTCTTTTGTGCTGTTGTCTCTTTTGATTAGTCTTTGTATTTGAATATCTTTACTTGTATAAACTGTGATTGATTTTTTAATATCGTAGTTTCTATTTTCAAAAAATAGTGGAATATCTATTAAGTAAGGCTTATTATTTTGTTCAAATATTTTAGCTTCTTCTATAATATCTTCTTTGATAAGTGGATGTATAAAGTTTTCTAATTTTTCTTTTTCTGTTTTATTGTTAAAAATAAGGTTCCCTAGTTCTTTTCTAATAACCTTGTTTTCATGTACATATTTATCACCAAATAATTGAGCAATTTTTGATGAGTTTTTATCTAAAATTTTATGAGCAATTTTATCTGCATCTATAGTTAAAAAACCATGCATCATAAAAAGATTAGCAACAGTACTTTTACCTGTTGCTATTCCTCCTGTTAATACTATTGCATTTTTAAACATACATACTCATTGTTATCTTTTTGCTATACCTGTTAATGCTTTTTTAATATAAGTAGGGTGTATAAAACAAGCATTTTGTAATTCTGTATTATAATATTGTGCTTCAATAAAATCAGATCTATCAAGGATAATATCTGCTTGAGGATGATATTTTTTAGAAGCTAATATAGCCATAGTATGACCAAATCTGTAAGGCATACAAATCCAGAAGTCTTTACCTACATTTTTTAAATCATCTGCTAAAGTATTAGCATCTTTTTTAAATCTTTGGCTAGTACATACTAAAATACCTTCTTTTGGTTCTAAAGCTCTTTGAATAGAAGCTAAAGTTAACTCATCTAGTTTATCACTATTGTAGATAATAACATCAAATTTTTCATCAATATTAAGCTCTTTGCTAAAAGTTACTTTTGCATCATATTTAGCTAATTCTTCTTTAGCTATATCATTTTCCATATCAATAACTAGTACTGACTTTGCTTCTTTATGTGTATTCATTGGTATATGAATCATCATTTCGTTGTGTATTATGTTTGAATCTAACATTTATTTTCCTATTGTTTCTTATTTTATTATATTTTGTATATTATCTAAATTATTTTAATTTTAAATGAAATCAAAAAATTACACTATAATTGCAAAATAACTACTTAATATATAAGCTGTTGCACTTGTAGCAATACCTGCAAAAAATCCTGCTACTATATCATCACCCATAACTCCCAGACCACCTGGAGCATCTCTATCTATTCTTCCTATAATTGATGGTTTTAAAATGTCGAATAATCTAAAATATACAAAAGCTATTAAAGCTAATATATAAGAGTCTGCTTGTACATTTGCAACACTTAGTGCTATCCACATACCTGCAAGTTCATCAATTACAATTTCACTTCCATCATGAGCACCTACTTCTTTTTCATAAATATTTATTTGTTTAATAGCAATAATACTTATTAGAATACTTGCCATAAATAGATTTGTAATAGTAAAATATTGAAGTAGTAGCATTGCCATAGCTAAAGATACTATAGTACCAATAGTTCCTGGAGCTTTAGGGAATAATCCACTATAAAATAAAGTTAAAAATATTTTTCTTAAACTACTTGACATTATTTTACTTTCTCTATCCCAAATTTTTTTCTTTTTTCCCATAAAGATTTTCTTGAAATTCCTAGTTTTTTTGATAATTCAGTATCTGGATATTTTGATTGAAACTTAATAACCATAGATTTTACATAATCATTAATAGTAAGCAATGAATCATTTGTAGTAGATTTATTATCATTTTTTAAAATTATTTTTTTATGAGGGAAGTTCTCTTGAGTATCTAGTGAACAAAAGATTACATCATATCCATTAAGTGTTCTTAATAAGTATTCTTTTGCTGTATTTTTTAATATATGAAAATCACAAATATAGATTATTTTATTTTTATATAATGTAGGATCGACTTTAATATCTTGCTCTAAAGATATATAAACAATCTCTTTTTTTAGTTCTTGAGCTGTTTGCTGTACTATTTTATCAGCTAGTTGTCTATCATTTGTTTCAATTAAAAATGGAAAACTTTCAGGTATTTGAATACTTTCATCTATTTTAGAATTACAAAATATAAAATCTATATAGTTTTCATAACATCTTGTTTTATTTTGTAAAGTTTTAAACTCAACATAATGTTTTATTTTTCTTATTAATTCATCCATCATAAAAGGTTTTAGTACATAATCATATGCACCAGCTTTTATAGGTTTTGTAACTGTTGCATCATTTAAATATGATACAAGTAGGATAATAATAGAATTTTTATATTTTTTAATTATCTCTTGAGTATCACCTACTTGAACATTTGTTGATAATAAAATTGCATCATAATTTTGTGTTTTATCTATATCTTTATAACTCACATGGTGAGTTGTTGTGTAGCCATCTTCTTGTAGCCTTGAAGCTACTTTTTGGGCTAAGTAGATTTCATCTTCTAAAATCAATATATTCATTTATTTTTCCAATCGTAATATTTTAATGTTGCAACACTATGTACTGTTACAGCTTCTTTTCTACCTATAAATCCAAGTTCTTCAGATGTTGTAGCTTTTATGTTTATTTTAAATTTTGGCAAATTTAAAAGTTTTGATAAACTATTCTTTATCTCATTTTTATGAGGATTTATTTTTGGTATTTGTGCTAAAATTGTTGTATCAATATTTATAATTTCAAATCCTACATTTGATACAAATTGAACTATATATTTTAATAATTCTTTAGAATCAATACCTTTGTATTGAGGGTCATTATCAGGAAAAAATTCACCTATATCTCCAGCACCAATTGCACCAAGTAAAGCATCTATAATACTATGTATTAGAACATCACCATCACTATGAGCTTTAAATCCATAATCATAAGGTAATATAACTCCACCTAAAACCATTTGTTTGTTTTGTTCAAATGGATGAATATCTATACCATATCCGGTAAAAATATTATTGTTTGGTGCTTTTAAACAAGATGTAGATGATAAATCATTTATAAATGTGATTTTATTACTTTGAATACTACCTTTTACATAAAATACACTACCACCTATATTTTTAATAGCACTACTATCATCAGTAAATTCAGTTACTGTTTGTAAAGCTTCTTTTAAAATAGAAGTTTTACTTAATTGTGGAGTTTGTATAAGTTTTACATCATCTCTATTTATTGTAATATCATCATATACAACTGTATCATTTACATTTAAATATGGCACAATACAATCTGCTTGATGTTTATTATTTAACAGATTAAGTACAACATCTTTAGGGATACATGCTCTTGCAACATCACTGATTAAAACAAACTTTGATGAAACTTGTTTTAGAGCATTGTTCATTGATTCTTGTCTTGAATTACCACCTACTACAAAGGTATAATCATCTGAAAAGTTATGCATATATTTTATCTCATTTTTATGAGAAACAATTATTATATTTTCAAATTTTAAATAAGAAGATAATTTATTTGCTACATATAACCACAATGGAATATCATCAACTCTTAACCATTGTTTTTTTACAGTACTATCAAATCTACTAGACTCTCCAGCACAAAGTAAAATTAGTGTTGTATTGTTCAATACTATTCCTTATTAACATATTATTAATATATTATATAAAAAGTTATATCTATATTACATAAAGTAAAAAAACTAAGAGAAAAATCCAACTTTATTTTCATTGTCAAATTTATTATTTAATTCTTTATTTATCTCTTGAATAAATACATCTTCATTGAAAAATAAACTATCATTTGCAGCTACTTTATAAGCAGTATTTTTAATAATAAGTTCTATTTGACCACCTGTTAAATCATATTTTTTAAGTTTTGAAAAATCAAAATTTTCAATAAGTGGTAATTTAGAAGGGATTAGTTTTTTCCATAACTCTTCTCTTTGCTCAATAGAAGGCTTTAAAAATTCTATTTTGTAGTTAAATCTTCTACTAAAGGCTTTATCTATACTATCAAGAAGATTTGTAGTTGCTATTAAAATACCATCAAAGTTTTCTATTTGTTCTAAAAAAATATTTTGCATTTGATTATGCATTTTATCACTTGAACTTGTATTTCCTTCTACTCTGTTGCTTAAAAACTGGTCAGCTTCATTTAAAAGTAATATTGGTTCACTTTTTGTTTGAATACATATATCTTTGTAGTTATCAAAAATAGCTCTTACATTTTTTTCACTCTCACCTATATACATAGATAAAATCTTACTACAATCAAAACTAAGTATCTGTTTTTTAAGCTCTTTTGCAAGTGCTAAGGCAGTTGCTGTTTTTCCTGTACCTGCATGTCCATAAAATATTATTCTAGCATCTATACCTTTTTTCTTATCTTTTATTCCCCAAAGTTTTAGTTTGTTTATTACATCTTTATTTACTTGAGATAAAAGAGTATTTAGTGTTTCAGTTGTTTTTTGATTTAATACTAAATCATCTAAAGACTTTTTTGGTTCAATTAGTTCAAATATCTTTTGCTCTTTAATTATAGTATCTAATTTTATTTTGGCTTTTCTTTTTGGCTTTGTATTTGGATGAGATATTTTATATAAAATAGTATCAAGTATATAGTAGTTTCTACTTATTGTTCCAAATGGAGTTAATATCTCATCATAATCTATAATACTATTTGATATAAGTATTCCACTATCTTCTAAAAGAGGTCGATATTTAATCTTTTCATAATCATCATTAGAAATAAGAGCTAAAAGTGAATTCATATCTCTTATACTTTCATCATTATTTCCATATTCTTCTTTTAATAAAGCTAAAAATATTGTTTGCTCTTCATTACTTAGTTTATTTTCACTAAAAAAACTCTCAAGCATTATAGGAGTTTTTGTAATTTCTAATCTTTGTGTGATTAAATTTTGTATTTTTTGTAATTTCAATTCAAGATTACTTATATTTGGTGAATCTTTTTTAAAATCATATTTTAAATTTGATAGTTTTAGTGTTAAATTTATTTTATTAAATTGATCTTGTAGATATTCAAGTTGATCATTATATGGAGTTACTTTAGGTAAAACTAATTTTAAGTTTCCTAGTTCTAACAGCTTTAAAAATGATGTACTTAGACAAACAGTAGTATTTATAATCTCCAATGTAGAAAGTTCACTGATTTTCGTATTTGATATATTTACTTGCTCTATCCATCCTAGTCCAAGTAAGTTTTTAATAAGTTGTATTTTTTCTAAATGTTCAAATTTCTCAGTATTATAAAAATGCTTTAAGATATCAATACAAATTGCATTTGTAATACCATTTATATATTGTTTTGTAAGATATTGAAGTATTTTTACTTCATCAATATTGCATTGCAAGTTATTATATATTTTGTGTTTTGTAAGATCATTAGAACTTACAAATTCTACTATATTATTCATTTTATATCCACAAATTATCAATAAGTCTAGTAGTACCCACTTTAGTAGCCACCAATATAATTGTATTTTGCAATTGTACTTCTTTTATATAAGTAAAATCTCTTGATACTATTTTAATATATTCTATTTTTGTATCTTCTAATATACTTTGCATCTCATTTGTAATTGTATCAATATTATACTGACCTTGTAAAATAAGTTTTGTAGCAACTCTTAAACTTTTTGAGATATTTAAAGCTATTTTTCTTTCTTGCTCACTTAGATATACATTTCTACTTGATAGTGCTAATCCATCACTATCTCTTATTATTTCACATTCAATTATATTTATTTGAAGATATAAATTAGCAACCATCTGTTTTATAAGAGCTAATTGTTGAGCATCTTTTTTACCAAAATATGCATTTGTGGGAGATACTAAATTAAATAGTTTAAGTACTATTTGTAATACTCCATCAAAATGACCTGGTCTATTGTACCCTTCAAGTACAGCACCTCTTATAATTGGAGCTGTTATACCTATTTCATCTTGAGTGTACATAGTGTTTATATTTGGCATAAATAAATAATCAACACCAGCTAATTCACAGATTTTAATATCTGCTTCATTTTTAGACGGATATGTACTTAAATCTTCACCTTTTAAAAATTGAGTAGGATTTACAAATATTGATACTATTAAAATATCATTTTGTTCTCTTGCTTGTTTGATAAGTGATATATGCCCATCATGTAAAGCACCCATAGTAGGAACAAAACCTACACTTGAATTAATACTTTTTCTTATATCTTGTAATTGTTGTATTGTTGTAATTATTTTCATAAATTGCATTATAGCAAAGTAAAATAAATAAATGGTAATAATAATTTTTGTATATTTTTGATATAATCGCGATATATAAATAAGAAGGCTAAAATATGTCAAATAAATTTTTCGGAGCTCATGTAAGTGCCAGTGGTGGAGTTTTTAATGCTCCTTTAAATGCTATAGAAATAGGGGCAAAATCATTTGCACTATTTACAAAAAATCAAAAAAGATGGGATGCAAAACCATTTGATACAAAAACTTTAGATTTATGGTTTAAGAATCTTGAATTAAGTAAAGTTCAACCAAAACATATTTTACCTCATGATAGTTATTTAATAAACCTTGGACATCCAGAAGATGAAAAATTAATCAAATCAAGAACAGCTTTTATAGATGAGTTAGAAAGATGTGATGTATTAGGACTAGATAGATTAAACTTTCACCCAGGAAGCCATTTAGTAAAAATAGGTAAAAAACTAGACGCCTCATCAAATATAAGAGAAGAATCTGAATTAGCATGTTTAGAAGTTATAGCAGAGTCTATAAATATAGCCTTAGATAAAACAAAAAATGTAAAAGCAGTTATAGAAAACACAGCAGGTCAGGGAAGCAACTTAGGATATAAATTTGAACATTTAGCTTATATAATTGATAAAGTTGAAGATAAAAGTAGAATTGGAGTTTGTATAGATACTTGTCATATGTTTACAGCTGGTTATGATATAAGAACAAAAGAAGCTTATGATAAAACATGGGAAGATTTTGATAATATTGTAGGTAGAGAATTTTTAATGGGAATGCATATAAATGATAGTAAACCAGAATTAGGAAGTAAAGTAGATAGACATGCACCATTGGGTGAAGGTCATATTGGAATTGATGCTTTTAAATTTATAGCACAAGATAGTAGAATGGATGATATTCCTCTTATATTAGAAACACCAAATACAGATATATGGAAAGAAGAATTAGAACTATTAAATAGTTTTGCAAAATAAGGAAATAAGTATGGCAAATGAATCTTGGAAAACAAATATAGCACATAGAACAGTACATTTAGTAAGTTTAGGTTGTACAAAAAACTTAATTGATAGTGAAGTAATGCTAGGGCGACTAAATGGATATAAAATCATTGATGAACCAGAAGAGGCAGATGTAATTATAGTAAATACTTGTGGATTTATTGAAAGTGCAAAGCAAGAGTCATTAAATACTATTTTTGATATGCATGAAAGAAGAAAAGAAAACTCTGTATTAGTTATGTCAGGGTGTTTATCAGAACGATATAAAGAGCAATTACAAGACTCATTAGAAGAGGTTGATATTTTTACAGGGGTTGGGGACTATGATATTATTGATACTCTAGTAGAGCAAAAAAGATCTCAATTTTCAAATAAAGTATTTTTAGCAGATGAAACACTAGATAGAGTTGTAACAGGTTCAAATTTTCATGCTTATATAAAACTAAGTGAAGGTTGTAATCAAACTTGTGCATTTTGTGCAATACCAAACTTTAAAGGTAAACTACAAAGTAGAACAATAGACTCAATAGTAGCAGAAGTATCAAATATGGTAAAAAATGGTTACTATGATTTCTCGTTTGTATCTCAAGATTCATCTTCTTATATGTTAGATTTCAAACAAAAAGATGGATTAGAACAACTAATAGATGCAGTTGAAAAAATACCTGGAGTTAAAAGTGCAAGAATATTATATCTATACCCTTCAACTACAAGTGTTGAGCTTATAGAAAAAATCGCATCTTCTAAAATATTTCATTCTTATTATGATATGCCATTACAGCATAGCACACAAAATATGTTAAAGATTATGAAAAGAGGAAAAGGTGTAGAAAAATTAAAAGAACTAATGGATGCAATAAGAGAAGTTGAAGATGGCTTTGTTAGATCTACATTTATAGTTGGACACCCAGGTGAAACAGAAACTGATTTTGAACAACTTTGTAATTATGTAAAAGAGTATGGATTTGATAGAGCAAATGTATTTTCATATAGTGATGAAGAAGATACAAGTGCTTATGATAGAGAAGATAAAATACCTCAAGAGATTATAGACCAAAGAGCAGAAGTTTTAGGTGATATTATAAAACAAACAACCCTACAAAGTTTACAAAAAGAAGTAGGCAAAACAGTTCAAGCAGTAATTGAAGGTGTAAGTGATGAACATGATTTATTACTTAGTGCTAGAAAACTTTCTTGGGAGAGAGATATTGATGGTGAGATATATATAAATGACAATGAATTTGATATTGATATAAAATATGGACATCTATACAATGTATATATAAGTGAATTAGTAGGTGATAAACTTATGGGTAAAATAATAAGTAGTGTAAAATAAAATATGAATTATAATATTGAAGAATTTACTAAATTAGTTCAAAATCAAGAGTTTGTAGAGGCCCATGAAGTATTAGAAGCTGATTGGAAAGCATTGAAAAAAGCTGGAGATAAAAAAACAGCAAAGTTTTTACAAGCTCTTATAAATGGTACTACAGCATTAGCTTTATATATAAAAAATCGTCCAGATGCTTGTACTAAAGTTTGGAGTGCATTACAAAAAAATAAATACTTAGTTGATGAGGTAAATATTCAAAATAAAGATGACTATAAATATGTTATTAGTTTATTAGAAGATTATTATAATAAAAAAGAGATATTATTTAATGTTGATTAAATATTTAGTTTTATTATTTAGTGGAGTTTATTTATTTGCTCTAAATACTTATGATCCAAAAGATTTAAGTGTATATCCACAAGAAGCTAAATACTATACTAAAAATATAAAACCATTAGATAAAGAACTAAAAAAAAGATTATATACAGAATTTTTATATAGTTATTTTTCACCTTGGAGATTAACGAAAATGCCAATTAGTAAAAAAAGTGCTACTTGGGGAGAAAACTATAGTAAAATAAAAGTTTATGGTGAAAACTATAGACTAATTGAAAAAAGTTGGTTTGATAAGGTAATTGATTTATCAAATATGGATGAATTTGATACTAGCAGATTAAGAGCAATCACTGTAAGAAATGCAAATTTAAGACTTTTTCCTTCAAATAAACCAATATTTAAAGATTATAAAGAAGCAGGAGAAGGGTATCCTTTTGATTATAATCAAAACTCAAGTGTAAATATAAACTCACCACTTTTTATTTCGCATTATTCAAAAGATAAAGCTTGGGCATTTGTAAGTTCTAGTTTTGCTTCTGGTTGGATTATGACAAGAGATATAGCAATAGTTGATGATGATGTAATTGGTAAATTTAAAGATGAAGATAAATATTTTGTAGCAATTAAGGATGATTTTCCTATATATAAAAGTGGAGTTTTTAAAGACTATATAAAGCTAGGAACAATATTCCCACTAAGACATAAAAAATTAGCAATGGTAATAAGAGATAATACAGGAAAAGGTTATATTTCAAGAATAGACAATAATGAAAATATTGTACCATTTCCTATAAAATTTAATAAAGAAAATATAAATAATATAATAACTCAACTAATAAATAAGCCTTATGGTTGGGGTGGATATTTAGGGAATAGAGATTGTTCATTACTTACAAAAGATGCTTTAACACCATTTGCCTTTCCTATGAAAAGAAACTCTTATGCACAAACTAAAAATGGTAAATATATATCATTTGAAGGTAAAACAAATCAACAAAAGAAACAATATATCAAAAAATATGGAGTACCTTTTTTATCTCTTATTTATATAAAAGGTCATATTGCATTGTATCTTGGAATAAAAAATAATGAACCAATAATATTTCATAATATGTGGGGAGTTAAAACTATCAAAAATGGTCAAGAAGGCAGATTTATAGTAGGAAAGAGTGTGATTTCTACTTTAGAAATAGGTAAAGAACTAAAGTATTATGATAAATCAAAAAATATATTAACAAAAGTAAAAGGGATAATAATTTTAACAAAATAAGTTAATAAAAATTACATCTTATATCAGTTATAATATAATTTATTATAAAATAAGGATATAAAATGAATAATAAATTTAAAAAAGCTTTTTCTTTAATAGAACTAATTTTTATAATTGCATTAATAGCAATTATCTCATCTATAGCAATTCCTAATCTTACAAATATAACAACAAAAGCAAATGTATCATCAATAAAGCAAGATATAAATACTATTATTACATCTTGTAGATCATATTATTTGATAAATAATAAGCTAGATAATATAAGTGATGCTGTTAATCTTGATAGTAGTATATGGGATATTTCAAGTAATAAAATTGTTTATAAAGAAGGTTCAAATGAATGTATAGATATAATATTAAATAATAATAAACTTGAATTAAGTATTAAAAATGATGCAGGTGAAATATGTACAAAACTTTCAACCTCTGGCATTTCAAATACTACATATAGTTTAAATTAAAGGATAAAAATGAGTAAAACTAAAATAGGAATAGGAGCATTTGTTGCTCTTTGTGTGATTATTGTACTTACAAAAATAAATAATATACCAGTATTAGATGAAAATGTAAAAAGTAAATGGGCTCAAGTTGAAAATCAATATAAAAGAAGATACGACTTAATTCCAAATCTTGTAAATACTGTAAAAGGTTATGCTAAACATGAAAAAGAAACTCTAATGGGTGTTATTGAAGCTAGATCAAAAGTAGGACAAATAAATATAGATGCAAATAGTATCTCAAACCCACAAATGATGCAGGCATTTTCACAAGCTCAAGGTAGCTTAACATCTGCATTATCTAAACTTATGTTAGTTGTTGAAAGATATCCTGATTTAAAAGCAAATAAAAACTTTTTAGCTTTACAATCACAATTAGAAGGTACAGAAAATAGAATTGCAGTTGCAAGAAAAGATTATATAGCAAGTGTTAAAAAATATAATATTGAATTAAGATCATTTCCAAGTAATATTGTAGCTTCAATATTCCATCCAGAAGCAGAAATTATGCCTAATTTCAATATTCCTCAACAAGAAAAAGTAAATCCACAAGTTAAATTCTAATAAATGAAAAAATTATTTTTAATATTTATTTTTTTAGGGATAAATTTATTTGCTCAAACTACATTTCCTAAACTAACAGGACATGTAGTAGATAGTGCAAATATTTTAAGTAAGCAAGAAAAATCAAACCTTGAAAAAATATTAACAAATCACGAAAATAATACAAGTAATCAAGTAGTAGTTGTAACTATATCTAGTTTAAAAGATAAACCAATTGAAGAGTATGCTTTAGAATTAGGAAGATATTGGGGTATTGGTCAAAAAGAAAAAAACAATGGTGTATTATTAGTTATTGCAATGAAAGAGAGAAAACTAAGAATTGAAGTTGGATATGGTTTAGAAGGTGCATTAACAGATAAAATATCTCATGAGATTATAGAATATATTATAAAACCTCAATTTAAAAGAAAACGATATTATGAAGGTATTAAAGAGGGTATTGATAATATTTTAAAAGCTATAAAAAATGAATATACATTTACAAAAAATGATGAAAATAGTCATTTTGGTTATGTGTTTTCAGGTGGTTTTTTATTTATTTTACTATCTGAATTAGTAAGTAAATTATTTAAATTTACAAAAGGTAGAGTTTTTTATCAAGCTATTTTAATCTCAATAGTAACATATTTTATATCTCTTCAAGCATTTTACCTTAGTGTGATAGTATCTGCGTCTTTAGCTATAATAGTATTTGCATTTTTCTTTTATAGAGATATAAATTCTTTTGATGATACAGATTATTATAGTTCAAGTAGTAGTTCATCATCTTATAAAGACACTCTTTTTGATAAAGATATATTTTCATCGTCAAGTTACTCTGGTGGAGGAGGAAGCTTTGGTGGTGGTGGAGCTAGTGGGAGTTGGTAATGTTAAGTAAAGAAAAAAAATTAAATATACAAAAACAAATAGAAGAGTTAGAAAAAAATAGCTCAGCAGAATTATTAGCAGTTATATCAAAATCTCTTCCTAGTAATTCTTTACCTAGTTTTATTATGAAACTTTTACCTAAAAAGTATAGACAAAAACTAGCAAATAATTTTATAGAAAATTATTATGCAAATATTGAACAAAAAAATAAAGATGTAAAAGATATAGTTTTATTTTTTGTATGTGTAGATGAAAAATTTGTAAAAATAATAACAAGTGAAAATATAAATAATAAAATACCAAATAGTTTTTGGCAAAATATTATAGATAACTTTATAAAAAAAGTAAAAGACAATAAAATAGAAGATGGATTTATACAAGCAATTAAAGAAAGTAAAGATATATTACTAAAAGAATTTCCAGCTATAAATAATATAAATGAGCTTCCAAATGAAGTTATAGAAATATAAATAAAATATTAGATATAATAATTACATGAATGATACAATTAAACGATTAAAAGAAAATAATTTATTAAAAATAATAGATGAACCATTAGATATAAATCTTGAGATACCACATATTGCTTATGTAGAAGTGAAAACGAAAGATTCAAAAGCATTACTTTTTACAAATGTAATTGATAAAAAAAACAATAAAAAATTTACTGAACCAGTATTGATGAATGTTTTTTGTAACCCTAAAGCAGTTGAACTTTTCATAGGAGATGCAGACAAAATTGCAAATTCTATTGAGAGTTTATTAAAAATGAAACCACCAAAAACATTTAGTGATAAACTTTCTATGTTTGGTAAGCTTTTCAATGCTAAAAATATATTTCCAAAAAGATTAAAATCAAAAGGAGTATGTCAAGAAGTGATTCATCAAGGTGATGATGTTAAATTATCTGATTTACCAATACTTACTACTTGGGAACAAGATGGTGGACCATTTATAACTATGGGGCAAGTTTATACTCAAAGTTTAGATGGTGGTATGCACAATGTTGGTATGTATAGACTTCAAGTTTATAATGATGGTCAATTAGGAATGCATTGGCAAATACACAAAGATAGTAATCACTTTTTTCATGAATATAAAAAAGCAGGTAAAAAAATGCCAGTATCTATTGGTATTGGTGGAGATCCTATGTATATTTGGTGTGGACAAGCACCTTTACCTATAGGTGTCTTTGAATTACTTTTATATGGTTTTGTAAAAAATGAAAATGCAAGATTAGTAAAATCAATAACAAATGATATTTATGTACCTCATGATGTTGATTATGTAATTGAAGGTTTTGTTGATCCTGATATTATAAAAATAGAAGGTCCATTTGGAGATCATACTGGTTACTATACTTTAGAAGAAGAATATCCATTGATGGATGTAACTTGTATTACACATAAAAAAGATCCAGTATTTGCAGCAACTGTTGTTGGTAAACCACCTTTAGAAGATAAGTATATGGGTTATGCTACTGAGAGAATATTTTTACCACTTCTTAAAACAACAGCACCTGATTTAATAGATTATTATATGCCTGAAAATGGTGTATTTCATAATCTTATTTTAGCAAAAATAAAAACAGCATATCCAGGACATGCGCAGCAAATGATGCATGCATTTTGGGGTGTTGGACAAATGTCTTTTGTAAAACATGCAATATTTGTAAATCAAGATGCACCAGAATTACATGATGATGTAGCAATTACAAAATGGATTTTAAATAGACTAGATACTTCTGAAATACTTATTACAAAAGGTGTTGTTGATGCACTAGATCATTCATCTCCTAGATTTGCACTTGGTGGAAAACTAGGAATTGATTGTACTGGTGATGAAATTGAATCTTCAAATATATCTTTGTTAAGTGATGAAGAGTTATTTTTAAAAGTAAATAATATTTGTAGTGATGTAAAAGCATTAAAACAATACCATATAGATACAAAAAACCCAATTTGTGTAGTAAGTGTAGATAAAACAAGATCTCAAAGCTATTTATTTGAAGAATTAAAACCTTTATTTAATCATATAAAGGTTTTAGTAATAGTAGATGATACAAATAATAATCTTGAAAATGCTTATATGTTAGTGTGGAGAGTTGTAAATAATATTGATAGTAATAGAGATATATTTATACAAGGACAAACAGTAGGTATTGATGCTACAAATAAAAATAAACTTGATAATTTCCAAAGAAGATGGCCTGATGATGTTGTTTGTACAGCTAGTGTGATTGAAGATTTACGAAATAGAAAAATATTAAATATAAGTGATGAATTTATAAATAAGTGGGGGCTAGTATAAGATGGTAAAACATATAGTATTTATAAAATTAAAAGATGAAAATAAAGAACAAAATGCTTTAAAAATAAAAGAACTTCTTGAAGCACTACCTTCTAAAATAGATGGACTACTTGATATGGAAGTTGGAATTAATTTTGATAAGGCAGATAGAGCTATGGATTTATCTTTGTATAGTAGTTTTTCTTCTAAAGAAGATTTAAATATTTATGCTACACATGAAGAACATTTAAAAGTAATAGATTTTATAAAAACTTGTGCAGATTATACTAAAGTAGTAGATTATATAGTATAAAAGGCAAGGGTAAAATATGAAAAAAAATCTTACATTTAAAAATGATATTCGTAATAAACTATGGTTATTTTCCATATTACCTGTATTATTTTTAAGTTTACTATTTATGGGATTTATATATTTTACCTTGCAAGATTCTTATGAAAAATCACATATAAGAATATTAAAAAGTTTTGATTATAGATTAAATTATTTCTTTGAAAATACACTAAAAAAAATAGAATATTTAAAAGAAAATGATATAAACGAGCAAGAGATAAAGTTTACTTTGAGATATAATAGTGAATTTGAATCGATGATGGTTCTAAATGAAGATGGTATTATTGAAAAGTCATTTTTTAAAAATTCTGATACATCTTTTAATGGTTTTGATTATTCAAGAAATAAAATTTATAAAAAATTTCTAAAAAATAACAAAAAACCATTTTTTTCAAATATAAACTTTTCATCACTTACAAATAAAAGAAGTATTTCTTATATATTTGAATATAAAGATAATATTTATTTAATAAATTTAAATATTAAAGAGATAAGTAAACATATTCAATACTTAAATAATTCATTTGATGGTCAAATAATGGTTATTGATAAAAATGGTAAATTTATTGTTAATACTAGAGTAGAAAATATAAGTAATAAATCATTTTATAATACACCACTTTACAATAAATTAATAAAACATCATAAACAGTTTGAATATATAGATTATTTTGATGAAGAATTAAATAGAAATAATCATCTTACATTTATGATAAATAAAAATACTCAGTGGACAGTAATATTGATTGATAATTATGATAAACTAAATAAAATATTAATGGATATATTAGTATTTTTGATAATATTTACAATAATACTTAGTATAATAATTATAATAGTAGCTTCAAGAGTTACCCAAAAAATTGTAAATCCTATATATGATATTATAAATGAAATGGATAAATTTTCTAATAATCAACATAAAAATAATCTATATCTAAGAGATGATATTCAGTATCCTATGTTTAAAAAGATTGTAAAAAGTTTTAATAAAATGCAAGATAAAGTAATAAGTAGAGAAAATGATTTAATTGCATTAAATAAAAATCTTGAAGAAAAAGTAAAAGAAAAAACTATACAATTAGAAGAGATAAATGAAAATTTACACAAAAAAGTAGAACATGAAATAAAGCTAAATACTCAAAAAGAAAAAATATTATTTGAACAATCAAAAATGGCAGCAATGGGAGAAATGATAGGTAATATTGCTCATCAATGGAGACAACCTCTTAGTTTAATAAGTACTGTTTCAAGTGGTTTAAAATTTAAATATGAGATGGGAATATTTGATGAAAAAGAATATATTGCTTCATTAGATAAAATACAAAAATCTACAGAATATTTATCTAATACTATTGATGATTTTAGAAACTTCTTTAAAAAAGATAAAGAGATAAAAGAATTTGATGTCGAACAATTACTTAATAAATCAATAACATTAATGGGGAATACATTTACAAGTAATAATATACAACTGATAATAAATATTGAAAAATTATTATTAAGAGGCTATGAAAATGAGTTATTACAAGCAATATTAAATATATTTAATAATGCAAAAGATGCTTTACTAGATAAAGATGATAATAAAATAATTATTGTTTCAACAAGCATTGATAAAAGAAATGTCGAAATAAAAATTCAAGATAGTGCAGGTGGTATTCCTGCTAATATCATTGATAAAATATATGATCCATATTTTACAACAAAACATCAATCTCAAGGTACAGGAATAGGATTATTTATGACAAAAGAGATTATTTCAAAACATATGCATGGGGATATAAAAATAGAAAATAAAAAATTCATTTTTGAAGACAATGAATATTATGGTGCATTATTTACTATTTCTATACCAATAAATTTAACAGAAGTGGTAAATACGATTAAAGAATAAGTTTATTCATTTAACCACTACTTAAAAGCAAATAGTGTAAAATCAATTAACTTTAATAATATAAAATAAGTTTAGGAATATAAATGATACTAATGATAGATAATTATGATAGCTTTACATACAATATTGTACAGTACTGTCAACAATTAGGAGCAGATTTAAAAGTAATTAGAAATGATGAACTAAGTATTGATCAAATAAAAAAATTAAATCCATCAAAAATTATAATATCTCCAGGTCCAGCAACACCAGATGATGCAGGTATTTGTTTAGATGTAATAAAAGAATTTAGTGATAAATTACCTATCTTTGGTATTTGTTTGGGTCATCAAGCTATTGCTCAAGTATTTGGTGCAGAAGTAATTAGAGCAAATAGAATGATGCATGGAAAAACTTCAAAAATAAAAGTAACTCAAGATAATACATTATTTAATAATTTACCAAATGAATTTACTCAAACAAGATACCATTCATTAATTGTAAATCAGAATAATTTACCAGATTCAATTATAGTTACATCTAAATCTTTAGATGATGATGAAATAATGTCTCTTAAAATTAAAGATAAAGAAATATATGGAGTACAATTTCATCCTGAATCAATTATGAGTGAACATGGTCATGAAATAATAGATAATTTTTTAAAAATAAATTAGTATAATGATTGAAAAAAGAATAAATCTTAGTTTTTATTTTTTATTAGCTAGTTATTCTTTATTGCTCGTTTATGTAGCAAATAATTTTTCATTAAGTCCAAAAGAAATTGAAATATTTTATTCAAATAAGCATGATTTGCTTTGGTACTTAACTCATATCTCTACACATTTTCTAGGAACTAACAATATAGGTATTAGACTACCTTTTATAATATTTTATATACTAAGTGTAGTTTTAGCATATTTATTAACTGATGATTATTTTAAATTTCAATCAGATAGATTAATATCTATTAGTATTTTTATGGTTCTACCTGGGCTTACTAGTGCTGCTATTTTAGTTGATAGCTCAATTATAGTAGTTTTTTGTATATTATTATATTTATATTTATATAAGTTATATGGAAAAGAATACTACTTATTATTATTCTTATTTTTAATAATAGATAATTCTTTTGCTATATTATATTTATCTTTATTTTTCTATTCTCTAAAAAAAAGAGATAATGTATTATTAGTATTATCTCTTATATTGTTTGCTATATCTATGTATATGTATGGTTTTAGTATTCAAGGACATCCCAAAGGTTATTTTTTAGATACCTTTGCAATATATGCAAGTATTTTTTCTCCAGTTTTATTCTTTTATTTCTTTTATACTATATATAGAGTTACAATAAAAGAAGAGAAAGATTTATATTGGTATATAGCAATTACATCATTGTTGTTATCTTTTGTATTTTCATTACGACAAAAAATAAATATTTCAGATTTTGCTCCATTTGTTGTTATTGCAGTACCTGTAATGGTAAAGTTATTTTTGCATTCTTACAGAATAAGATTAAGAGATTTTAGAACAAAACATATATTATTTGCTAGAATAATGATTCTTACTTTATTGCTAAATACATTTTTACTTATATTTAATAATGTTATTTATATTTTTATTGATAATCCAAAAAAACATTTTGCTTATAAATATCATGGAACTCAAGAATTAGCATATAAATTAAAAAATATGGGAATAGATAAAATTAAGTGTCAAAATAAAAAATTACAAAAACAATTAGACTTTTATGGTGTTACAAAAGGTAGCAAATATTACCTTAGCCAATCGAAAGAAGATAATTATTTTAAGGTAATATATATAAAATATTTTGATAAAAAGATTAAAACATACTACATATTGTTACAAAAGTAAACAATTTAGATTTTAAACCTCCTTTAAATAACAATTATTTATCAAAGTATAATAATTAAATTGTTAGACTAATAAGATTAAAATTCTTACAAGGAGCTAGTATGGCACAAAAAGCGATACGAGAATATGATGCTAAATCTATTTTAGCAAAACATTGGGACAAATATTTTCCAGATTTTACATATGCATATGAAACAGTAATGGTTCAAAATGGTTCAGAATTAACTGAAGCAGCAAAAGATAAAAAATGGCTACAAGAAAAAGCATTAGTTGCTAAACCAGATATGTTATTTGGAAAAAGAGGGAAAAATGATTTAGTATTATTTAGAGACTCTAAGCCAGGTGATGTAACTTTAGAAAAAGCAGCATCATGGATTGATGAAAAATCATCTACTGAGCAAAAAGTTTACTTTTCATTTGATGGTGATACACCAACAGGTGAACCAAGTATCGATAAATTAACACATTTTATTGTTGAGCCTTTTACTCCTCATGAACAAGAAGAAGAATATTATGTATCAGCAACATGTGTTGGTGATAATGATGTAATTTATATGTCAGCTGAAGGTGGAATGGAAGTTGAAGAAGGTTGGGATGAAAAAGTTACTGAAGTAGCATTCCCAATAACAGCAACTGAAGAAGAAATTGCAGAAGCTATTAAAGCTAATGTACCTGCTGATGTAAAAGAAGAAGATAAAGAAAACTTTGCAAAATTCTGTATAGGATTCTTTAAAGCATATAGAGAATTAAACTTCGCATATTTAGAAATCAATCCATTTGTTATGCAAGGTAATAAAATTGAATTACTTGATATGGTTGCAAAACTAGATGATACAGCTGGATTTATGATGGTCGAAGAGTGGGGAGATATTGAATACCCTACAGCATTTGGTATGGAAGCAAAATCTCCAGAAGTTGAAGCAATTGAAGAAGCAGATTCTAAAACAGGTGCATCTTTAAAATTAACATTACTTAAACCAGAAGCTAGAATTTGGACAATGGTTGCAGGTGGTGGAGCATCAGTTGTTTATGCTGATACTATTGCAGATATGGCAGGAATTGATGATTTAGCTAACTATGGTGAGTACTCAGGTGGACCAACTACAGGTGAAACTAAATTCTATGCTGAAACTTTACTTGATCTTATGACTAGAGAAAAAGATCCACAAGGTAGAGGAAAAGTTATGATTATTGGTGGAGCTATTGCTAACTTTACTGATGTAGCAAAAACATTTACAGGTATTATTCAAGCTTTTGAAAATTATGCAGATAAAATGAAAGAAGTTGATTTAAAAATCTATGTAAGAAGAGGTGGACCAAACTATGAAAAAGGTTTAAAAGACATCAAAGAAGCTGCAGATAGATTAGGTTTATACATTGAAGTATATGGACCAGAAACACATGTTACTGACATTGTTAGAATGGCATTAGAGAAGTAAGGGGTAAAAATGACACAGTTATATACTAGAGATACACAAGCAATTTTTTGGAATAACAATAAAACAGCAATCCAAAGAATGTTAGATTATGATTATACAATCAAAAGAGAAACTCCATCAGTTGCAGCTATTGTAGCTCCAACAAGTAATAATAAATTTGAAAAGTTTTTCTTTGGTCCTGATGAAATAATGATTCCATTATTTAAAAATACTGCAGATGCGAAAGCAGCTCAACCTCAAGCAGATGTACTTTTAAACTTTGCATCATTTAGAACAGCATATGATGTTACAATGGAAGCACTTGAAATTGGTGGTTTCTCTTCTATGATGATTACTGCTGAAGGTATTCCAGAAAGATTAGCAAGAGCTATGAATGCAGCAGCTAGAGAAGCTGGTGTTACAGTAATTGGGCCTGCAACTGTTGGTGCTATTACTCCAGGTGCGTTTAAAGTTGCTAATATTGGTGGTACAATTGAAAATATTGTTAATTCAAAATTACATAGAGCTGGTTCTTGTGGATTAGTAACAAGATCTGGTGGATTATTTAATGAGCTTTCAAATATTATTGCTATTAATGCAGATGGTATTGCTGAAGGTGTTGCTATTGGTGGAGATAGATTTGTAGGATCTGTATTTATTGATAACTTATTAAGAATGGAACAAAATCCAGAAGTTAAATATATGATTCTTTTAGGTGAAGTTGGTGGTACTGAAGAGTATAAAGTAATTGAAGCAGTTAAATCTGGTAAAATTACTAAACCAATTATTGCATGGTGTATTGGTACAATTGCTAAGTATTATGATTCAGGTGTTCAATTCGGTCATGCAGGAGCTTCTGCAAATGGTGAAATGGAAACAGCTGAATATAAAAACAATGCAATGAAAGAAGCTGGAATTCATGTTCCTGATACATTTAATGATTTACCTGCAAAAATTAGAGAAGTATTTGAATCATTAAATCTTGATCCAATTCCTGAACCAGAAATGAATGTATGTCCAAAAGTTAGAAGAAGTAAAGAATTTATCTGTACTATTTCTGATGATAGAGGAGAAGAAGCTACTTATGCTGGATTCCCAATATCTTCTGTGGCTACTCCTGATACTGGAAAAGGTATTGGTGATGTTGTTTCATTATTATGGTTCAAAAAACAATATCCAAAATGGGCTACAGACTTTATTGAAACAGTAATGAAAACTGTTGCAGATCATGGTCCAGCAGTATCTGGTGCTCATAACTGTAAAGTAACAGCAAGAGCTGGTAAATCAGTTGTTGAATCATTAGTTACTGGTTTATTAACAATTGGTCCAAGATTTGGTGGTGCTATTGATGGTGCTGCAGAACACTTTAAATATGCAGATGACAATGGTTTATCTCCAAAAGAGTTCTTAGCTCACATGAAAAAACAAGGTATACCAATTCCTGGTATTGGACATAGAATTAAATCATTAAAAAATCCAGACTTAAGAGTTACAGGATTAATGAATTTTGCTGCAGAACATTTCCCAGCAACTCCATTATTAGATTATGCAAGAACAGTAGAAGCTCTTACAACATCTAAAAAAGAGAATTTAATTCTTAATGTTGATGGTACTATTGGTATTTTAATGGTTGATATGTGGAGAGCTTTAGGATACTCAGAAGAAGAGATAAATGAATTTATCGCATCTGGTACACTTAATGCATTCTTTATTGCAGGTAGAACAATTGGATTCATTGGACATATCCTTGATGAAAAAAGACTTGCTATGCCTATGTATAGACATCCAATGGATGACATTTTATATGACGTTCAAAAAGCAGAAAAGTTATAATAACTTATTTGTAAAATTAAAGGTCATCTTTTTAGATGGCCTTTTTTTATTTAGTTTATGAAAAAAACTTCTTTTACTCTTATAGAAATAATATTTGTATTAATTTTAGTATCAATTATATTAAGTTTCTCTTCCCCTAAAATAAAAGTACCAAAACTATTATTAGCAAAACAACAAATAATTACTCATCTAAAATATACTAGATATATTGCCATGTTAGACAATAAATATTTTTATAATGATACATATTGGTATAAAAAGTTATGGAATATTAAATTTTTAAATTGTAAAAAAGATGTTGGTGGTATATATTATGTAATTTATTCAAATAAGTATAATCCAACTAGATGGTATGTAAGCAAAGATGAAACCTTAATCGACCCTTTTACAAATAATTATATATATTCAAGTTCTAGTTGTCAGCAAGATAGTTTATACGATAAAAGTAAATATGTATTACTTACTAATTATTATGGAATAAAAGATATAGAAATATCATGTAATAATACTTCATCATTAGGTCAAATATATTTTGATAATAATGGAACAGCATATAGTTATATAGATAATGATTATACTAAAATAAATGAATATAAAATTAAAAATAATTGTATTATTACATTAATTAGTAATGATAATAGAAAAGAAAATATAACAATAGAAGGTAATACAGGATATATATACTAAAATTTTTTTCTAAAAGTAAATAAACTTCCAAATTCTTTTCTAATTCTAAGACTAATTAAGCTGTGCTAAAGTTATCTTTGTCTATAATCCCATTCACGAAACAAGATGGCCATAAAGAGTTATCTAAAGTAGTATGATATTTAAAA
>Ga0256828_1000169_pt1 | contig 44095 bp, 50 predicted proteins | sample CV88metaG_FD_185993 | JGI IMG/M metagenome (GOLD analysis project Ga0256828, IMG submission 185993) | Hydrothermal vent microbial communities from East Pacific Rise, Pacific Ocean - CV88 | ecosystem: Environmental > Aquatic > Marine > Hydrothermal vents | place: Pacific Ocean: East Pacific Rise...
CTATTGTATCTGAGTCTAGTAAATTAATAATAGATGTAGCATAGAAGTTCCAAAGAACATCAGTCTCAGAGAATGTTAAAGCATCTCCAGACACAATACAAATCCTCCCGTTAATGTAGAACAACTGCTGTATAGTTTTACCTACAAAATAAGGGTCTTTGTTATTATTATCGTTACCTACCAATGGAGGTCTAAGTTGGTCACTTGTAGATAATAATCTAGCTTTAAAGTTTCCATCAGAGAGTCTTTCAATTACAATAGGCATATTAGTTAATAACGGTAAATACCTATGGCCATCTTGGTAAGTCGCTCTTGTTGTAAATTCCTGCCAAGTACCTTCCCAACGTATAGCATAATAGTCAGTATTGTTGTAACCATCTGAGCTATTTATACGAACTAACGCCCCATCCCAAGGGAAACTTGAAGGTAAATCTTGTAGCTTAGGTACATCATACTTCCAACCAAAAGAGGCCATAGACCCCCAAGAGTCCCAAAAGTTAAATGTAAAATCTTCAAACTCATCTTTCCAAATCTTCAAGATAGACCCTTGGAACTCTGAATTCCACCCATCAAGGTCATTGATTGTATTACTAAGAGCCTCAGCAGCATCATCAGATTTATCACTATCTGCTGAATATTGTGTACCATCTAGTTCTACAACATAGCGATATGGATGGTCTGCATCATTACTACTACGTGATAACCAATAATAGGCTATATTAGTAGCTTCAGTTTCCACAGTACCAGCTGAGGTTCTATAGAGAGCATCAAGCTCTGGCATATCCTCCACAGCTTTCTGTTCAGTAGTTACAACCTGCTCGCTATTTACAATATATGTTGTATCTCCTATTGTAATACCACTTAAGCTAGTACGTGATGTATGGGTTAAATACTCACTTACACCATCTTCAATATCTATAGTTTTAACACCTTCTCCAAGAGTTATAGGTGTAATATCTCCTGAGGTATTTATACATATAATATGAGACTCTGTATCATCCCTTTGGTAATCATAGATAAAACTAGAGTCACTAGGGATACTTAAAGATGTATCCTCTACATTAGGTCTCCTTGTAGTCCCTAGTACAAGACTAGGATTACAGTTAACCATCTCAGCAACTTGATTATCCTTACGAAGACTCTCAGTCTGGTTACTAACACCTCCATAGACCCCTGGAAGTGTTTTAACAAATAAAGCCATTATGCAACTCCACTAGGGTTTGTATTACGTGATACTATTCTAGAACCTTTGATAAGATTAGCTTTTCTATGACGTGCCTGAGCTTTCTGAAGAGCTATTGAGGCTCTCTGAGCGTTTGTTTGTAGAATTCTAAGCTCTTGTGTATCCCCTAGTATATTGTTATAGAATACAGGAATTGCTTCTCTAACTACAGCATCTACAGCTACGTGAGGTAAATCATCAAAAGGTATTAAGAAAGTTACATCAACCTTCTGAGTACCTTCAAAGATATATGAACGCTTCTGAGTATCATATAGTTTATGGTCTTTTACAATAAGTATTGGACTATAGATATTTAGTATTGTATCCCCAATTGGAATATAACCATCTGTATTAGGGACTAAAGGATATTGTGTCTCTTTGTTAAACCAAAACCCTTGTTCTTGTATTGACTTACTCATATCAAGTAAGGTATCTCTAGCAATCCCAACATCACCTGTAGGGTCTGCCTCTAACGCTTGTGTATTATCCGTTATAGGTATTTCACCTATTGCTCCTAAAAGCATATTAATGCCCTCATAAATATTCAAGAAAACTCCTTATAACTATTTCCTCTATTTAATTCTATCTACTCCTAAAACTGAATAGAAAAAATAGAGCGGCACTAAGCCACTCTAAACTAATGCCTAAGCATCGCCACCAGTAATTGCCACTGAAGCCCCTGGATTTAAAACTCCCATACCCAAAGCGTAACTAGAAGTCATAAGAGTACCTAGTTTCTCTGGGATATAATTAGCTTCTGAAGAGATATCCATAAGTTTTACAACACCTACAACATCAGAAGTGAATAGTAGCCCTTGTAGTTTCTTATTTGTACCTGCAACGTCAACAGCTGTATCTTTACCAAAGTGGTTACTCATAACAACTTTAATACCAGCAATTTCAATCACATTACCTTTAGCAATTGAACCATTATCACCACCATTGAAATCACGGTTAACTGCTTTAGCAGATTGAACTAGATTGTAATAGTTGATAGGGTCAGTTACAAAGATAGGTTCACCAGTAACATCGTTACTTTCAAGGTGTGCTTTAGCTGCAAAGATTGTGTCAATGATTGCATCACCTTTAGCCTCAGCATCTGCACCATTTACGATATCATCGTTATTGATTTCAAAGCCATCTGGCTGTGCTGCAACACCAGTAGCTTGTGTAGCTGCTAGAATAGTAGCAAATACTTGCTTATCAATTTTAGTAGCTAAGGCTTCACCAGCTCTCTTAGAGAGTTCCCCACGGATTTCAAAGTGAGCCATTTTTTCCTCATAGTTATCTACGAGAGTTGATACGTACTGTAAGTCCTCAATGAGAATTACACGTTCATTATCAGGCATATCAGTAGTTGATACATCCTCACCAGGTGCGTGTGTTGCCACAGAAGTATCTGAGATGTTTCCTGTCACCACGAACTGAGCAGACTTACCATTTGCAATTGTACGAACCTTAACTAAGTCAAGTCCAATGTTTTTCTTATCAAAAGCGTTTAAAACCTCTCCTGAATAAACTTTAAGATTTAGTGCCTTACGGTCACCAGCGCCTTCAACGGCTGTAAAAGCAGTAGCAGTAATTGCCATATGTTTTCCTTAATATAATTATACCCTCTTCCATTACGCTTAGGGAAGCACGAAGAGACAATCTTCCCTGTAAGCACCTAAAGAACCTCTAGTAACCTGTTAGAAACTAGAGAGCTCAATCTTCCTAGCGACACTTTGAGTGTAACTAGCATCCTTACCATATAAAGGATTACGCATAGCTTGATACATCTCACCTTTATTAGCGTAGCCTTTAGATGTACCTGGAGAAGCCTGAGTAGTTCCTTTAAGAGTTCTTGAAGGAATTGGGCTAGAACCTACAGATGCTTTGTACTGAGCAGCTAAGCTCTCAACACCAAACATAATCTGTGCTTCATTTCCACTCTGAACTTGAGAGTTAAACACATCAATCTGTTCTTTACTCCAAGACTCTCTAGCCCACGCAATCATCTCAGAGTAAGCTTCTTCTCCCCCAACTTTCTCAAAGACCTTAGCGTTCCTTGAAGCTGTTAGAGCTGCTTGACCTTCAATGTAAGTATCTACAACAGCCTTAGATAAACCAAGCTTTTGTAATTCACTATAAGAGTCTTCAGATAGCTCACCCTTCTCAGAGAATTCTTTACTATACTTAGACATCTCTTCAGGAGTTAAGGTGGCTGCTTGTTCTTCTTCCGAGCCTTTAGACGCATCAGCTCCATCAGTTTTATCTTCAGGTACTTCAAGAGACCCTTCAGTCTCACTAGGAGCCTTAGTATCTTGTTCAGCAATAAGCTTTTCATACTCAGCCTTGTAATCAATCTCACCTTCAGGAGAGCGTGTAGGCTCTGCTTCAGGCTCTATATACTCTTGAGCTTGTTCTGGGTCAGCACTACCAAGAGCTGAAGCTTCCTTAGCATCTACTAATGCTACCATCTCTTGTTCGTGTTCTGTTAATGCCTCACTATTTTCCATAATTACTTACCTTTTGGTGCTGTTTTCTTAGAGGTTAAATCACGGTAACCTGGGTTAGGTCTTTTACCAGCTTTAAAGTCAGCTGCTTCTTTCTTTTTATCGCGCACTTTGTAGCTCGCATCTGTTAGTAATTTTGCCATTTATTGTCCTTGTTCTTGTTGTACCCTATTAGGGTCTTGTACATTAGGTACTTGAGCATCAGTCATACCTTGCTGCTCTTGTGCCACCTCTTCTTTACTTACAAACATAGCTTTAACATCTTTGATACCTAGAGCTGCTCCAATTCTTGTGAGATACTCTTCAACATTAAGATACTTCATTACATAATCAGGATTAACTTCAGCAATCAAACTATTCAACTGACGGAGTTTCTCAAGGTCCTGAGTTCTCCCTAAGGCACTTAAGCCTGTTGTAATCGTAGGTTCAACTGAATTACCTAAATCATACTTCATATCTTGGAGTAGAATATTTACAAGTGGTAATTGAAACTCTTGACTTATAATACTATAGATACCACCTAAAGCATCTTCAAGCTCCCTAGCGAGATATTGTATCTCTAGAGCTGTTGTACGTTCACTATCACGTGTTGTAGCACTCTGTAATAGAAATGAACTACTAATACGTCTTGTAATCTCTTCAAGAAGCTTTAGAGGTATCTGTAGGTCTGCTTGTTTATCCACAGCAAGCCTAGTAACTTCACGCTCTAGGTCCCCTACAATTACACCACCATTCTCAGCATCTTCAAGCTCATCTTGCTCAATTACAGAGCCTGGTCTTATACCAAAGATTACTTTAGCAGCAATAGCTGAGTATTCTAACATCATCTGTGTTAGCCCTTCAAGGCTCCTAAAGTCTCCTAAAGTCTGCTCAACTAGTCCACGTCCATAATGTTCACCATTAATCTTAGTCCATCTAAGGACCATTAGTGGTAAATGTTTATCTTTTATAGTCTGCTCGCTACCATCAACAATCTCTGTTTTAACTTCTTGGTAGGTTAGCCACTCATTACCTTGTCGTATGTAACGAGTATAGAGTTCAATATCAAGCTTACGTTCTTCCTCAGTAACCTCAATCTTATTTTGTAACTCTTCAGGTAGAGCGTCATATGCTATAGACTCTCTAAGAATTACATCAGTTAAGTTACCACTGAAGTCACGTAATACAACATAGTTATCAATCTTATAGAGATGCATAGTACCTTCATCGTAAAGCAACGCTGCATTACCAGTTACAATAAGATTTACAAAAGCTTGATGCACTATAGGCCTCATACCACTTGTTTCAATCTTACTCATAACCTTAGACTCTAGAGATGATAGCTTAGCTTCTAACTCAGCATCCTGAGAGTTCTCTTCAGCATCTAAAGAGTCTTGAAGCTCTTGGTCAAGCTTTAATCTAAAGAAGCTACTATTAGGAGGTAGTAATCCTAACAACAGCTTATTACTTAGATTATTAACAGCTCTAGCTCCTAATGAGTTATAGGTATCCGGTAAGGTAGTCTGTTCAGTGAACGACTCCTCAGGCAATACACTAGGTATTGTAAGTTTACTACAGTCTCTTGCTTTATTGAGTGATGTAATTCTATCACCATCTCGTTTATCAAAGAGACTCTTTAAGTTGTTCTCGGAGTTTAACTCCTGAGCTGTTTTTATTTCAACATTTGCCATACTAGTAAATTCCTAACTCTTGTGAAGAGGAAGCAACACTCTTAGACTCATCAACGATACTTAAAGACCCAACAGAGCTCTCATCTTTCTTAGCTTTAGTTTTATCAGCTAATGTGTAATCCACTTTACCTGAAGTACCTGTTAGGTCGTCAGGTGCAGACTTACGTCTTTCCTCTTTAGCTTCATACTCTTTAATCTCTTGTTGTTCCATAAGATAGTTATCCCAGTCCTTGAAAGCTGCTTCCATATCAACACCACTTCCCAAAGTCCACCTACGCCACATAGGGTCATACTTAGCGCCTTGAAGGCTCTGTGTGTATTCTTTATAGGCTTTTGAGTCAAGTTTTCTATATGAGATGCCATCACCACCTTTGACTTTCTCAAAGCCATTAGCAGTAAGCACAGCGTCATTCATAAACATACTAGCAGCTTGAGGTGTTCCACCAGCTAACTCATTAGCAGCATCAACAACACTGTAGGTCTTATAGAAATCTCTTTGACCTTTAGCATTACCTTTACCACCTTTGTATAGTGATTTAAAGTAGTCATATTGCTCTTGACTTTGTATCCCATCTTTAGCTACTTCACCATACCTACGTTTTGATACACCTTTTCTTTCTGGCTCATAGATAGTTGTCCCTGCACTTCCTCCGCCCATTATACAACTCCTGTAGGTTCTCTAGGCGGTGTATAGCCTCCTGAAGAAGCACTTTCTTCTAGAGGGATTACAAGCCTTGAAGAACCTTTAGTTTTCTTATCGCGTTCTTCAGCTGTTAAGCGAGACCCTGAAGAGAATAGAGGTTTATCTGCATTCTCTGGCATAGCTTCAGCTGATGTTCGTTGTGGTGCAACATTATCCATAACTTCAGGTGTTTGACTCCATACAATTGTATTTTGTCCTCCGCCTCCGCCCATTATGCACCTACTGTAATTTTCTTCACAGTATCTCCTTTGTTATAAATTTTGTTTTAGTTCTCGTAGTAATTCTACAACACCAGCAATCTTTCCGCGTTCAAAAGGTGATTTATCCTCAGATACATCAAGCTTATCTGGAAAACGTTTCTGTAGTTGTTCTATTAAATCAGAACTCTTTATTGGTATTACAACCTTTGCCATACCTTTCTCCTAATGTAATTTTAGTAGTCAGTCCACAGTTCACCTGAGAGAGATTACAAACTCTTTACTTACTAAAGATACTCTTAAGACTCTTTAAGATACTATAGTAAATTACTATATAATTATTATTAGTAATTAATAGTAGTAATTAATAGTAGTAATTAATAGTAGTAATTAATAGTAGTAATTCTTTAAAGCTTCTTATAGACTCTTTAAGAGTAGCTCTTTCTAATAAGTCATTTATAATTCTCAGTGCCCTTAGAAACTCCCTAGTGCACGGGGTTTCTGAAGGTTTTTATAAACCAAGTTATTTGGACTAATGTATTTGTTATAATAGCTATTCCAATCAGTGTTTCAAAATTGCAATGCATCAATCTTACACTCTCCTTTCTTAGGTGGTTCCCATAGTTTTACTTTAAGCTTTCCTTTAGCATCTCTGGTAAGCTGATGCATCTGTGCTAATCTCATAGTAGCTAAGGCTTCTTCTTTAGTTTGGTTACATTTTCTGTAAGTCCATAAAACTCTAGCCCATAGAGCTCTTTCATCATACTGTCCTGGAACACCAAGGATTTTCTTAGCTTTAACAGGTCCGATATTCTTAGCACCTTTGTAACCATCTGTAACATCCCCTGTAAGTGTTTGTAAATAAGCGTAATAAATAGCTTCTTCAAGAGTGACTTTAACAAATTCATCCTTTCCATAGTTATAGTGTGTACCTACTGTTTGATATAATACATCCTTATCAATAGCACATAGAATGTAATCTTTAGGTTTCTCTGTTTTCTTTGTGACGACTACATCATCTACTTCACATCCTTTAGGTAGTTTAGCTTTATGATGCTTCACAAGATACTCAAACATCTCATCAAACTTATCAGGTTTTCTTGTAGCTTTCCTATTGTGTTTGTAAGCGTCTTTAAGAACCTTAGAGACCTCATTACGGAAGTTACCCTCTCTCTGGCCTATCCATAGTTCGTAATCATCACAATCAGTGTTAAATACAATACCATCTATAGCTCCATCAAGGTAATCCATAGCATTCTGAAAATCAACATAGAATGTGCCATCATCTAACTCTTCTTCTATAGCAAAACCTGCTCTATATAAAAGAGAGTCTCCATCAATTAATGCTATCATAGCCTACTCCTCCAGGTTTTCTATAAGCCTCTCAAGGTACCACTTAGCTTTCTTAAGGTCCTCAACACCATTCTTATCTTTATAGCGTGTAATATACTTTACAACATTACCTTCGTGGAAACCTAGAGAGTTCTTTTCAATGTACTCTATAGGCTCTATAGGTTTATTGTAATGGGTACCCCCTACCTGAGGAGGTATATGTTTACTATCAAAAGCTTGAGCTAACATTGTAATAGCTCTCTAATGCTCTCTTTAGGGTCTTTCCAATATAGACCTTTCTGTACTTTACCATTGACTTTCTGAGAGGTCTTGTTATCATTTGCATCACATACTAACTTATAGGAAGTATCAAGCACATCCTCAGCTACCAGGTCTAATAAGAGACTTTTCATATAACTTAAGGTACTCTCTAGTAACCCTAGGTCTATTGTGCGTCCTAGAGCTTTATATTGTGTTCCTCTAGCTACGAATTTATAGTCACAATAAGCATCTACCATCTCCACTACAGCATCAAGCTCATCTTCACGTGTTGAGGAGCCAAAGAGGTCATTAAGACCATCTTTAAATTCTTGAGCTTCTTCAGCTAACATATTGAGTTCTAACTCCATATCAAAGTTTGTATTATCTCTAGTGTAATTCCATTGTGCTACTTGCATTTATTCTCCTTAAGTTCGTCCCAAGACCCTGTGAGGGCACCTTTAGCGTAATCAGTAACTCTTTGTTCAAAGAAGTTTACAAGACTTACACCAGATGTAACTTCATCCATATAAGGTAGAGGATTAGTTACAATATTGTAATTAGCTTTCATACCTAAAAGTTTCAAAGCGTTGTCTGCTTGATATTTAATGTATTGTTTTACATCCTCTTTATCCATATGAGGAGGGTTCAGAAAGTCTACAAGAGCTTCCTCATAAGCTACAATCTCTCTAATAGCCTCATAGATATCAAACTTAAGCTCATCGTCCCATATATCACTATTCTCCTCTATGAATACTCTAAAGAGCTTAGAGTTCCCTTCCTGATGTTGTGCTTCATCTTTAATACTCCAGTCAACTATCTGACAGGCGCCTTTGTATTTATTCTGAAACTGAAATTTCAACAACATTGCAAATTGAGCCATAAGACTGATACCTTCAGTAGCACCTGCATATACAGCTAACATACGGGCAACAGCTCTTCTAAATTGCTCATCAACCTCAGCATCAGTCATACCTGCTTGTTTGTATTCCTCATACTTCTTCACTTTAGCTTTATCAAGGTAATCAGTTTTACCCTCCATCACAGGTATCTCTAGGAACTCACTATAAATCTCATCACCAAAACCTAGTGTTTCAGTTAGTAACGCATAGGCACTGATGTGTGTGTTTTCCCTATTAGCGAATGTTCTAAGCATCATTTGAACCTCTGTAGGCTTAAAGATACGAAGCATTACATCGTAGCCTGCCCCGACGAGAATATCGTTTTGCGTGAATAATCGTAACACATTTGTAATAAACTCCCGTTCTTCTTTAGAAGCTTTGTTGAAGTCTTTAACATCATCTGCTAAAGGTACTTCCTCCTCAGTCCAATGTAGTTTCTCGTGGGTCTTCCAGTAGTTATAGGCCCATTCATATTTCATTGGTTTATACATTGGGTATTTAGTTGTTTGTTTTATTAAGCTCATTTGTTTCCTTATTTACACATACAACCTAAAGGCTGTTCTTCTTCTAGGTAATTAGTTGGTTTACCTTTATCTTCATAATCTTTAAATTTGGATACTAATTCATCTATAGTGTATCCCTTAAATAAACTTACACCATACTCCCCAGCTATATACTTAGATTGGGTCTCTACTATATATGCCCACTGTTCTGGGTAATGCTTCCATAATTTATACAAACTAGATAATGATTGTTTAGGGCAATTAAAGCATCCTGTCCTATGGAAATGATTATATAGTGGATTATGTAACCCCATTTCTACTAATCTAATAGCTATCTCGTCCTCTGTAATCTTCCACTCATCGTATAGTGGGTATAATTCACCTGTTTCTCTTATCCTATTAGGTTCATTATAAGCTATACCTACATACTCTATAATCTCTGAGTCTTTGTATTTTTCTTTTAAATACTTCTTTAAAGGCTTAACCTTAACCTCCCTAGTACACCAACTCATTCCTAAATGAAAAGGGAATCCTCTTTTCTTACCTTTATATTGACCTCTAGTATATGGTGTCTCTGCCCACTTATCCCATATCTCTTTACCTTTACCAAAGTTTAGAAGCGTTATAGTTATATCATATTTACTCTCCCAATATTCTTTTACTTTTAATATGTATTCATACATAATAGGAAACTCGTGACCTGTGTCACAAAATATAACCTCATCTAAAGGATAGTTTAATTGTAATAATTTTTCAACCATATATGTACTATCTTTTCCACCTGACCAAGCAGCTATGTATACTTTTCTTTTCTCTACTGACACGATAAACACTCCTCAACACCTATAATTTCTCTAGCTTTACTAGAACTATCAGCTCTTGTAGCAGCAGTGCTCCTACAATAATACAATGACTTCAAACCATTCTTCCAAGCTCTCATATGGATATTATATAAATTTCTAACATCCTCATCAGCTGGTAAAAACACATTAACACTCTGTGCTTGGTCTATACAAGGGGCCCTATCACAAGCTAAATCAATAGTTACAAACTGATTAATCTCAATTGCTGTTTTGAATACTTCCTTCTCATAGTCACTTAAGAAGTCCAAGTGTTGTACTGAGCCTGCGTTCTTAATTATTGACTTCCAAATACCATCTAAGTAACTCTTACGAGACCTTAAACTTCTAGGATGTACTTCTTTAATATGCTTTTGTAGTAACTCTTCAAGATGCTTGTTCTTAATAGTATAACTGCCAATATTAGTTTTATGGATGTAACCATTAGCTAATCTAGGGTCTATCCCTTGACTTGTAGCTCCACAAAGAGTACTTATAGAAGCTGTAGGAGCAATACTTGTAATGTGTGTGTTTCTTTTGAATGTATTACAATCATAGCTTAAAGGGCACGGTTCAAATAACTCTGCTGCTTTTTCATTAGCTTTATCTGTAGCTTCTTTAATGGCTTTAAATATCTGTAAGTTTAAACCTTTAGCCATAGGGCTTTCCCAAGATATCATCTTACTTTGTAATAAACTATGGAAGCCCATCACACCAAGCCCTAAACTTCTCTCGTACATTGCAGACTTCCTAGCAGCCTCAAAGCCTGGCTTGTTTTCTGTAAGGTCTATGAAATCTTGTAGAACATTATCAAGAAAACGTGTTATATCATACACAATCTGTTCTAGGTTATCTTTGTACTCATCCCAGTATTCTAGATTTAAACTCCCTAGACAACATACCCCAGTGTAATCAGGTGATGTATGGAGTGTAATTTCTGCACATAGGTTGCTTTGAGTTACTTCAAGACCTTTTAGTTTATATTCAGCAGGAGCTAAACGATTTACATTATCTTTAAATAACATAAAAGGCTCTCCAGTTTCCATCCGTGCTATTAAGATTTTCTTGAAGAGGTCAAAGGCATCTATTGTACTTACAACTTCTCCTGTTTTAGGACTTATAAGGTCCCAAGACTCTCTAGCTTCCACAGCTTCCATAAAACTATCAGGAATAACAACACCGTGGTGCACGTTAAGGGAGCGTCTGTTCCCATCTCCAGTAGGTCTTCTAACATCTATAAACTCCTCAATCTCTGGGTGACTTACATCAAGATATACTGCCTGTGAGGCTCGTCGTAATCCTCCTTGACTGACGGCAAGTGTAGCACTATCACTAACCTTAATGAATGGGATAATACCTGAAGATTGTCCGTTAGAGCCAACCTGCTCTCCTATGGCTCTTACAGCACTCCAGGAAGTACCAATACCACCTCCTTCTGCTCCAAGCCAATTGTTCTCTGTAAATTTATCAAAGATGCCTTGTTTACTATCTTCAACTTGGTTCACATAGCAGCTTATAGGTAGTCCACGTTCTGAAGCTTTCCCGTTAGAAGCTACTGGCGTACTTGGGTGGAACCAATAGTTGTTAATATAGTTTATAATACGCTCTGACATCTCGTCGTTATCTGAGAATTTACTCATACGTTTAACCCATTGTGAATAGGTTTCCCCTTCAAGGAAGTAACGTTCCTCATACATATCTTTTGAGAAGGCAGGTAAGCCTTCCCAACCTCTAGTGTGTTTCATTGACATTTAAGTATTCTCCTCAAAATCCTCTAAGTATTTGTAAGCTTTCTTCAAGCTCTCTGCTGTATCTCCTAATGATCCTATAGCTTGATTACATCTACGACATAAGACACCTCTAAACTTACCTGTGGTGTGACAGTGGTCGTAGCAGAACATAGAATTTGCATCTGTACCCTCTTTATTACCGCATATTTCACATACGTTACTTGAAGCCATAGCTATATCGTACTCTTCAGGTGTAATATCATATACCTTCTTAAGTCTTTTTCTCTTCGTTGATAATGCTACTTTTTCTCTATTATATTTTCTATAGTCTTTATCTTGTTTTCTTGTGCACACTTTACAGGCGCCTCTTAGTCCAGACTTAGTTAATTTACTTTTGTAAAACTCAGACTCTGGTAACTCAAAGCTACATTTCTTACACTTAATGAGTCTGGTACCAGTTAATTCCATCTTTTGCTTCTCCATCTAATCTAATCCTAAAATTTAGTTTCTTTGTTATTATATGAAAGGCTTCTTCAGTAACCCTTTTAAACTCTTCAACTATATCACCTCTGACTTCCCATTGGCACTCATCGTGGATTGAAAGTATCTGTTCGTAATCAACACCAGGTAGCCAACCTTTCTCTTCTTGAAATATTCTATCACACTCAACATTCCAATACTTGATAACAAGTGCCCCAGCCCCCTGGAGTAACACATTGAGTGCTGAGTGCTCGCTTCTAATGAAGTAAGGGTTTCCGTCAAGGGCTTTGAGAGTGCCTCGTGCTTTAACAGCTTTAACAACACTTTCTCCAAGTTTTGCGATTGCTGGGATTTTTCTAAGAAAGCGTTTCTTAAGCTTATCTCCCTCTTTAAAACCTCCTCCTACAATTTCTCCAAGCTTTGCTGCACCTGCTCCGTACAAAAACCCATATATAAATGTTTTAGCGTTATCTCGCGTTGGTAATCCAGCAGCTTTTTGATTTGCTGAATGTATGTCTCCTTCAAGTATAGTTTTTCCATAAGCTCCTCCATCATATTTAGCCATATAGTGCGCTAATACACGAAGCTCCAAACCACTTGCGTCACACCCAACTATCTTGTAGCCTTCTTTAGCTTTAAATAAAGCCCTACACTCAGGACCCTTAAAAGCCCTTGGACTAGGCACTTGAGCCATATTAGGCCTACTATGAGTACATCTACGAGTTATAGCTCCCAATGTATCTACTTGCCCGTGGATACGTCCATCTGCTCTAACCTGCTTTAACCACGCCTGAGGGCCTAACGCCAATTGCCCTAATAATTTATTTACATTAAAGTAGTGAGCTAATACCTTAGCTTCAGGATACTCTAAGGAGTTTAAGACCCCTTCATTAACTATAGGGTTCCCTTTTTCTGTAAGCTCCTTAGGCTCCCATCCATAGAGTTCTCGTAACCAATATACAATATGTGCCCTAGAACTCGGATTAAACTCCGTAATTACATCAACTCCATAAACACCTTCTTTGTTATAGTAATAACCTTTGTCAATATGTTTCTGGTATGCAGCTGTAGGTGTTCCATCTTTCTTATATTTATTAAGAAGCTCATTCTTCTTTTGGAATATTGGAAGAGGCTTAAAGTTCTCGTGTACTAGAGTTGTAATTCGTTCTTTCTCTTCTTCAAGTTCTATGTGAAGCTTCTCAGCGGCTTTTACATCAAAGAGAACACCATATTGTTCTTGACGAGCTATGATGTGTGCAAAGTTCTGTTCAAGGTCTATAGCTTCCTTAGGGGGCAAACCTACTTCAAGAAATTTTTCATATATTGATTTCAAAACTTTAACATCTTGAAAACAATAATCAAACATCTCCTGATTAAGCTCTTCCCAGCCACCTGAATAATCATCTTTCATCGTTTTCAGTCTATAACCCCAAGCAGCTAATGAATGTCTTCCTTTAAGTTTAGGGGGCATACTTCTTCGTCTACTATCTAGTTTAGTCGTATCAGGATATAACAACTTACTTATAATTAAAGTATCTAACGTAGCAATAGATGGAATATCTATGTTATATAGCTTTCGTAACACCATATTATCATATTTAATACCATTATGAGCTACTACTTTCGTAGCTGTTTGTAATAACTTTAACATATCTTCAATTGTACCATCAGTGCCTTTAAGAGGTTTTGAGCTGAAACCTAACCATTTATCTTCCTCTACTATATAACAAACCCCACAGTGTATTTTCGTAACATCTAACAGTAGATTATCCGTTTCTAAATCATATAATATAGTCTTCATTTCTTATGATGCCCTTGTCTTTTAGTTTCTATAGCGTGACAGTTAGCGCATAAAATTCTACATTTAGCTATCTCAGCTATAACTCTGCGCTTAGCTACTTTCATATCTTGAGATATTACAAATTCCTTATCCGAAGGATTAATATGGTCAAATTGTAATGCTTCTGGTGCTTTATTATACCCACATATATTACATCCACTCTTCATTTTGATATTATCTAACCACCTCCTACGCTCTTGCATTTTAACTAACTGTTTTTCTTTCTCCTTAGACCCTATCCGTTGACACTTCCTACTACAATACTTATGACTGTAATTAGTCATTTTAAATTCTGAACTACATACAGGACATATTGATACTCTACCTGTATCCATCTTAAAAATCCTCCTCTTCACTTTCATCAGGTAAAATACCATCTATCTCATCACTCTCAAGTAGTGTCCCAGTATCTACATCATATCTAAAACCTATAGTCTTACCAGTAGCTTGCCCACTGAACCTATCTTTGATAATCCTAATAAGTCCTTTTTGACGCTCTTCAATCTCTTCGTGGATTGTATTACGCTCTACACCTAACATAAGAGCAGACCATCTCATAATAGCCCTTGAACCTGTGAATTGATTTTGTTCAACCTTACCGCCAGCTTCGTGGCTCGGGCCCTTCTTAGGGGGATTAAGGTGACTTACAAGTAATATCCATATATTTAGTTCCTGAGCTAAACCTGCGACCTCAGCCATAAGCTTATCAAGGTTTCTACGCTCATCCTCAGCAGCTGCATTAAGAGCCGTTAAGTTGTCTATATAGAAGTATTCAACTCCGTAGTTATGGTGTAAGAATTTAATCTTTGATTGTATTACCTCCCAATCTATCATACCGAAGTTATCATAAATATAAAGGCCTTGCATACTATCTATAGTATCTCCAAGCTTCTTAGCGTCTGTTTGTTGGTTAGGTAAATGATAAAAACATCCATCAACTTTACCAGCAATCCTTAAGAGTGTTTCTCTTGTTGATTGTTCCAACATAAAACTAGCTACTTTGTAACCTTGCTTTAAATCATAGGCAATTGATGTCATTACAACATCTGTTTTACCTACAGATACTCCAGCTCCTAAGGACACTACCTCACCTAAGCGTCTCCCATATGTAACTTCTGTAAGTCTCTCAAAGAACCACGGACGCCCTATCTCAACTGGCTTTAAAGCTTCTTCTTTAATCTCGCTAGGTAGTAATATACCATCAGGTTTATATGGTTCTGCATTATAAAACGTATTGATTAGAGCTGATTTACCTTTATTTACTAAAAGCTCATTAGCATCCTTAAACTCTGAATGTCTTACTATTCTAACCTTGCCTATTGGTAGGATATTAATTACATCATCAATAGCCTTACGTCCTGGTTCATCATTATCAAACCATAGGTAAATTTCTTCAAAACTACTAATCCACTCAAGGTGTCTTGCAATTTCCTTTTTAGCGCTTTGTGCACCGGAAGATAGACTTACAACAGGATATTTACCATCAAAAGCTGTAGCAACTGAGAGAGCATCTAACTCCCCCTCAGTTATTGTAAGTTTCTTACCGCCTGAGCTCCATAGTTGCTGGCCATACATCATAGCCTCTTTAGTATCTCCAAGAAACTTAAAGGTTTTATCTGCAAAACGAATTTTCTGAGCAACTGGTTTCTTATCCTTGTCATAATAAGTAGCTACTTGACATACTTTACCACCTAGAGTACCTACACCATATTTGTATTGCTTTACAATAGCCTCAGGTATCTTACGTGACTTAAGGTCCTGAGTCTCATATGGAATCATACCCAACTTCTTAACATTTGTAGATTGTGTTGTAATTCCTTCACCTGTCGGAGGACTCCAGCTTTCACAAGCGAAGCAATAGGAGCTACCGTTACTATATAACGCACGCCCATCACTAGAACCACACTCACTGCAAGCAATATGTTTAACAAACTCGCTCTCATTCTGTTCCACATAATACCTCCTCCTCAGTATCTTCAGCGGCCTCAAGGTCCTTTAAGATACCTTCAGCAATCGTAAGAGCCTCGTAGTGCTCTAAGTACTCATCTTCATACATTAGTTCAGCTGCAATAGCTTCCCTAGTCATATTTTCAAATTCGTTCATCATCAGTTTTCCTTTAAACTTCTTTTATCCTCATCTCTATGTGAGGGTCTTCTTTGTTAATCTCTCCAACTGTACCAGTAATCTGTACAATATGGTGATAATTATCGTCAGGTAATCTCCCTAACTCTACTAAAGCGTCTTGAGCATACTTTGAGATTACACTCATTATGTTATCAATATCAAAAGACCTCTTATTCTCATAGTGTATTATATAGTGTATCTTAACCTTATCCATTATAGGTAAGTCAAGCACATCATCCATAATCAACTCTTTGAATTCTTTTTTAAGAGCATTTGTAACTCTGTAATGGGCCTGGCGATATTGATTTAGATTACAACTATGGCGCTTACGTCCTAGTGTAATAAAATAAGGAAGCTTCAGGGAGTGTATATCTCCCTTAGCCATCATATACCACCTTCACCTATTAGTATTAAACGCATTATGCAGCCTCGCATACTTCAGGTTGTCTTATTTCATCTTCATACTTAACTAAAGCAGCCTCTATAACTTTTAAAAGTTTTCTAGTTACAACAGTATCAAAATAAGGGAGTATACTGTGTAAAGCATAAGCTTCATCTAATGACATATTTACTTGAATATCCTCAAGCACCTCTATTGTATTTGTATTTAAACCGGATTGCATACTCATTAAAAATCTCCATCTTCTTCATCATCTTCCCAAGGAGCTTCATCAGATAATCCATCATTAGGAAGATGTAATTCACCATCTTCATCTTCAAGTTCATCGTCACCTCCAAAACTAACAAGGTCAATCAACTGTACTTTCTCAAGAATTAAAGACACCCCAATAGTCTTATCGGAAGCCATAGCGTAAGGATTGGCAAAAGCTACACAACGAATAATACTACCATTACCAACCTGAACCATCGGGATTTCACCTTCAGAAGCTTTAGGTCCCACAAGGATAACTCTGTTTTGCCCAGGGCGTCTATCATCAACATTGTTCATTTTAAACTTGAAAATGATGTTACCAGTCTCATTACCATCTTTATCATACTCATCTTTATAGACATCACGTGCTTTGAATTGCTTTGGTTTAGGTTTACCATCGTTTGCCTGCTCCATAGCAGTGTCTCTAAGCTTCTCTAGTTTCTCAATGAACTCTGGGACACCTGGAGCACCTGGGTCAACTACAAGGTCAACTGAATATTGCCCTTTAGCATTATACTCGCGGTCTGGTTTATCTAATTTAGCCCATAGAGCCTTACCTTTTGGTGATGTTACTTTTGTACCTTTAACTGTGAATGGTTTTTTTACTGCTGCCATACTATTTATCTCCTACTATTTTATTGATTTGTTCTAAAGCATTTGCTGCTACGCTTTGCTCACCTTTAGCTACATTTAAGTCTGCGTCTAACTTCTTAATTGTTTCTTCATTTATAGAGATAAATTCCTTTAACTCGTTCTTTGTCTTCATAAAAGTATCTAAGATACCATTTAATGTTTTAGAGTTTCTAAACATTATTATTCCTTTGTTTTATTATTTTTAATTGCGTCAAGAGCTACTAACTCACCTATAAGTAACGATAAATCGTATTGTAATTCATCAACTACTTTACGTACTCCTATAAGAGCCTTAAGAGGCTCCTTATCATTTTTAAGTATCCCATCAATAGCATTAGCTATTACAGAACGTACTTTATTTTTATGTGTCATTTTTAACTAAAGATATACTCACTATCTCGCACCTCATCTAAATTTAAGTCACCGATTACTAAATCTTTAACTTCTCCAGCTCTAAAAGGAGCTGTTTGTTCTACGAAGTCATACAGAGGGTCGTCTTTAAACAACTCTATATATGCCTCACGTACCTCCTCAGCTAACTTCTCTGTATCTGCTGCGTGAACACCATAACTATCGTGTATAAGAGCAAAGCTAGTTACACCCCGTGTTAATAGCCTTTCAACTGTTCTAAACATTAAAGTAGCATCTAAGCTATGGATGTAATTAGGAGCTATACCATTAACCATCTTCCTAGCGTCCAATTGGGTCGTAGGGGTTCTTATAGTAAGCTTTGCAAGAGCTGTTGTAATTCTCATAGTATCATACTTAACTATACGATGTACAACTGGGAACCCGAATATAGGTGTTCTGTAGAAGATGTGGGAGCCTTTCTCTATTACATCTTTTGTAAGGTCTTTGAGAAAATCTCTACATACTACAGCACCTTTTACAACCTCTCCAATACCTCTATAATTCAATTTAGATAGGAAAGTAGCGGCTACCCACTTCTCACCAGTCCAAAACTGCTTATCAGTACCTTCATACACATCAAGTATGTCCGATATCAATTGGTCTTTCATCCCAAAAGTAGAAACATTATATGGAAAAGTCATTACATTTCTTTTAGTTACTTTTCTATCAATCTTACCACACATTGACTGCCCTAAGGCTACTGTTGGAACACTTCTAGGCACTCCATCACTTGTAGTGTAATCAAGACTCTTAGGGTAATCTTGGGTCTCTAAATACCTATTAACACAGTTAGCAACATCCCCATAGATGTCTGATATCTTTGTATTGTCATTATGATTTACAACATTTACTGCTTCCGCTCCTTTATTATCCTTCATAAGCCCTGAATATATCTGTATCCCACTGCAACTAGCATCTAACGCAATTGGTAAGCGAGATACAAAACCACTAGGGTTACGAAGGTAATCTGCACGCTCAAAACACCAAGCCAAAAACAAGTATGGTTCGTCTGCTTCTGTCCACTTAAGGTATCGTAAGGGGTCCTTAGCAATCTGTATAATTTCTTCATCCATCTCCTCCATCAACTCCACTCTACGTGAAAATAGCTCTTTGTCGTAACCATATAGGTTAGCACCGTGCACCATAAACCATTTAACTGCTTCAGGTGTGTCAAGAGGTTTTCCTTCAGCAAACATAAGGAGGCTTTTAACAACCTTAGCTCCCTGAGGGTTCAAGTGAGGCTGTATAGGGTATAGACGGCCTCTGAAGTCCACTTGGTAACTAAAGTAAATCTCTTTGAATTTACTATACTTACGCGCTGTACTCATTGCAAGTTTTACAACAAGACCTTTAGACTTAAGGGTATTGAATTTATCCTCAAGTTTCATTATGGCCTCTCTATATTCTGCATAAGGCTTATAGTCTTCACTATTGTATTCTACAGGTGGAACCACATCGTATGGGTTGGGAAGGTCATCACTTGGTAAACCGCCGATTAATGTATAATCAGTTGAATAATCCACTAGATGTTTATCATACACTTCTTCAAGAACCTTAAGTACCCTAGTGTTAATCCTCCAGGGCACCCTTTGTACTGCATTTACAATATTAAAGTAACGCTTAGCGAACATAGGGTGACTATCAAAGAAACCTTTAACAATACGCCTATTAACTCTATCGTTATGCATCTTAACTAAATCAATATCTAAGAAGCCTTGGTAATAACCTCCAGTACCCGAAAACGCCGTCCATTCTTTAGGTTTTACAACAAATATAGGGTAACTATATGTAAAGAAAGGACTTAAGTCTCGCATAGAGTTTATAATGTGTTGTGCCGCCTCTGTAAGACATAATAAAGTACGTTTCTTCTTACCTTGTCGTATAGTTTTAGTCTCCACTATGCCTGCCCCTGATTTTACAACACAATCAATAAGATTTACACCTAATGTAAGTCCTTGAGCATTATCAGGGTTATTGAGAGCTAGTTTTTTCTTTCCTAACATAAGCTTTTTATTTGTCCTACGTCTTACACTAAGTTTCTTGTATTTTTCATCAACATACTTATTGAGCCTAGGTGCCTCTGTTCGGAATGTCTCCAGCTTATACTCTTGTTTTATGTAGCCCATAATAGTACGAGCTACAACCAATATAGGTACGCTATACAGAGGATACTTACCATTAATACTTGATAATGTTGTGTTCATAATAGAAGCTAACACCATATAAGCTAAAGTATCCTCATTGCCCTTATAGTCCATAATAGGCTCTCTAGTGGCAAAAGCTGTTCCTCTTAAACTCTTAGACGATAGATATTCGTGTATTTTTAAGGACACTTCAGGTATTGTACGCTTTATAAGTATAATACCTTCATTTGTCTCACTACCTCTAGAGCCTTCAATCGCCTTATAAAAGATATTCTTAGCTTTGATAGTTGATATATCGTAAGCTTCGTCTTCAAGACGTCGTTGAACTTCAAGCATCTAAATACTCCTCTAAATATGTCGTGGTTTAAGGTGATGCTAAGGTTATAATATCACCTTCAGCTCTTGTAATGCTATCTTCTATAAGTTTCTCAATGAAATTACTAAGTTGCTTAGAGGCTATGTTAAAGCCATCTTTAGTATCTTGAGATATATCCTGAGAGTAAGACTCTCTACCTGCCAGTATAGCTTGATTTACAAGATTACTGATAAGGATGTTAGCAACGTTAACTTTCTCTGCTATCTGCAGGGTACTTGATGCACTCATTACTCACTCCTAATTAACATTAAATCATCATACATCTCATCAATTAGTTGTTTTACCAATTCTGAAGACTTAAGATATTGCCAGTTTGGGTACGTTTTTTTATTATACCAGTTATCAGGTATAATATATTCAACACCTAAAGCGAAAGTCCAATTACATTCCCCGAATCTAAACGCAATAAACTCACCACCATTTAATTCCCAGATACGCTTTTTAACTCTATATTTAACAGCACGTAATTCCGCTTCTTTTTCAGCTTCATTCTTTGCTTTAAATACATTACCTTGTTCAATCATATTCTTATCAAGAGGTTTCGCACACCAACTTTTACTACTAATTATCAACCCGTCAATAGTGATATAATAAGCTTCTTCACCATCTTCAAGTTCCAAAAATTTGGATTTAGGTTTTTCAGGTATCTCAAATTTAATCTCATCCCAAAATAAAGTCGGGTTAATAGCTATTTTTGTATATTTTCCGTCTAAATCAAAGGTAATAATTGAACTGTTTTTGTTAAACTTTACTATTAATGGATATGTTGAATTTTTAATAATATTTATAATCTTACCCCAACCAAACTCAATACTCCAAACTTTATCAGCTATTTTCGCATTTTCAAACATTTATATCTCCTTATTTTCTCTATAAATACAATCTTCAAACAGAAACTTATGGTCTTCTGGTAGTTGCTTGAAAACCTCATAAGCTAACTCACGTATTTCCCAAAGAGCTGCTCTATTTGTACGAAGTTCTAAGAAGTTCTGTAGAGACCTTGCATTTATCGTCCATACTAAAGATGTTTTATAGGCCTCTGGTATACAGTATTTAGCTATATCATTAGATATACCTTGATTAAGTTTGTTTTGTAATAAACCTAATGTATGTATATTACTACCATCTACCCTACTATCTCCTGTCATTACTAGAAATCTCTTACCTGTAGCCCAGTCACAATCTTTTGGGGCATCATACCACATATTAGGAGCTTCCTTTAACTCTTTCAGAGTGTACCTTGTACTCTTAACACTTAAAGAAGCCATACGATGCCTTGCCAACTCTTGAAGGCAAGCCCTAGAGATACCTTCTATATCAAAGGTGTAGTTTAGATGCTCTATAGTTGAAGCGTGCTTGTTTTTGTTTGCTACTCTATCTATCCGCTCTGTATTACAACCTGGAATTGTGACTTTAATAGCGTCTTCATAGTAACACTCTCCGAAATCATCCAGAGCATCTACATCTGGTGTAGGTTTATCCCAGCACTTTCCGATAGCTTTATCAGCTACCCAAAGTGGTGTGTGATGTAGTAGTTCTATTTGCATTGTGAAACTCCTTGATAACATTCTTCTGGTTTAACAGGCCTAGCAGTTTTAAAATTACCAGCTGCAGTAACAATAGGGTACTGACTCCCTTTAGAAAAACGTTTAAACAATGTAATATATTCTTCACTACTGTAATCATCACTAACCCAAACAGGTTTATCTACCATTTCAGGGTCTTCATACCATTCTTTAGGCTTTACTCTAAATTTATGTTTAGGGTTCCACATAGGACACTCACATTCCCACCACTCTTCTTCAAACTCTCTCCAAATTTGAAATTTAGTATCTGGCTCATCTATCTGAAGTTTTCTTAACTCTGCTTGATGGTCTTCTACTATATAAATTTTATTTCTACTCCAGGCAGGGCATCTAACAGTATACCACTCTTCTCCTTGAGAAAAGTCTTTTACCAATACAGTAGGTCTTCCCGCTTCTAACCATCGGTTAAACTCTTTTTTAATTTGTGTGTCATTCATCTTTACCCTTTAATTTTTTATTACTTCTAATAACTCATTACAAGTTATCTCCCATCCATAGTGATTTATAGTGTTTAAAGCTTTCACAAACTCTCTCACAGTCATATCACAGGACACCTCCAGGTATTCTAAAAGAAACTCCCAGTCATTACGTAACCTAATTTCTAGTATGATATCTCTAGTATCAATACTCATAATAACTCTCGCTATAAATACCATATTCCTCTAACAAGGCAGTTACATCACAACCTAAAGAAGCTAGTTCATCTTTTAAAACTCTGTTTTCAGCCTCAAGCTCTTGTAGATACCAAGCATCATTATCGTAACCATAATCAAAGCTGTTGTAGCTTACCTCTGGAGTATATGGTTTATCAGGTAGCTCTAAGGCCTTCAAGACCTCTAAAGTATCCACCATACACTTAACATATATAACTTCATCTTTAGAGTGCTCTTTATCATAGCCTACCGATAGAGTACAACAAGCAATACTATCATTCGCAAGCTCTGAGGCATCTGTAACAGACCCAAGAGTCTCAGAGTATCCTAGAGCTACAAAAGTATCTGTTAGCTCTCTGTTATCGTAACCATATAATGCAACCTCTTGAGCTCCTTTAGGGGAACGTCTATCAAGGCCAATATAACACGTTGTATTAATTACAACATTTAAAGCTTCACTTTCTAAGCTAAAACAATAAGAGCCGTGACACCCTATCTCCTCATCCTCAAAGAAACCTATATTGTATTTGAAATTGTTTGTAGCTTCCATATGCTCTATAAGCTTCAAAGCAATCCAAACACCTGCTCTATCATCACCGCCTAAACAGCTTAAAGAACTGTTAGGATTTAGAGCAATTACACCAAGGTTTTCGTCGTACTCAAAATCTTCAAAAGTAGTTTTGAGCTCTTTAGTAACTGAATGTGTGTTTATAGTATCAAGATGAACACATAGCATAGGCTTTGGTTTATCATCTTTAGCGTATATAAGGTACCTATCGCCCTTATATAGTGTTGGAAGTGAGGCCTCAATATCATCTTTTAAAGTTGCTTGAGAGGCTACAAGAACCTCCAATAGTTCATTTACAATAGTTTTCATTCTGCTTTCCTTAATCTTCATTGTGTTCATAGTAAGCGTCTTCAGACGACCAATAAGTATCTGAAGAAGCGTCATAGTATATACCATCATCGTGATAATAGTAGCAATCTAAATCTTTAATATAATATACTGTAGTCTCTTTTGACACATCTATACTAATATCATCACACCAAACTACATTATCTGCATCTGAGTAATACACCCCTAGGTCTTCAACCCAATAAAGCTCGTCATTAGTTGCCCACCAAGTCTCTGTATCTTCAGTGAAGTAACAACTATCTTTAAAACGATACTCATCAGCATCTTCAACATAACATATAGTATCATTATATTGAGAATAATACCCATTTTCACAAAACACAATATCGTCATCATAGTAATGATACACCTCTAGGTCTTCAACCCAATAACAATCATCTTCGTCCCTATAGTCCTCAATATCACTACACCATACTTCATTTTCTCCGCAACTTCTTTCAGAGATACCACAGTTATCGTCGGAATTTCCTTTAGTAGATTGTAGAATATCAACCATAGAGAGATTGGTCTCCTCAACCCCATTGTAATTAGCTAGCTTGTAGCTATCACCACATACCTCTAAAACATAGTACATTGTATCTACGTAAGGGACCTCAGGAACGCTTCCAGTAGTCTGTAAGGTTTCTAAGGGAAGTTCATTAGCAATTTTAACATCTAAGTACCCATTCTCTTCCTCCCATTTTTGTAAAGTAATCTTATAGACCTCTCTCTCATAAAATATTCTATCCATAAAGGATATCTTCTCATTAGTAAGAGTATTTACAACATTATCAGGCCATAAGATAGCACGTGCTTTTAATAAACCATCGTCCCCTAATATGTAAGCTATTTTACAACCTAAGTTCTCGTATATTTCCATACGATGTCCAAAATGAGCCATACAGCTACCACCACAGGAACTTATATCATAGACAGATTGTATATCGTCAGATACTATAACTCTTGAAGTATCTGCGCTGTAAGCGGCTTTCCACTTATTTACAGCATCCTCTATCTCAAGAGGAGTAAGACTAGGACATAGCTGACCTAATAGTTTACCTAGTTTTAGCTTCTGGGCTCTGTTATGAAGCCAGAAGTCGCCAGAGGGACCGTTTTTAATATAATGGTCTACGGTGGAATTTAATGACTTATCTGTATTAATTTGGTAAATATCCCCATTATTATAAGCTAGCGTATCTAAATCACAATTTATACTGCAAATATCAAGTATTCTAAAATAAGTGCTAAAACTTATAAACAAACTGCTTCCCATAATTACACCTCCTTAGAGTGGCGGAATGCCACTGCTTTATCCATAGAGATACCAAATTCTCTATCACATTTCTGCCAATAATATACAGCCTCTTTAGTAACCCCATATAGCTCTGCAACTTCTTTAGGCGTCTTACCCATCTTTAGAAGTGTTAAGGCCTCTATGCGCTCTCTTAACGTTGAGCGTGGTGTAGGTTTGTTTTTATTACGCCCTACATCAGAGCGTAACTTACTAAAGTATGCTGGACTAATCCCTAGAAGCTTTGAGACTACGTTATCATTTAACGTGTAATCCTTACATATAGCGTCTAAATCATCTAATATCTCATTAGAGAGTAACCACTCATTTACAAATGGATTAGCTAATATAGCTTTTCTAGAAGCGTTAATAAATACTCTAAAAGCATTTAAGCGGTGTTTGAAGACCTTACGGTTTGTAAGGACTTGTTTCTTTGTTATCTTATCAATAGATAAGAGAGTAATGTCTTTAGTTTTCATTGTTTTTCCTTGTTTTCTTTAAGTATCTTAAAGATACTATAGTTATTACTATCTATAATTATTGTAATTAATTATAAGTAATTCTTTTAAGGCTCTTAAAGAGCTCCTTATCTACTATGGCCACTCTTAAGCAGCTTTTAAGATTAGAACCATTTAACAGCAAGTTTTTGAAGTAACCTGCTCATCTTAAAAGTAAGTGAGTTGTAATTACAAAAAGAGGTTACGTCCTTATTTTCATTAAGAATTTGCCAGAAGTGAGGGTGTGAGAACTTATAGTTCCGTTTTCTGTTTGGATTACTCTTTATTTGCTTTCCATTAGCGTCTAAATGCACACTAAAGCCCTCATTATTTACTAAAATGTAACCTTCATTGAGTAGCTGAGTAGCTAGCTCTTTACTATCTAACGGATATTGTTTGGGTACTAGCCATCGTGGCTTAGTTCTTTTGTGTTTAATTGACATAATTTACCCCTATTGAGTAAATTATTAGTGATTGTACAGTGATATACAACAACATAGCGTGCCTCCTTGTTTTTCTTTAATTTTCTCTAAGTGGCCTTAAGGTAACTAAGGACACTATGAAGATAATTAGCCTTTTAAGCACCCTAGAAGCCTTTAAAAGGCTTAGGGTAGTCTATGATATCAGTTTAGAGCCTAGAGAGGCTTGTATCTTAGCTATGAGCTTTTGTTTAGCTTCATCACTCATTTTAGCTACTAAATTTTCTACTTTTACAAACATAGTAGCCTCGTCATCTTCTAATTTGTACTCTTTATATAACTCTGCTAACTTGCTAGCATACTCATCATTGTATTTTCTCTTCTGTTCGGTCGTAACTAGCTCGCTATCTTTAGGAAGTAGCTTGTTTAGTTTGTTTTTAACTTTAGTTACGTCAGAAGAGTAATGCTCTGCAAGATGTTCCATAAGCTTTAAAGCTCTCTCTATATTGTACCAAGAAAGTTTATCTACTCTCACGAATAACTTAGTGTTACAAGCGATAGCACTATATTTTACTATCTTTTTAAGACGTGTTAGATAGTGTTTCTCACTTTGAATACTATCTACTGTCTCATTAAGAGCTTTTATACCCTCTTTGATGTTTGAGTAGCTTTTGAGGGTTGTAATACATTCAGAAAAGAGAGTTTTACTTGATGTATCGCTAGTTACCATTGTAGTTACAGTTGAAATCATAAGGCTTCTTATTTCATTTAGAGTTTTCATTGTTTTTCCTTTGTTTTGTTTTTGAGTTATTTAGCTATTTAAAGCACCTAAAGACTATTTACAACCATTAAAGGTACTAAAGTACCCTTAAGAATTACAAATAATTACTGTTACTATAATGAATTACATTATGCACTCCACCACACATTACAGCGTAACAACTAAACTGTAAATCCTTGTTTTATTCAAGGTTCGCAGAGCGACTTTTGACAATAACACATTATCTATACAAAATAACTAAATAGTGCATATACTAGATAGTAAGTAATTTATAGACAATGATAACATCTCCTAAATTTAGCTTTAGGTAGCATAAAGAACTCAAAGAGTTTTAAGACATCTTTAGGTCGGTAACAACACTTAATGTGTCGTTGAGTTGAAATTATAACAATTAAATGCTTAATCTATCCTTAAAGATTGATGACTTTCAAAACTTAAACTCACTTGTTGATATTGTATAGCTACCCCATTTTAAAGCTATACTTAACGGATACCTAAAGGTTGTTGTTTAGTAAGAATAGATTAACAATAAGTTATTAAGGAACTCAGCGACTAAGTGTCGTTGGATTAAAATTATAAGCTAAGTAACCTTAGAGTAACTTTAAATTACAAAAGAATTACAAAGAATGTTTGAGAGTCTTTGAGAGGCTAAGGCTATATAATGTATCCGCGAGTACCTTGAGAAGCTTAGAGGGACCTTAAAGTCGCTGGAGTGGCTTAGAGATTTCTAGAGAGTGTGTAGAATAGTAACAATAGTAAGTAATTATAGGATATTAAGAGTGCTTAACGACACTTAAGAGACATTTAAGAGACATTTAAGAGACAAAGGCAGACTAAAGAGACTGAATGTCCCTAAAGTCTGCCTATTGATATTAAAGAGTTGAGCCTTAGTGGCTAAAGGTAACTTACAGTACTTAAAGACCTTTGAGGTATCTTTGAGTTACCTTAAGATACTTTGAGGGGGCTATGGGGGTCTTGGGGACTTTGGGATACTGATGATACCCATTGGAATTTCTAAGGTATTTTTGAGTTCCCTTAAGTCTCTTCAAGACCTCCAACAACCTTAAGTAAGAAGATAGTAGTAAGAGGAGGTGTTGGTTAGTAATTAACCATAGACACTTTAAGCTACGTTAGGTACCTCCAAGAAACCTAGAGGAACTATTAGAGATATCTTTACAATCCTAACAGAGCCCCAAGGACCTTGAGGAATCCTAACACATCTTAAAGAGTCTTTATAATGTATTCTTTATTTAGATTTTCATTGCTTTTGTTTTTCTAGCCCCCAACAAAATACCCAATACCTAGAGGTTACGAGGAGCCCATCCCTAACTACCCTGGTGGAGCTAATCCCATTATTCCAGAGCTGTAACATTGTGTATTGAGTATCCCAGCAAGATTACAAAGAAACCTACGGAGGCAGGTAGGCTTCTTTGTGACCTCTATGGGTAACATTGTTGGCAGCAAGATTTTAGTTAATAGTAAACTTTATTTGAGTTTCCATTCGCTATGTCTTCCTAATATGTCCACTATAATAACAAAACCCTTAGGAAACCTCGTGCTCTAAGGCTATCTAAAGGATTTTAACCCTTTAAGAGCCTTAGACCTAGAGGACCCAAAAGGAGCCTTAAAGTTCCCTGGGTTCTTCTTGTAGTTCAATCTAAACTGTTTTAATTGTTCATCTAATTGACGTTCTTTATAGCGTTGTAATGCTACATCTATGTTCTGGTCTAGTATATCACGTTCTAACCAATAACTAACTGCTAAAGCTAATACATCTAGTCTATCATCGTGACGTAGTGATTGTCTATCCCTTGTTATATGTGATAATTGAAATAACAAACTATACATCATATTGGTAGGCTCACGTAACCCATAGGCTACATCGTTACTACAAGAGCTGTAGTTAACTACAAGACGATGTTGGTTCATTATAGGTTCTAGTGTATCTATAATCCTAACTTCTTTTTGTATACTAACCTTAACCTCTTCAATATTACAAGGATACACTGAGTTCATTATAGGAGCTAATAATGATGAAAACATACCATCTCCAAAGTTAGCTTCCACATAAACTTCATTGACTTTATACTTCTTAGCTATCCTAGAGAGTCTCATAAGATTAGCTTCGTTATATCCACCTTTTATACCACCAAAATCCAATACATATAGACGTCCAAGTAAATGTGCTACAACACACCATCCCATTTCATCTGTACCTGTACCAGCAGGGTCAATTGCTAAAATCACACCCTCATAAGGTTTAGTATCATCTGATTGTGTTCCTGGCCTATGGAGTTTATCCCCTCTAAACCCTACATTAGGTATCTCTTGTATTTCTTTAGAAGCCTCAGAGCTCCAGGTAATACTTGCAGGACCGTTGAAATCATCAAGGTCTGTTACGATTAAATCTTTAAGTTTCAAAGGATACTTCTCGGCATCACTTAATGTTGTATCTAGCATAAATTGTAATTTAAAACCTGAGCGTCCATAACGGTTCTCACGCATTATAAGGTCTTCCTCAGTAAATCTAGGCTCTGTAGTAGTCCCTATTATATCAGGGTCCCTATGCATCTTCTCAACCATATAAGGAGCTAAGCATCCTTCATAGATTGAAGTCTCTTCAGGGTACCTTGCAGGGAATATACGTGTTACATAACCATCTTCCCTGAAGCCATTGTAAATAGACTCAGCAGACTGTGGTGTACCTAATACAAGTATTTGAGCACCTTCAGTAGTCTGTAAGATAGCTTCAAATTCTGCTGTAGCATTACGTAACTGTTCACGCCTCATCTCTGTAGCAGAGTTCTGTTGTCCTTCAACATCATCAGATATTAATAGTGATGCACGGTTACCTTGTAACTGACTTGTAATACCTAAGGCTCTTAGTGAAGGCTGTACAGATACCTCACAACCATTTACATCAAAGCTGGTAGTTGAGGTACGATGTCCTTTACTCATATCAGGCTTAAGGTGTTCTAAGATAGGCATAGACTCTATAAGACGTCTGATGAATATAGCAATATTATCAGAGTGCCCTCCTGATTGTGATACAATAAGTATCTTCTCGTTAGGGTCCCTTAAGAGTCTCCAAGCAGCATAAGCACCTGTAATCCACGTCTTACCTGCCCCACGTAATGCTTGTAGCACACTTCTAGAGTTATTCTCTTGCAGAAAATCTGCCATATGATATTGTAATTCACTAGGTTCAGGTAACCTTAAGTGACTCCAAGTTAGCTTTAAGAAAACCTTAAAGTCACTTAATGCTAATAATTCTAATTTATTCTTTTCCATAATAACCTTTCTCAATTAAGTAACTATAGGCTTTCTTTAAGATACTCGGAGAGTCTCCAAGATGCCCTAATCCTATATTACAACCTTGACATAATAAACCACGTACTTCACCATTACTATGATTATGGTCTGTGTGCATATCTTTAGCGTCTATGTGTTGACCACAACACCCACACCTACCATTCTGTTCAACATACATCTGGTTCCATTCTTCTAATGTGATGTTGTATGTGTTTTGATAGTAGTTGTTTTTATTGTTATGGTATCTCTCTGTTTCTCTAGATGAGTAACAGCTCTTACAAACACCTCGGTTCTTATAGAACTCTAAGGTACTCTTATGTTCTTTACATATCCTACAAGTTTTCTTCATAGTATTGTGTAATACCTCCGTTTATTATATACGTCATTAAACGCTCTTTAGAGCCTCTACAAGCCACGAACTCCTTTTAGGAATACCTTAGCTTACCTAGAGACTCTTAGAGCGCTCTAAGCGCCTAATTCCATCATATCTACTACTGAGAGTTTTACCATAGTATCTCCAGTAGCTTCTAGATGTTGTTTAATAGTTGATTGTAAATCATTTACATCATTACTTTCAACTAAATCTGCTGTTATATCGTTATCTTTTAAGAACTTTATAGCGTTCGCTAGTACCTTAGGGTCGTCTAGGTTCTCCATAAGAGTTCTTGCAACTTTGTCGTGGAGAGCATTTAAGCTCTCTAGTGATGCTTTATTAGCCATCAGTCGTCCTTCAATATTGTCTTTAAGTAATTACTAAATACTGGTAAGTGCCATAGTGGGTTCTGAAGTGTTGTGAAAGCATCCATTAACTCTCCATCCATAGCTTTACTTGTAGCTCTCTGAACACTTCCTAAAGTAGCATTAGAGACTCCAAGGAAACTTCCAGTGCCTTGAGAATATGCGCTATGTAATTGTTTACCAGAAATTACACTATACATACTATCTGCTGCAGTTACTATACTCCCAGACATAAAGTTATTTGAGAACACATACATAATAGCATTAGTTCTACCTTCTTCAGTATTTAGGTTGTAACGTCTATCTATATCATCTTTACCTAAATCTTTAGCTTGAGCTACTAAGGTAAATAACATCAAGTTACTAATAAGCCCTATAGCTGTGTTAGCATCCGCTTCACTAAAGCCTCTCATAGCTAGTTGTTCGTGCATAGCCATAGGAAATCTCATAAACTGTAACATAATCTTAGCAATAGGACTATTAGGGTCACTGGCAAATAAAGGTAATGTAGCCCCATTAGGATGTAACACTGTGCTTTCCATATGGTTGAATAAAGCTGCTTGTACTTCACGTTGTAACTCTAAGTCCCAACCATCAAAGCCAAATCTTTTGAGTTTATCGCCATCGTATTTAATCACACCAGTATCTACTAGATGTCTTATAGACTCTAATGCTTCTTGTGAGAGCCCTATACGAGCTAACCTAGCTTGCTCAACTTCTGTGAGTGTAGTCTTCCTAGCTAATGATGTAATGTAATTAAAACCAGCACCTAATGCTACAGCCCTAGTAGCTTCAGTTACGTGGGCTAGCCCCATCTTATGCATTACAAAGTTTCTACCTAAGTCTAGATGCTTCTCTAGAAGCCCTGCACTTGATATATTATCTGCAGCGTCAAAGCGTTGTAAATGACGTCCTGCTACAATCTCCCCAATAAGACCAGAGGCTTGTAGCTCATTCACCCATTCAGCACTTACTTTATCTCCCCTAGCCATCTCAAAGGCACTCTTAATACTATCAAAATGAGTACCATTAAGAGCTTTAAACCCTGTGGTAGCAATCACATTGGCTATTTCTGATGTAGCTGTTAAGGCAAAACCTGGCCCATATATGATACTATTAAGCTTTGTAAGTATTCTCATAGCTTTATTACCTAGAGCATCAGGGTTCTTCATAATCTCCCTAGTACCTAATATAGTATCTATAGTAGCTTTTACATCATTAAGCTCGTCTTGTTTTAAGTTGTAATCAACTACAAGTTTATCATAGAAATCATTAATCTCTTTAGGTGTACTCATACCTAAATGACGTTGTAATGCTATACGTCCACTTATAGTATAACTATAGGAAGCTGTAATCTCTGCAATATCTGAATGTATTAACTCTATAATATCATCATCATATACTTTTAAAGTACGTGCTTTCTGATTAGATAGCATAGCCTGGTCACCACCTGCTCTATCAATCATCTGTGCTAATGTATTACGTTTACCTACCTTTTTAATGATACCTTCAGCATACTCCCTGATTTCACTAGGGTTATCAAGCATCCTCTGGTTCGCTGGGTGGTTAGCAATAGCTTGTGATAAAATATCAACAGCTCTCTTTGTGCCTAGTTGTTCAATAGCTTCAGCATCAAATGCTCTAGGTAAATAACCATTCATTACAACATCTTCAAAGCCTTTTACACCACTCTCTTTACCATATTTAGCTATAGTCTTATAGTAATCTGCTATATGCTGTGCTGCATTTCCAAGGTGTTCTTTACCTTCTATAGCATATGAGACACTTCCTTTATTTAGTAAATTATGTATCTCAGCTTCTAAAGCTTTCTCATCTATATGGTTTGTCCCTAAATTAGCTAGTTGCTTCCTAGCAAACTCTGAGTTTTTCTTTATATAGTGATTACGTATTTCAGACATAAAGTCTTTCACTTTACCATTAAATTCACCTTTCTTAACAGCTTCATTAAACTCTTGAAGTAAGACTGCTTGTACTTTAGACCATTCATTTTCAACTACAAACTTATCAAAAGAAGCATTAGGTCTTATAGGCATAATGTTCCCTGCAGAGTCTTTTAGGGCTTTGTAAGGAGCATAAAGTTTTGTAGCTATACCACGTAGCATCTGATTATCACTACTATACATTCTACTGATAGGCGACCATATTAAATGCTCTTCTAACCACTTTAACTTTAATTTACCTTTACCAGCTTCTTCAATTCTCTCAAGAGCAGGTCCATTTTTAAACTCTTCAACTTCTCTAGCTATCTCAGATGTCTTTGTTTCTACTTTAGCTTTAAGGTTACCTATCTTCTCATCTGTAGAGCCTACAAGACGCTTAGATATTTCAAGCTTTTTAGAGGTTTCTTTAAGCTTCTTATTTACATTTTTGAGAGCATCTTCTACAACCTTAGCTTCTTTATGAGCTTCTGGTTTACTAGGGGTTTCTAAAGTTTTCTTCATAGACTTAGTTGTAATCTTTGAACGTGCTTGTTTAGTTTCACGCTCTATATTTTTATGCTGTTCTTTTACTTTAGAAACTTCAGTCTGTAACTCTTTATGTTTAGTTGTAAGGGTTTTTAAAGTATCTTCAAGTTTCTTAGCTTCTTTAATTGTCTTAGTTTCTATAGAAGCTTCAAGTTTCTTTTGTACCTTATCAATCTGTTTACTAACACTAGTAAGTTCTTTCTCTTTAGAGTTAAGTACTGTTTTAACTTCCTTAAGCTCTTGCTGTTTCTGCTTATAAGTAACAATAGCTTCTTTTTCTTTATGTACTTTTGCTTCTGAAGCTTTAGCTTTAAAGTGTGCTTCAAGCTCTTTCTTTTTAGTTGTAAGCTCTGCTATCTCTTTTTTAAAAGTATCCAGCTTAGTTACAACTTTACCACTTTCATCTTTAGTTGGGGCTAAAAGTTCTTCACGCTTTGCTTTAAGAGCTTCAAGTTCTTTAAGGTCCCTATTAGTTTTAAGCTCAGAGTCTTTAACGTGTAATGCTTCTTTCTCAGCCATTGTAGGTTCTCTAGGGCCAAACACAGGGTCCTCTACAGTTAATTTAGAGTTAGCACTACCATCTAACAGATATTTAGCCATTATAGGAGATAATACACTACCCCCTACAATACTCATAAAAGCTTCTGTATCATCTGAAGTCCTCATAACGTGTTGATATACAGCATCAGATACATAAGCTTCAGCTCCACCTGACACAGCATATGCAGCTGCTCTTGTAGCTTTTGAAGATACCTCAGCTAAATCTAGGGCTTTCTTTGTTTTACCTATAAGCCCTACTGGTAATAGAGAGTCCCAGTCAGCAACTGCTCCAGGCACCATAGCAGCAAAAGTCCCTATAGTCCCTAGCTCTTTTGTAAGTCTAGCTATGCCTTCGTGAGCTTTAGTAGCTCTTGCTATTACAGCTTCAAACTCTTGGTAAGAACTTGGAGTGCCTAGAGCATCTACAACACCTTGTGGCAATTGCTTAAGACGCTCTTGTACATCAGGGTTACTGAAAGAGAACGTGTGTCCATTAAGGACATCTTGACGTGCAGCTTGCTCGTCATAACGTAACCTTGGATTCTCTCCAAAGTTATTTACCCATCCAGCATATAATGTGTTACTATTATAAAGAGCATCATCAACTAATGATGTGCGCTCCTCTTTAACTACTGGTTGTGTTCCAGGGTGTAATATATTACCCATTTATTATCTCCTATTGTTTTAGTCTTAGGAGTTGTGCTCTTTCCTCCTCAGCTTTAATCTTATCAGCTATCTGTTTAGCTTCTAACCATTGTTTGTAACGTACTCTACTATAAGCATTAGATTTCTTTACATCTCCTTCATACATATTAAATACACCTTTTTTAACATTATCAAAAGCACCATCAGCATTTAGCTTATGATACATAGCTGTTAATATATTTAATACACCAGTTCCCTCAGCTACCTGAAGTTTCTCAATATTCTCGGTAGCTTGTCGTGCTCTTACAAGAGTCTCAGTATTCTTATAGAGTTCTGCAAACTGTTGTTTACTTATATGAAGTAAAGGAGCACCTTCTTTAGACCTTACATCAATAAAACCATCAATCTCACGTAGAGTAGCTCCATTCTTACTATAGAGTCCGAAAGTATCTAAAGTCCTATTGAGAACTCGCTCATTACCAAAGTCTCGTGTAATACGTCTATCAGCTTTATATTCAAGCCCTGTAACTGTTTTACCAGATACTTGATAACCCTTCTCCACCTCTTTAACTATCTCAGACATTGTAAGGTCTTTAAATGTCCTTGAGTATGCTTTAATCATATTACTAGCTTCCTCACGGGTACTAGGATTATCAAAGCCATCTAGGAAAGAGTTTACAACTTTCTTCTCATCTGATGTCAAAGGTGGCATACTAAGTTTAGAGTAATCTTTATCATTAGCATCCTTTACAATATCAAGTACAACCTCATAAGGATAGCGCTTAATTAGGTTTAATTGAAATCTCTGGTTTGCACCTAAAAGCTCTCTAGTTGTAGCGTCTCCTATAGTTTCCATCTTCTCTATGAAAGTCCCTCTAGCAGACTCAAACTCCTCTTTAGAGTTAGCCCCTAGTACTTTAGTAATCTCTGTGCCTATAGGTTCTTCAAGATACTTCTTGTACTCTGGTGTATCCATAAGGACACCTACAATATTGTGCATATCTCCTTTATCCCAAGCATCTATCAGTTGAAGCTTGTATCTTGTATTTACTTCATCAACTATACTAGAAGGTAAAGTTTCCTTGTGGAAGTAACTCACATATTCAGGAGTAGTATCTAAATAATCTTTAGCTTTAGTAGCCCACGTTTGCCGCAGCCATTTCTTTTCTTCTTGCTCTACATAATGAGGCATACCAGGATACATAGTTACTAATGCCTGATGTAAATCTTTAGGTACAAACCTAGTATCTTCCATATCATATTTTATAGTTGCTATATTTACTTTATCAGGAATACCTCTAGCTTTTAACTCTTTTATGATGTTAGGAAGATTAGCTTTAGCGTTTGTTCTATTTGCTTTTTCTAAACTAGCTATTTTAGAGTCAATACCCCCTAGGAAATGTAGAAACTCTGGGTTATCAAGTAACAGAGGGTCTTTCTCGTTACTATAGGCTCCTCTAAGCTTCTTAAGTTCCTCTATTGTATTTACACTAGCTAAGGCTTTGTAACTATGAGTATAGAATTCTGATACTACTTTGTTATCATCATATCCTAAAGCTGCCCATTGTTCCTTAGTCTTAGTGTTAATAAGGTTCTTTACTTCCTTCTTAGCATTTAACTTATTGAATGTTGTTGAACCTGCTAATGTTGATGTGGATTTCTGAACATCTAGTAATGCACGCTTCTTTAAGAACTGCTCACTACCTTTAGCTAGCATCTCATATGTATCAAGACCGTTAGAAATTAAAAATCTATAGGCATCTTCTCTGGTGTTGTCCCACATACCCTTAAAGACATCGTGGTCCTTATTAAGACCCATAGTACCATCAGAACCTACAGCTCCCCCAGACCCCTGATAAACAGCAAATAGTTTTTCATTATAAGGTGTAGGGTCAAACTCTTCACCTTTAGCTATAGCAGCTGCTTTATCAGCTACCATATTAGCTCTTAAGTTTGTTACTTTAGTTGCATAGTCTTCTTTAAATCTCTGGAGTTTCTGTGCTTGGTCTTGCTTCTCATAGGTAACTACATTAGTCATTAGTCTTATACTATTACTGATTGTATTACCAATATCTTTCCATTTATTTACATCAGAATTACTAACTTGTTGTATAGCTACAGCAGAGCTTTTCTGCTTAGGAGCATTTACAGTCATATCCTGAGTTATCTCTAGGGGCCTTAGGTTCGTTGAGTACCCTAGAGTTTGTTGTTGTTCTGCCATATACTAATCCTTTCTTAGTTAGCCTGTAGTAGTAGCAGTAGAACTACTCCCACCTGTAGCGCTATTAATAGATGTACCTAAAGATACACCACTTGCTACACCACCTACTGTACTTGAAATAACACCTGCAGACCCACTAGATGTACTATAAGCCCAATTACGTACTTCTTGGTTGTTAGCTGCATTAATGCTATTAGATAAATCAATACCTACATTCATCTGTTCAGACTCATAATCCATCCGCATCATTTCAAGATTATCACCTATCTTTCTATGAGTTGCTTCAGCTCTCTGAACAAGTGTATCTTTCTTCATCTCTGCTTGAATTGATTGTGCTATTTTCATACGCTCTGCTAGACGTCCTTCAAGATGCTTAGTAGCTAAAGCATTCTCTAACTTTCCTGAAGCAGCTGCAAGTTGCATTGTGAAATCTGTAAGCTCCACTGAGAGAGCTTGATTAACCTCTTGGTTTGTATCGTGTATCTTATCTGTTTTTATATTAAACCTACGTAATAACTCTGCTTTACGTGCTTCGTTATTCTTAGTGGCTAAATCACGACTCCTATTAGCTGCCATCATATTATTTGTATTTTGAGCACTAGCTCTTCTATCAGCTGCCTTGTTAGACTCACTTGCTGCATAGTAACTAGCACCTCCAATTACAACCGCTGCTGTTATCGCTGCCGACATATATATCCTTTCAAACTATCTCTATAATCAAAGAGTATCTCTTGGCCCTCTTTAATATCTTTAATTGCTATTACATTATTACCTATAATCTGAGCATTCTTATTAGGTGAATGATTAACATAACGTCCTAAAGCTGTTCTATAATTACCTACAATAGCTTTATCAATAGAACACCCTTTACTATAAGACTTCTTTGTAAATACACCCATCTCTCCTGGGAGTATCTCAGACTCTTTTACAATATAATCAACACCTTCTAGCTCTGTTTGGATTACATTATCAATCTGAACATATTGCTGTACAATGTCCTCAGTTAAGTTATACTCTAATAACATCTTATTGTAATCCATACGTGCCTTATAGGACTCTAAGTTTTCCGAAAAGAGCTCTTGCTCAGCCTCTTCAACTGTTGTAGCATCTGTTCTAAAAACATTAACCCATACAACATCTGTAATAGCCAAACCTACTTTCTGAACTCCAGGACCACTTACGAATACCTGAGGTGCTTTGAGCTCTACAGCTTCATCACCATTACCAACAACTATTGTACCTTCTGTAAGAAGATTGAAACACGATGTTGTATGTGTAGCTCCTACCGCTAGAGTTCCTTCGTGTACAAACATCTCTCTACAATACATACCATCTAAGAAGTAATGTTTAGTAGGGGGCTCATAACTCGCCGGGTGTTTCACAAGCTCATCAACTATATTAGCTGTTGTAAGTTCTTTCATATTTAACCTTTAAATCTATAAACAGGTTTACCATCTTCAAAGTAACCTACAAGTTCTCTATGGTTTCTCCATACACCTTCAAGACCCTCACAGAAATACATATTGTATCCTTGTGATAATGCCCACTTAAACCATCTTAACATACCTCGTCTAGAAGCTTTTGAACGCTCCATATGAAGTATGAATATACCATAAGGGTCAGTCCCATTGAAATCAAAATCATACCAAACAACATAATCATCTCCATCTACCCAACTCTTTGTATTGATTATATTACAACTAATATTATCACTCATAATCTATTACCTCCGAATATTCTATAAACGCTAGAAGACTCCTAAGAGTCCTCCGACACCTATAGGAGTTCTATATGAGGAAAGTCTTTAAAACTCCAGAACGCTCCAAACCTAATAGGAATGTTAAGCTTCTTAGAGGCTCTTGAGAATTCCCAGATAAGTCTCCAAAACATAAGCTCACTTTCATCAGAGCCATCAAATATGTTATGTCCTTTTTTATAAGGCGCTACATCAATAGCTAGACTTGGAAAGTAGTTATGTTTCCCTTGTTGAGTTACACCATCAATCTGAGACTTACCAGTTTTATAGAGCTCCTGCTGACGCTCTAAGGACCTATGGGCCTCTAACACACTAAAGTCAGTATGTTTAATTACCTCATCACATAAAGCTTTAAGTCTCTTATCAGCTGTTGCTAAACGTTCTTTAGATTTAGTTCCAAACTTAAATTCTGACATAGTCTAAACTCCTTTCTTAGTGTTGATGTAATTTACACCAAACGATGCACTTACAATAATACCAAATAACATTGTAATATCTGAGAAGAGCTCTGAAAGGTTCTTCAAGGCACTCGCAATACCTTCAACATCTCCGAGTGCAAATGATTGCATCACAATCAATAATAACATCACCATAATGTAAATACTGTATAAAGCACTTACTGTGGTAGATATCTGGCGTCTCATAGAACCATTAGGGTCTAGAGTTTTAACCATAACAGCCTTAGCTTCTGCAGACTCCATATCTGTTGTAATCCATTCTTTAGCTATCTCACTTATAGCTGTTGTAGCTCCTCCAGTAAATATAGAGGCTATTGAACTCCACATCCTAAATATCCTTACGTATTGTGTTAAAGGTATCTTTAGCTCCAAGCTTCTCTGTTATGATTAGCTCAATCAGATAGAAACTTCTAGTACCCTGGTGGCCTATAAAGCCCCCTATAGCTACTGAAAGGACATCATTTATACCATAACCTATTAAACCTAAATACACCAATAATGTAATACCTACATTGATAAACATATCTGTTATAAAGAAAGTTAGCTTTTTATACATAGAAAACTCCCTTAAGTCTCGCCTAAGAAACGAGAGTATCGCTCCCCAGGCCCCTGCGGTAACTGCTATAATAGTAGCAGCACCATCTACATCATTAAAATTGTTATGAGGCATTAGCCCTCCTATAGAAATACCAACCAAACATTCTAACACCTAACCACATAATAGTTGCTATAAATCTACTATGTTTTCTAACAACACATCTATAGAGTAATTCGTCAGCTTGTTTTCTTGTAAGTCTTTTATTTTCATAGCGTCTATCGTGGAGCTTACAACAAGAACCCCAGTTTCCCTCAGGAAACATTGTGCAGTTGTTCAAGGATTACTCCTCAAATGTAGGTAACTCTTCAAGTAACTCTTCAAGCACCTCTTCAACTGTAGGCATCTCACGGTCTCCATTAGCTACATCTTCTTCAATCTGCTCAGCAGCTTTAAATACTTCAGCTACCCAAGCCCCAAGCTTCTCAGCGATTTCTCTGTACTCATTGTCATAACCTGTGTAGTTACTAATAGCTCTAAATGGTTCTGTTTTATTGTCACCAAATTTATAAGCACTACAAGTGTCATTTAAGTATTCATAGATAGCAGTATTAAACTCTTTACGTTTAGCTTCAATCTCTTTAGCTATTAACTCTTCATCTGTGTACTGAGGAGCTGGAGTATTTCCTTGTGCTATCCATTCTTGTATCTCTTTGAAGTGTCTGTTTGTTTGTTCATTAGGTACAGAAGTAGAGTTGTTTACTAGATAACTTACTACTTCTTTATCAGTAGCTACAGTATCACTAATCAATCCTCGTTCATTCTCAATTATATCTCTTACTCTTCCCATAAGATTTCCTCCAATTCTTCAACTGTTGTAGCTTCTTTAACTAAAGCTTTAAGCTCCTGAAGTTTCCCAAAGTTCATTAAACCTCTTGTTTGAATAGCAGATGCTAATCCTTGGAGGTCTTCATAACTCATAGGTACTTTTTCATTGTCTATATCTTGCCAATAGAAACCATCTGGTACTGAACCAACAGATAGGTTAGAGGCTATAAGGTCTTGAGAGGCTTTATCTGCTTGAAATACTGTATCTAAATAGTCTATGTTTTGTTGTGTAGAGTTATTGTAACTTGCTTCAAGTTTTCTTAGTTTACTAGCTTTTAATTGCTCTAAAGTTCTAAAATCTTTTTTAGACAATACTCCATTTTCATCAATAAAGTTAGCATTTATACTTATCGCTTGTTTCCAGTTCTTATCGCTTACTTCAGTATTTGGTGTAGGTATTGTTGAATGAATATTATCGTCGTACCAACCTAAGAGCTTCCCGTTTGTTTCATCATAATGTGCATATTTCATTTTAATTTCCTATAACAAATATTGAAAAATCTCTATCATAAGATACATTATCGTCCCTATCAACAGAGAAACCTGTAGTGGTTAAAGCATCTACCCCAAAATCTGTACCTATATCTGCATTTCCATCATTATCTATGGTAGTCAAATGAGCTATTAGTGCATTATTAGGGAATGCTATAGGGAATGTAAAGTCCTCAGAGCTATCAGCAGTTGAGGTGAAAATACAATGTAAATGTATCAAGCCACTAGGAAACCTCTGTAACACATAGTTATCTCCAACTTCTAAATAAAAATCAGCAGGTAATCCTCTAAGTAAATCAGCATCTAAGCCACTACCATCACCATCAACTTCTTTAATTTTTTCTAGTAAATCACTTGTTGTAAGTTTAGTATCTAATAAATCGTCAGCCTCTGTTTTATTATATACTTCAGCTTTACTATAAGTATCTGCAACACTAAAAGTACCATAGGCTACAACATCTATAACATCACCTTCAGAAGCTCCATCAGATAATACAACCTTAGTCCCATCACTTACATCAACTTCGTCACCATTAACTAGTTTACACCCATTAAGAAATACATCAGCATAGCTAGCATCATAACCCCCTGTGATTGTAAATTCTGTTTGGTCTGCTTCAGCTGTGAATGTTTCACGTTTACTAGTACCATTAACAGTAGAGCCAACAGATAACCATAGTTCATTATCAGCATCATACTCTCTCATTTCAGCTTTGACATCTGTTAGTTCTGTTTGGAAATAAAGGTCACCTGCTTGTAGAGGGGTACCATCATTTCTAGTTGTAGGAGCCTCTGATTTAGGTCCTTGATAAATGTCAGCAAAGTAAGTTACATCATCAACATTGTTTGCTATTGTATTTACATTGGCTATTGAAGTAGCTACAGTATCTACAGAACTTATATGAGTTGCTGTAGTATCTATGTTAGTTATAGAAGCATAAAGTCTATCAAGAGTAGCTTTGTCATTATATAAGCTGTCAAGTGTAGTCTTATCAGCAAACAAACTATCAAGTGTAGCTTTATCAGTAAACAAACTATCAAGAGTAGCTTTATCATTGTATAGACTATCAAGAGTAGTTTTATCAGTAAATAAACTATCAAGAGTAGTTTTATCAGCGAACAAGCTTTCTATAGCTTCTTTATCACCTGCAACAGTTATAATCTCATCTTTAATACTATTACATATAGTTACAGCATCAAGGTTATTAGCTACAAATACAACCTCATCAAGTTTAGCTGCTACATTTGTAACAGCACTTGGTGGAACATCAAGACCTTCCCCATCACTTGATACACTAACCTTAACAACTTGGCCTACAGCTGGTGGTGTTTTAAATACAATACTATTGTTAATAATATCCCACTCACTAGGAGGCACAAAGTGGTCTGTAGCATCTGTAGCTCCTTCATCAACATAATAAAGGTCAACTCTAGCGTGACTCTCAGACAATATAGGAGATATTACAGTAAATATTCTACTTGTACCATCTCCATCAAAGTTCTCAACATATGGAACTGCCATTTAATCTCCTTAAATTCTCTCAGTCCCTTTGTTCCTATAGGTGCCACTAAGTGCTATCCCACTGATTGTGAAAGGTGCTGAGTCTTTGTTTTTAATACTCAAAACAGTCCTATCGGTATTACTAAGGATGTTAATATTCCTATTGTTTCTTATAGGTTTTAATTGAGTATAAACTCTATCTTCTTTAAATATTTCTAGTTCTGCCTCACCTTCTAAGGATATTGTAATTGTTCGTAATTGCATACGACCTCTAGGTGTCTGTACTTGAGCATTTGTTCTTTTAGGTCTCCATTTAGTGAGTTCAATTTTACTTTCAAACTCTGTAGTCCCTAAATCAAGATGTTGGTATCCACTAGGAAATACCTTAAGCCCTAGAGGTATCTTATAGATACCATCAATATTAACTAAATACAGATAACTATTAATAACACTAATATGGAGTATAGGGTTACTTAAGATATTACTAAAGTCCCATTTATACCACGAACTCTGTACAAGCTGGTCTCCTGAGATTACTTCACGATACATAAAGAGTTCTTTAGAGTTCTCTGTTAATACTACAATAGTACCATCTTCAACAAAGTTATCAATCTGTATTACAGTACCATTTATATATGTTGGAACTTGAATAGTCAAATCAATAGCTTTATTCTCTGATGTAAGTCTAGCTACACGGTATCTATAGAGTCTTGAAGTATCTCCAGTAGTCCCTGAGAATACAATACTATCTCCATCATATATTGTACCACCTTTAGAATTATAAGCATAATTACTAAGCTTATTTACAACAATAGTTGCTGGCGAGATGCCATTCTCTGTATTGAATAGATATTGGCCCTCTGATGTCATTATCAAAAGACCACTTTGGAATATAGCAACACTTAAGATTTCTAAAACTTTCTCTGATGCAATCTTAACTTCTATTGTATCTGAGTCTAGTAAATTAATAATAGATGTAGCATAGAAGTTCCAAAGAACATCAGTCTCAGAGAATGTTAAAGCATCTCCAGACACAATACAAATCCTCCCGTTAATGTAGAACAACTGTTGTATAGTTTTACCTACAAAATAAGGATCTTTGTTATTATTATCGTTACCTACCAATGGAGGTCTAAGTTGGTCACTTGTAGATAATAATCTAGCTTTAAAGTTTCCATCAGAGAGCCTTTCAATTACAATAGGCATATTAGTTAATAATGGTAAATACCTATGGCCATCTTGATAAGTTGCTCTTGTTGTAAATTCCTGCCAAGTGCCTTCCCAACGTATAGCATAATAGTCAGTATTGTTGTAACCATCTGAGCTATTTATACGAACTAATGCACCATCCCAAGGGAAACTTGAAGGTAAATCTTGTAACTTAGGTACATCATACTTCCATCCAAAAGAAGCCATAGACCCCCAAGAGTCCCAAAAGTTGAATGTAAAGTCTTCAAACTCATCTTTCCAAATCTTCAAGATAGACCCTTGGAACTCTGAATTCCATCCATCAAGGTCATTGATTGTATTACTAAGAGCCTCAGCAGCATCATCAGATTTATCACTATCTGCTGAATACTGTGTACCATCTAGTTCTACAACATAACGATAAGGATGGTCTGCGTCATTACTACTACGTGATAACCAATAATAGGCTATGTTAGTAGCTTCAGTCTCCACAGTACCAGCTGAGGTTCTGTAGAGAGCATCAAGCTCTGGCATATCCTCAACAGCTTTCTGTTCAGTAGTTACAACCTGCTCACTATTTACAATATATGTTGTATCTCCTATTGTAATACCACTTAAGCTAGTACGTGATGTATGGGTTAAATACTCACTTACACCATCTTCAATATCTATAGTTTTAACACCTTCTCCAAGAGTTATAG
>Ga0256828_1000170_pt1 | contig 44013 bp, 48 predicted proteins | sample CV88metaG_FD_185993 | JGI IMG/M metagenome (GOLD analysis project Ga0256828, IMG submission 185993) | Hydrothermal vent microbial communities from East Pacific Rise, Pacific Ocean - CV88 | ecosystem: Environmental > Aquatic > Marine > Hydrothermal vents | place: Pacific Ocean: East Pacific Rise...
TGTGGATGGGATACTTCAACAGCTTTTATCAACAAAATATGCAAAAACTGCTGCCACTTGCAAAAGAGATAGGTATCAACGGACTTATCATCCCTGATGTTCCACATGAAGAAGCACTTACATACAAAGAGCTCTTTGCCCAAAATGAACTGGCAAATATCTCTTTTGTTGCACCAACAGACAGCCCAGAACGTATCAAAGAACTCGTGAGCGATGCACAAAAGTTTATCTATATGGTTGCATACACCGGTATTACAGGTGCAGGTACAGCAGAAGATCTGCAACCGTTTTTAGCTTCTATCAAAGAGTATACACAGACACCTGTATATGTAGGTTTTGGAGTCAATGAAAAGACAGCGAAAGCCAAAGTTCAAGGTGCTGACGGTGTTATCGTAGGAAGTGCTTTTATAAACATTTTACTCAACGATACACTCTCAAACTCTCAAAAAATAATCCAATGCAGTGAACTTGCAAAAGTGATAAAAGGTGAAATCAACGCCTGATTTCAAAAAGCACTAAAAGTGTTTTTTGAAATATATTGTCATTGTCATCACTCACCATTAGATATCTATTTTTACCAACTCTTGTAACACCCTCAAAATTATCGATATTCCAACCCTTATCCGAACTAAACGCAGCGAGGAGTTCAGACTTGCAGATATGCTCTTTTGTACATTTTGAGAGATCGACTTTCACAAGAGAGGTTACTCTTTTGAGCGGAAAATAATCAAACTGGCGCAAGAGCACTAAAATATTCTCTTTATCAATAAATTCTAAACCGGTGATGCTCCCTTTTGCTTTAAATTTATATATACCAAAACGAGAATAGAGTCTGTGAAATTTGGCATCGACATTTTTCAAAGGTCTCTCCGGTGCTGTTACAATGCCATATTTTTTATTATATGCTACACCTTCCAAGCCTTTGTTCTTACTCTCATACGCTTTTTGATCTCGCAGGGCTTTATTGATCTTCATTTTGGATATTTTCACACCCTTGGTGGAGTAGAGATCCACCCGTTGTTTGCGTTCAAAAGATATAAGCAGATCTTTACCTTTAAACGCAAGACCTTCGGAATCATGACTGTGTAAAACAGCATTTTTTTTACGTAAAACATACTTATGAACAAGTGTTAATTTTGTAATTTTATCATTATGAAGAGTTAACTTGAATATAGCAAGGTAGCCTTGATCGCTCAAAGCATAGAGGTACCCTTTCTTATATGCTAATCCAGAGAGTTCACTTATTTTTGGATGATGAAACTCTAGCTCTTTAGCATCAAGTATTCTTATTCTATTATTTACAGTGGTTTTATAGTTTATAGGATAGATATTAAACGCAGTCATTTGTGCCAAAAGCGTCTGCGTAATCAATAAAAAGAAAATCATACTTTGAACTGTTTTCACTTTTTACTCCATTTATTATTATATAATTTTATTATGAAAATATGGATATCACAAACAGACACAAATACATATAAACTTATTAAATTAAGCTGTGAGCAACATAGCAATTATGAGTATCTAGGAGATTTGAGTAGTGAAGAGCTACGAAACTTTTTTAAAGAGCTAAAAGATGATATAGATATTGAAAAAAATATTCATCTTTTAGAGTACTTTGGTTATTTACACCTTTTTATCACTTGTAAAAAGTAGATAAAAAGATTTAGTGCATTTCGTATTTAAATATTATACTTGCATACCCTGTAACAAAATTATTAAATGTATATACAACATTATCTTTTCTGTTTGTTGCATCAAGCATCATGAGTCTTGCCCCAAGCTCTATATCTATAAGCTTTGTAACATGTAAGTTCATACCTGCATCTCCACCATAATATGGATCAGAGATTAGACGTTTTGTAGTTTCACCTGGTGCTTTAAACTTCATATTTGCGATTCCTGCATTTACACCAAGGTATAAGTTGACTTTTGTAGAGACATTAAGAAGATAATCCAACTGTGCTCCGTATGTTCCCATATAGTCATAACTATCATCAGGATTGGTATAGTAGTTTGCTGTTAAAAAGATTCTATAGTTATAAGATTCTGCACCAATTTTAAGTCCAATGCTCTGTACTGTCTGATCTACGGTTTTACTTGTATTGTTTGTATAATCATCTACATCACTATTGATACTTGTATATCCACCCTCTATCCCAATAAGAGAATAGTCAGGATAAATCACTGTATCTGCCATTACTGCACTGCTTAACATTGCAGATAAAAGAACTGCCTTACTCAATTTACTTTTTATCATTATTTTTTACCCCTAAAATTCATCTGAAACTAATACATTTACAATACTTACAGTACCTGCACTACCTGCAGGTGATGTAATATTTACATCTACATAAGCGACACCATTATTTAAAGAACAGTTCGTAATACCACCATCACTCATCGAATCACCCGCTATTTCCCACGGTGCATCATCAGCTGAAACTTCAACTTTATATCCAAAGTTAGCATTTCTATAAAATTCAGCAGTATCTGTAACATGTATCTCTAAATGAATGATTCCTGAAAATCCTTTACCAAATGAGACACTCTCACCTGTAAGTCCATTACCTCTGAGTGTTACTTTTCGAGCTTCTCCAACACGTGTTATTTTATTATCAGCAGAACCTGTAAGATTTACCCAGACCATTACATCTTTCCCAACCATATAGTAATCATACTGAACTTCAAGAATTGCACTTCCATTAGCATCTAAAATAAAATTATTTCCTTGTGGATAGACATTACCAAGCCACTCTTCAGCATCTCTACATCTATCTTGTCTGTAGTTATGACCTACTGCAAAACCAATCGAAGAGACATCTTCACCTTCATACTCTTCAGATAGATTCACTACACTATCGCTATTAGGATCGATATTCCATTTTCCTGAAGCATCATAGGTATAACCATTACCAAAAGTTACCATATAATCATGATCAAAATCTACATTTGCAAATATATCAACTGGTGCATGAAATTCATCAGGAGTTGCATTTGCTATACTTCCTCCATGTGATGTATTTGCATACAGATAGTTTCCTGCATTTGTTTGCGTTGCAGCACTACTTTGTGCATATCCAGCAATCATACCTGTCGAAATAGTTGGGTTTGTATTAATTAGGTTGTTATATTTATCAGTTGCAGTAAGTACCCAGTGCTCGATGAATTTTGCCTTACTATCATCTTGAGATGTTCCTGCATAAGAGAGACTAAACGCAGTAGGCGGTCCAGAGAGAACTACTACGCTATATACTTTGCTAAGATTCTGTTCATCTCCATTTGCATCAATAAAACGTGCTTCAACTTTTAAAGGAATAAGACCAGAGATCGTATTTGAATGAAGATTTACCGTCATAGAGTTTTTATCTAGTTGTGTTAGTTTTTCATTATTGTCATTACCAAGGCTATCTGAGAGTAATCCAAGACTCGGGTTTAGTGTTGTTACAGTAATTGATTTCATTTGTGAATCTTCTACTTTAGCATCATTTGAGTCATATACACTGTAAGAAATTGACTTAATACTCTCCAATGGCATTTTAACATCATCAGGGTTACTTGAGCGGAGTTCATAAGTAGATACGATTGTTTGATTAACTTCAGGAACAATAGACATAGTATATTGTTTTACTTTTGTAGAATCTGAACTGTGATAAAAACCAAAATATATGTTTGAAGTATCTTTGCTGAGATCATCAGGTGCAGTATAAGTAAATGTAGCTATACCATTTGTCAAAGTTGACTTATACTTATCAAATGTACCTACATCTCTACCATTAATAACATCAGGAGAGTTAATTAAATTTACTGTACCTTCAGAGTAAGGGTTATTTGCACTGTCAAATACTCTTACATCGATTGTCACAACTTGATTGTTTGTTGTAAGTACTGTACTTGATGTAGGCAAGATAACTGTTACAGCAGGGTCTGTAATATTACCTTCTGGAGGTGCTATTTCGCTTGTATTGGTATTGCTATCTGATATCGGGCTATCACTATTATTGCTACCACACCCACTAAACATCAACAAGGCTACCAAGCCAAGCCCAAATAATCTAAAAAAACCCATATATCTCCCCTCTTTTATAATTATATCATTATAAGAATTGCTACCATTGTACTTGAATGTTTATAAATTCTAAATTAAAACCATTGCGAGTAAATCGACCAAATTATCTATTCATTTAATTTAAATTTTTTGCACAATGGTAAGCGCTGGAAAAGGCCCACTGAAAATTATAGCCTCCAAGTTCACCTGTCACATCAACAACTTCTCCTATAAAGTAAAGGTTCTCTATATCTTTGGATTCTAGAGTATTATAATCCAACGCTGATGCCAATACCCCGCCTCTACTGACTTCTGCTTTGGTAAAACCAAAATTTCCTGCCGGAGCAAAAGAGTAATCATGTAATGTTTTGAGTTGTTCTCTCTCTTCTTTTGTAAGTTTAAAGCACTCTTTATCTTTTACAGCCACTGCGTTTAGCAGTGCTTTTGAGAGACGTTTTGGAAGAGGCAATACAGAACTTACAAGCTTTTTACTACCATTTATCAACTCTAAAACATTTTTATTTGGTAAAAAATCAATGCTAATATCGCCCTTTTGCCAGTAGAGTGATGCTGAGAGGACAGCAGGACCACTGATACCTTTATGGGCAAAGAGCATCTCCTCTTCCACCTCTCTCTTAGCAACTTTTATCTTCACATAACAGCTCAGACCACTCAGTTCTTTCATCCAAAACTGCTCTTTTTGCAATGTAAGCCCAACAAGAGCAGGCGTGAAACTTTTCACTTTAATTCCAAAACTTTTTGCGATTTCAAGACCTATCGCACTCGCTCCAATATTTTTAAAGCTCTCCCCGCCGGTTGCGACCACAAGCTTTTTTGCTCTGAATATTCCTCTATCTGTCTCTATCTCAAATAGTTCATCTTTTTTTGTAACAGATTCTATCTTGGTGTTTAAAGCCATCTCACTATGTTTAGCGCTGCGTTTGAGTAGCTCAATAATATCATCGGCACTCTTTTTACAAAAGTAATAACGCCCTTTTCTCAGTTCCAATTCTACTCTGTTTCGCTCAAGCCACTCAAGAAGATCATCACGTGAAAAGCGTTTCAATACTTTGTTTATAAGCTCGCTCTCACCATCAAAATTTTCTAACTTGACACTGATATTGGTTATGTTACACTTCCCACCACCTGAGATCTTTAACTTTTTTGCTACTTTTTCATTCGTATCAATAATCAAGCTGCTCGTTTTTTTCTTCAGATTTGCCGCACACATAAGTCCTGATGCACCTGCACCTAAAATAATTACATCATATATTTTCATAACTGTATTATACGCTATAATTACAAAAAAATTAGGGAATGAAAAATATGGGCAATAAACTCCACATAGTATCACTTGGCTGTACTAAAAATCTTGTAGATACTGAAGTAATGATGGGAAAACTGAAGAACTTTGAGCTTACAGACAACAATGAAGATGCAGATGTTATCATTGTCAATACTTGTGGATTTATCGATGCAGCAAAAGAGGAGTCCTTAAATACCGTTCTTTCTTTACATGAAGCGAGAAAAGAGGACTCTTTACTTGTGATGGCAGGCTGTTTAAGCGAGCGTTATCAAGATGAGCTGATGGAGCAGATTCCTGAAGTGGACATTTTTACGGGTGTGGGTGATTATGACCGTATTGATGAACTTTTAGTAGAGAAGAAGAGCCGTTTTTCTGATGAAGTCTTTCTTATCGACGGGGCAGAACGTGTGGTCACAGGCTCAACATACCATGCCTACATAAAACTCAGTGAAGGGTGTAACCAAACCTGTAGTTTTTGTGCCATTCCATCATTTAAAGGAAAGCTCCACTCCCGTGATCTGGACTCTATTGCAAAAGAGGTTGAATCTCTTGTAGCCAAAGGCTATTGGGACTTTTCATTTGTTTCTCAAGACTCTTCATCTTATCTTCGTGACCAAAATGTAAAAGATGGTCTGAGTCTTTTGATGCAGAGAATCGAGCTTATCGACGGTGTAAAATCAGCGAGAATTCTCTACCTTTACCCTTCCACGACAAGTATGACACTGCTGCAAAATATCGCAAAAAGCAAGATCTTTCATAACTACTTCGATATGCCTATCCAACATATAAATGATGATATGCTGCGTATTATGAAACGTGGTTTTGGCAAAGAGAAGACACTGGAGCTTTTAAACTACATGCGCGCACTGCCTAACTCTTTTGTACGCACGAGCTTCATCGTTGGACATCCACATGAAACGCAGGAGATGTTTGATGAGATGTGTGAATTTGCCGCAAACTTTGGATTTGACCGTATCAATGTTTTTGCTTACTCTGATGAAGAGACGACTTCTGCTTACGATATGGAAGATAAGATCTCAGATGAAGTAAAAGCCGAGCGTGCTCAGATACTCGGAGACATCGTCTCTGAGGCTACAAAAAGATCCCTTCAAAATGAGGTAGGAAAGACAAAGGATATCGTTATCGACGGTGAAAGTGATGAACATGAGTACCTCTTAAGCGCGAGAGAACTTCTGTGGGCACCTGAAATAGACGGTGAGATCTATGTCAACGACAGAACTCGTGATGAAGAGTTGGAATTTGGCAAGATCTACTCTGCAAAAATTACGGAGCTTGTGGGAGATATTCTCACTGCGACTGTAGACAATGCTGACACTTCAAAATAAAGAAGAACTTCAAAAAACAAAAAATCTTCTGGCATTTTCTGCCGGAGGAGACTCCACAGCACTCTTTTTTTTACTCTTGGAAAACGAAATCAAATTCGATATTGCTATCGTTGATTATGGAGTGCGTTCACAGAGTCAAAAAGAAGTTGCTTACGCACAACAACTTGCAAGAGAGTATGATATTCGCTGTTACAGCCATACAGCACCGAAAATAGACTCCAACTTTGAGGCAAAGGCTCGAGAAGTACGATATGACTTCTTTGAAGAACTTATAGCACATCACTCTTATAATGCACTACTGACTGCACACCATTTGGGAGACAGATTTGAGTGGTTTTTGATGCAGTTTTGCAAAGGGGCGGGATGTGTTGAACTTGCAGGTATGCAAAGCAAAGATAAACGCAGCGGCTACACACTCTATCGACCGTTGCTGCATCTAGACAAACAAGAGCTGCTCCACTATCTGCATAAGAAGAACATAGACTATTTTGAAGATGAGAGCAATAGTGATGAAAGGTACAAACGTAATAGCTTCCGTCTGCATCACACAAATCCACTCTTAAAAGAGTATCTCGAAGGCATTAGAAAAAGTTTTGCCTATATTGATGAAGATCGCTATTCACTTATTCAAGAAGAGGAACTTAAACGCTTTAAAGAGCTAAGCTATTTTAAAAATCCACATGATAAACGCAGCAGCATCTACCTCATCGACAAATATCTCAAATCACAAGGGCATATCATTACAGCCAGTGAAAGAGCGTTATTAAAAAAGAATTCTGCTGTTGTTTTGGGAAGAAAGATAATTGTCTCATTTCATGACAAATATATTTTTATAGCACCATTCATTCAAGAGGTAAAAATAGCAAAAAAGCTCAAAGAGAAGATGAGACGGCTAAGAATAGAGCCAAAACTACGAGCTTATTTAGCCTCTGATGGAGATTTACTTACGTTTGTATCTTCTTTATTGGAGTAAACTTTCATTGTGAATGAAGAAGCAATCGTTTCACCATCACGTTTAAAGGTTATTGGAAAGTTCACACCGATGATCCAGTCGCTTTTATTGAGTGCATCTAAAAAATCATAGAAATTTTTAGGTGATGCAATATTTGAAGTGGTATTTACTTCATATACAGTAAACCCTTTCTCATCATTTAACTTTTTTAGTTTAGAGAGTGTCAAAGAAGAAAAATAATTTTTATGCTCTTTTTCAAACCGTTGTTCATCAAAGCTATTTTCAAATGCAGTGATGATATGTCTGTTCTTACTTTGCAGATCTTTGAGCTTTGCATAAATATCATCATGAAAATTCTGATATTTATGCATCTTGATTGTTACCTTTTTCAGTTCCAGACGCTCTTGTCTGTACTCTTTCCCCTGCGGAATTAAAATTACAAATGCAAATATCAAGACAAATAGAAGCATAAAAAGCGATGAAAGCAAAATGTAAAGATAATGGCGTGAAATATTAATCTTCATTTGTATCTACTCCCTCACTATAATCTTCTTTCATATAATTCGTAGAGACGAAACGCAACCAACCATTCTTAGCAGGATAAAAACTACTGTATGTCTCTTGAAAGATCGAACGTAAAGGTGCCTGCAACATAAAGTTATACACATCTTTGTTTGGTGTAATACCATACAGAATAAGTCCATTTTTAAGCAGTTTTGCCTCAGAGAGTGTAATTCGCTGTGGCACAAGATCAAAAAGATTGGCAATAGAATCTTTTAAGACACTGTTTTGCGTATAGACCTGTTCTCCAAGTGCTGCTTGCTTATTTATAAAAGCGATCTTTTGCTTCATCTCAGCAATATCTTTTTTCAGTTCCAGTTCTTTTGCCAAGATATGATTCTGATCTTTTTGAAAAGTATAATCTTTATAAAGTAAAAAAAGATAGGTAGAGAAGAGCATAATGATCGTTATGGAGAAAAAAGCGATCACAAGCTGTACCTCTTGAGTAAAGGGAGATTTTTTACGTGGTTCTATATAGCTATACTTCATATACCAAGCTCCCTTTTTGTGAGTTCACACACTTCCAATGCTACATCTGTACGTCGGATATAGACATTGAAGAACATCTCTTCTTCAAGATATTTTTTAAAATCATTGGTAACGCCTACAGAGTCTGCAACGTAAACATTCTCAACAAATCTGCTCTCATAACGTTCATCTTTGTAAAACTGCCCTACAGAGGCTTGAATAAGCGTAAAACGCTGATAGTCTTCATTGAATTTCGTCTCATCAGCATCTTCAAGTACATCTGTTGACTCAAGAAGTTCTTCTTCTATGTCTTTACTGTCAGAAAATTCATCTATCTCTTCAATAGAGTCCAGATCTTCAATATTGGCAAAATCTTCCAACTCTCCGCCAGCATCATCGGCAACAGAAACATCATCCAACTCTATCGCATCATCATCCATCAGAAGATCACTGTTATCAAGATCATCTTCCAGATCAATTCCATCAAAATCATCTTTTGTCATCATATCAAGATGGTGTGCATAGAGTAGTTGCGAATTTTCAAAAATAGCGAGAGATAAAAAATTCTCCTGCACAAGAATATACATCGCAAGTTTTGCGTCTATTTTGTCTTTAAAGAAGTAACTCAATACAGAATAAGGAGAAAAAATGTAATCTACTCCGATCTGTGCATATCTCTTTTTTATATCTCGTAAAGCAAGTTGCGTAGTATAGTAAGACCAACTATTGTTATTACACTTATATTCGATCTCCTCTACATCAACATAATACTCCATTCTATGTTTTGAACAGGTTGGTACAGCCCCTTGTGTATGTGACATATCTAAGATAGAGATATAGTAATAAGGAGATTCTTTTATGTATCTTGTGATAAAGTCATACATCTTTTCATCGAGTTCGAGTGTCTCAAACTCCTCTTCAATACTACTCTCAACACCTTTTTTAGAGTATGTTTCAATATATACAACTGTCGTAAAGCGTTTTACAACAATGTTGACAAATACTTTTAAATAGATTGCTTCAAATAGTTTGCCAAGCACTACTTCTCTCCGCTACAAAGAGGATGTGCTTTGTTATAATTTTGTTGTTTCAATGCACTACCTAATTTTGTATATATTTGTGTTGTGGCCATGGATGAATGCCCCAACAATTCACTGACATCTACTATGGGTGCTCCACCATTTAAGAGTGAAGAAGCATAGGAGTGACGCAGTTGGTGAGGTGTAACCTTCAATCCAACACGCCTAAAGACTTTAGTAATCATATATCTTAAACTATTTTCGCTTAATTTTTCGCCTTTTTTCTCAAAAAGGAATTTTTTTGCGCCATAAGTTGCCAAATACTCATCAAGAATCTTTTTTGTAGATGCGAGCATAGGAATATCTCGCTGTTTGTTCCCTTTTCCTGTAACACGCAGCCACTCTTGTGAAATATCTTTAAGCGCTACACTAGAAAGTTCAGATATGCGCAGACCAAAGGTATAAAGCATCAACACTACCAATTTCTCTTGCAGATCAGCTTTTTGTAAAGCTTCTAAAATATGGTCATGAGAGATGGGCTTTGGCAATGTTTTCGCCACCTTTATACTTGCATCGGCTTTAAGAATGATGTTGGTTCCATTATCATTGAGATATTCACTAAAACTACGTACACCACTCAGTTTTTTACTGATTGTTTTAGGGTTCAGCTCAGAGATATGTACACGAAACGGCATCAGATCCCATACTAACTCTCTGTCATTTTCTTCAATAAGTGCAAAACGCAGAGCCTCTTTGATAGCTTCATCATAACTCTTTAGAGTTAAGTCAGAATAACCTCTGACCTCTTTAAGATAATCTAAGAAATCAACTCTCTTTTTATCTAGCAACTTTTTCAAGTAGTTTCTCAAAATTATCATGATACTTTCTTGCCTCGTCTACAAGAGATTTATCAGTTATGACACTTGGTGCCAATTTTGTATATGAGTCTACAACTATCTCACTCATCATTTTTATTTTCGCTCTGTCTGCATCTGAAATATTTGTTTTACTGGCGATTTTGTTAATTTCAACCATATACTCTTTTGCCTGCTTAATATACTTTTCATATTTTAAAGCTGTTTTTGACTGTGCCATTATCGTCGAGGCCATTCGATTATAGACATCCATGGAAAATGCTTCATTGGCTAAAGCATAAGCCTTATCATATTGTGCTGTTTCATAGTAGTATTTTGCCTGCAGTGATTTTTCATAAGATGGATGTGTAAAAAAGTAGATAAGCATAATAAAAAGAAATATAAACGCAGTAAGTGGAAAGATGAGCTTACTTTTCATGTGCTAACAGACCTCTCTTTATCTCTTGCCTTGCTTCTTCAAGCTCCATATCACTTATGTCAAGCTCTGGAGTCGCGTAAAAATGCAAGGTACCAAATGGTTTTGGAATAATAAACTTATCCCATGAATTAAGCTGCCAGTACTTTGTCGGTTTTATCTCAACAAGTACTATCTTGGCCTTTGTTTTTTGTGCCATGACTATTATACCATCTGCAACTTCATGACGGGGACCTTTTGGGCCATCTGGTGTGATACCGATATCATAACCCTCTTTGATGGTCTTAATAGCTTGGATTAAAACTCTTGCTGCGTTTCGATTGCTCGAGCCTGCCAAAGTGCCTAAACCAAAATATTCAATCGTTTTTGAGATGAGCTTACCATCAAAATGACTTGAGATCAAAACTTTTGCGTGAGGGGTTTTTCTATAATGTTTGTAAAGATAAGGGAGCATAAGCAGTTCACCATGCCAACAAGCAAAGATAACGCTTTCATCTGTTATCTTCTCAGGGGCATGAAAGACTTTTTTATTTGTAGCGTAAAGAGCTCGTATCAACAAGGAACCTATAAAAGGAATAAAAATAAGAGCAAGTTGGCGAGAGAAGTTTTTAAGCAACTATTTCGCCTGTTAATATTGTTCTGCCAATAGCAGTGACCTTAACATCTCTAAACTCTCCCAAAAGTTCTTCAGAACCTTTTACTTTCAGTACAAGATTATTATCACTTCTGCCTGAGACATAACCATCACGGTTGAGATCTTCAAAATAGACACGATAGACATTTCCTAAAAGTGTAGCGTTCTTCTCATCCATAATCTCATTATGCAGAGATTGTAAATAGCTGAGTCTATCTGATGCAACCTCACCATCTACGATATTAGTGAAGTGTTGCGCCTCTGTTTCTGGACGAGGAGAGTATTTAAAAGAGAATATTTGATCGAATTTCACCTGTTTCATCACATCGATAGTATCAGCAAAATCCTCATCACTTTCACCTGGAAAACCGACAATAATATCTGTAGAGATGCTAACATCAGGCACCATTGAACGCAGCTTCTCAACACGATTCAAAAACCACTCTTTTGTATATCCACGCTTCATATCTTTGAGCACTTTGCTTGAACCGCTTTGCAGTGGCATATGCATTGATTTGCATATCTTAGGATTCTGTGCGAACTCTTCTATGAATTCATCATCCATATGAAAAGGGTGTGGTGAAGTAAAACGGATACGCTCTAGTCCTTCGATTTTAGAAAGACGACGAAGTAGTTCTGTAAAGTTTACCTTTTCATGTTCACTTGATGAAAAACGACGACCGTAATTATTGACATTTTGACCAAGTAAAAAAATCTCTTTTACTCCATTTGCAACAACTTTTTTAGCCTCGTTTATTATCAATTCATCAGGAATCGATATCTCATCACCACGTGTTTTTGGAACAATACAGAATGTACATTTTTTATCACAACCAATGGAGATATTGATAAAAGCCTTGTATGGAGATGTACGAAAATCATCAAACGCAAATTCACTCTCATCATAGTTGATATCTATCTCAACAGCTTTATCTTTGTGCAGTACCTCACTGATCTTTGAAACATTTCTCGCACCTAGAACAAAGTTCACATAGGGTGCTCGTTTAATGATCTCTTCTCCAAGATGTGAGGCAGTACAACCACATACCCCGATCTTCGCAGATGGTTTTTTTCTTTTGTTAAAGCCGCCAAGTTCAGAGAAGAGCTTATGTACAGGTCTCTCCCGCACTGAACATGTATTTATCAAAATAAGGTCTGCGTCTTCTAGCGTTTCTGTAGTTTCATAGCCCTCTTTCTCACGAAGTTGGGCTATCATATGCTCAGAGTCACGACTGTTCATGGCACAGCCTAAAGTTTCAATAAATAGCTTTTTACTCATCTTTTCTCTCTAGCTCATTATGTGAACTTGGTACATATAGTCATTATCTGCTAGTCCGTACTTCACTTCACTCATGTAAAAACTCTTGCCCATTGCTTCATAGTGATCTTGCAACGCAAGCAGATCTTTATGAGAGTTATCTTTGTCAAAATAAAATATTATACTATCGTTTTTTTCTACTTCTGCATCTAGCTTGCTCAACTCAACCTTTTTAGGTTTTGCATCTAAATCAGTTCTGGCAAATTTTAAATCCATTCTATTTCCTTATTTATTATATTAAAAGTCTTGCATTATATAAAAAAACTAATAAAAATATGGTTAAAGCTCTTTTTAGTAGAATTAATGTATAATTACATACTTCGTAAGAAATCCCCACACATAATTATCATTGTCAGATTTCTTCAAACACAAGGATACTATACACTATGGAAAAAATTTTAGATATTGCCGAAGCTATCGGGCATGAAAAAGGCTTACAGCCAGAAAAAGTAATGGAAGCATTAAAGACTGCGTTTGTACAGACTGCAAAAAGGGTCATCGGTCATAATCTTGCATTTGAAGCAAGTATTGATGAAGAGACTAAAAATCTAAAACTCGTTCAAACTATCACTGTTGTTGCAGATGATGATGAAAAACTACAAGATGAAGAGCTTGCACCTGCATACATCTCGATCACAGAAGCAAGAGAGTATGATGATCAGGTTGAGCTTGGCGACCAACTCCAGATCGACCATGATTTAGAGGATTACGGACGTACTGCCGCTTCTGGTCTTCATCGTGAGATAGAGTACCATATCCAACGTCTTGTTGAAGATGAGATTTTCAACAAATACAAATCAAAAGTAGGCACACTTGTAAGCGGACGTGTAACACGTGTGGATTCTCAAAACAACACATATATTGAAGTAGATGAGATCCGTGCCGTACTACCTATGAAAAGTCGTATAAAAGGGGAATCTTTTGCTGTAGGTGATCATATCAAAGCAGTTGTTCGTCGTGTAAATATGGACAAAGAGAACGGTATGCAGATAGAACTTTCACGTACCTCTCCAAAATTTTTAGAGGCACTCTTAACACTTGAAGTACCTGAGATCGCAGAGGGTTCTGTTATCATCGAAAAATCAGCTCGTATCCCAGGTGAACGTGCTAAGATCGCACTTTTAAGTACACATCCACAAGTTGATGCTGTTGGTGCTACTGTCGGGGTAAAAGGTGTTCGTATAAACGCAGTAAGTGAAGAGCTTATCGGTGAGAACATCGACTGTATCGAGTACACAAATATCCCTGAACTTTTTGTTTCACGTACGATGAGTCCTGCTATCATCTCTCATGTAGAGATCGTCAAAAATGAAGATGGCGAAAATGAAAAAGCGATCATTACGCTTCCTGCAGACCAAAAATCAAAAGCTATCGGGAAAAGCGGTATCAATATCCGTCTTGCTTCAATGCTTACAGGAATGCAGATCGAACTTGTTGAAAATGACTCTGTAACAAATGAAGAGGGTGAGATCGAAGAGAAAAAAGATGGTGTTGATGCACTAGAGGCACTATTTAGTTAATAGTCCGTAAAAGGAATTCATTCCTTTTACTTCGCTTAGGCCGCTGTGGCCACTAAAGCTTTAGCTCTTTTAGAGCTAAGATATCCCTCTCTAGATTTTTCACCCTCTGCTTACATAGGGATTTAATTTTAAAAGAATCAGATCTGCTACAATATTTCCAATTAATGTCAAAAATGCTGTTATCATCAAAATACCCATAATAATAGGGTAATCCCTGCTCAAAGCACTCATATAAAAGAGCTGACCCATCCCCTCGATACTAAAAATAGACTCCAATATAACACTTCCACCTATAAGTCCAGGCAAAGAAAGCCCCAAAAGCGTAACAATAGGAGGCATTAAATTTGGCAGAATATAATAACGCAGTAGCTGCGTTTGAGAGAGTCCGCGTGAGAGTGCAAAAAAGTAGTAATCACTCTTGAGTATCTCTAAAGTAAGTGAACGTATGTAAATTATCATACTTCCAAGCCCTACAAATATCATCACACCAATAGGAAGCGTTAGATGCCATGCCATATCTAAGAAGTTTGCAAAACCCTCTTTTGGCTCTATGGAATGTAAACCTGCAATAGGAAACCAGTTCAATTTAATAGAGAAGAAGATGATAAAAAGAAGTGCCAAATAAAAAGAAGGCATAGAAAAAGAGATCAAAGATATCTGACGGATGATATAGTCACTCTTTTTCTCATAACGCAGTGCAGCTTTGATACCCAGATAAAGAGATAGCACAAAGACAAATATCAGAGCAATACCGTTCATCCAAAGTGTAATTGGAATCCGTTTAAGTATCTCTGCACTAACATCAGAACCTGAAACAAAAGAGATACCAAAATTCAAGCTCATCATATTTTTTACCCACTCATAGTATTGCATAATAAGGGGCTTATCCAATCCATACACAGCTTTTAACTTCTCAATAGCCTCAGGTGTCATATTTGGGTTCAGTGCGCCTGCTCCAAAGAAACTGTTAGGTGCAGCATGAATAGCTAAAAAAGATATGACAGAAATTAAAAGTAACATAAAAAAGATGTAAGAGATTTTTTTGAGTAGTAGTTTCATCTGAAAATTATAGCATAAGTAAAGACGAGTGTAAGGGATTTGATGAAGAACTTGTTCCCATACTAAGTATGGGAACAAGAAGAAATTCCTTACCTAAAAGGTAAAGAGATTTGAGTTTAGTTTTAGACTAGAAGTTTACTGAAGCGTATACTTGAACAGTATTGTTAGAACCACCAGCTTTACCAAAGTCAGAGTAGATATATGCAGCAGTTAAATCAAGTGGACCAAATGATTTACCAGCAGTTGCTGTAAATTCAGTTACATCACCTGCACCTGCCATTGCAGCATCTTTTGCTTTTCCTTGATCAGCATATGTATAGTAAAGACCTAAATCAAATAGACCTTCTACTGGTGAAGTTACAGTTACATTATATGCTGTAGTATCACTTAAAGTTACATGACCATAGTTCCACCATGCTTCTGTATAAAGTTTAGATTGTGCAGTTCCAGCAGCAGTAGCAGTATTGAAACCTGCATAACCGATAGTACCATCATCATTAGTTTGAGAGTATGCAACGCTTGCAGCGAACATATCTTTCATTTCATATCCAACTCTTAAAGCATAAACACTATCAGTTTTACTTCCTGAAGCTGCTGAATCCATACCACAGTATTGTGCACCAAGAGTAAGACCTTTTACACCTAAAGAACTAGCATCTAAATCAGCTTGTAACCAGTATGCAGTTGCAACTTGAACAACATCATAGTACCATGCTTGTGCAGTTAATGGAGCATAAGAGTTGTTAATGATACCAGCTGCATATGCACCTGATTTACCATATGTATCAAACGCACCATCTTGGTTAACAACTGCTGCAGTTGCAACAGGACCTTGAGCTGGTCTACCAGCTAAATTTTCTGTACCATTACCATTACCAACGTAAGCACCAACTAAAGTAGTGTTTGGAATGTCTTGGTTTACAAGTACAGCTGCTTCAAAAGTATTCTCTTCAGCAGACCATGTTTCAGTAAATGCAAGTGGAGTATCTAATGCCATACGACCAACTTTAGCAGTAGTTTTACCAGTTGTTGCAGCAAGCCATGCTTCATTCATCCAACTAGCAGTATTTACATATGCTCCACGGCTAGAAGTATTACCAGTAATTGCATGAGAACCACCCCATACTGATGATACTAGATTTTGTTCTAAACCTAATGTAGATAGTACTGAGTAACCAGCACCCGCACTTACAGAAACTAAATCATTAGCAAATAAATCTGCTGTTAAATTTAAATTTACTGCAGTATCTGCTGCTGAAGCATCTTTATCAAACATTGTGTTTGAACCTGCATCTGTAGTACTATAGTAAAGATCTGCATCACCACTAACTTTTACATTGTCAAGAGCGAATGCGCTTGAACCTATTAATAGTGCTGCCACTAAACTCATTTTTGTAAATTTCATATATTCTCCTTATATCTTTCAAATTTCGTTTACAGTATAGCACATTACATTCTTAAAATTCACTGAATTGAATGGATTTTGTATAATTTTCAGCTATAATTCTTATATGAAACAGCTTATACAACTAAATTTAACATTAATTGCCTTATTTCTGTCGGCGTGTACTACGCAAACGGCTGCTCCGACATCACACAACAGTGACAAAACAAGTGGGTTTTTACAAAAACATCTCGATAATTGGTTAGAAACAGAGTGGGATCCTTCTGTAAAAGAGAAAGATAAAGAGACGCAAGAACGCTTTAGATTACAAGATTATGTAGATAAAGCCTCTTTATATATGCAAGCACATCCAAGTGATGAAAACAGTTCACATATAAAAAAGCTAGAGAGTATGCCCGTCATCGGGAAGTAGACTTTAGCTTAGTCCACCAAATCCCAAGAAAGGACGGTTTTGCCATCAGCATTTGTTTCTGCTGCTGCCATTCCCATAATGTTATACCCTGCATCAACATAATGGATCTCACCGGTCACGCCAGAACTCAGATCGCTTAAAAGATACATAGCAGAATTTCCCACTTCATCAATAGTAACATTCTTTTTCAGTGGTGCATTCACTTCATTCCAGTTCAGGATCTGTTTAAAATCACCAATACCTGCAGCAGCAAGTGTTCTGATAGGTCCTGCAGAGATTGCATTGACACGTTGTCCCTTTGCACCAAGATCAACTGCCATATAACGTACAGTAGATTCAAGTGCTGCTTTTGCTACACCCATTACATTGTAGTTTACGATATATTTTGGTCCGCCTAAATATGAAAGTGTCAAAATAGATGCATCGTCGCTTAAAACGGACTCAAGTCTATTTGTCAGATCGATCAAAGAGTAAACAGAGATATCCATTGCGATCTGAAATGCACTTTTAGTAGTTTTAATGAAAGGCTCACTAAGTGCCTCTTTTGGAGCGAATGCAACTGAATGGACTAAAAAGTCGATTTTACCAAAATCTTTTTCAACTTTTTGGGCGATCGAAGCCATATGCTCTTCATTTGAAACATCGAGTTCATACACATATTCACTTCCAAACTCTTTTGCAATGGGCACTACTCTTTTTTTAAGAGCATCATTAAGATATGTAAATCCCATCTCAGCGCCTTGCGCAGCACAAGCTTTTGCAATTCCATATGCTATAGATTTATTATTTGCCAGTCCTACTATAAGACCTTTTTTCCCTTTCATTAACATCTGTTTTTTTCCTTCTTATTTAGATTTTTTTATTTCATCACTGTATTGGATCATCATACCGAAGTGTTCTGCATATAACGCAGCACTTCCGACCAAAATACCATCTACATTTTTTACACGCAACACATCTTTGGCATTGTTAACTTTTACACTTCCGCCATAAAGTAAAGGTGCCTTAGATTTTTTCTTCAACTCAGCATGGATATCTTCGATATCTTCAAGTGTTGGAGTAAGTCCTGTTCCTATCGCCCAAACAGGTTCATAAGCAATAATAAGATTTTCGTACTCTGTATCAATGCCTTCATATTGTTTACTAATATATGTAAGCATCTTTTCTTTTCCAGCTTCTCTGATTTCCTGAGGTTCACCTACACAAAAAACGATTTTAAAACCCTTCTCTTTGAAATAGTTAAATTTTTCAACTAAAAATTCTTGACTCTCTCCAAGTATATGGCGACGTTCACTATGCCCGATAAGAATAGTCTTGATAGCAAATTCATCAAGTTGTTCCATTCCTATTTCACCTGTAAATGCACCATTTTGTGTAGGATATGCATTTTGCGCACCGATCGTAATACTTGAAACATTAAAATCATCAAGTGATGTCATTGCAGGAAAAACAATAACCTCAGAAGATGAAACATCTGCAAATTTGCTCAATTCGTCTATATACTTACGTGTAGTACTTCTTGTAAGGTTCGTTTTTAAATTCGCTGCAATAATCATCGTTATTTCTCTTCTTTATTTGCTTTTACCATCAATGGTTTTACGCCTGGAAGAATTTTTCCTTCAAGTAGTTCAAGTGAAGCACCACCACCGGTTGAGATAAAACTCATCTCATCATCAACACCTATACGTTGTACCAAGTCAGCTGTATCTCCACCACCAACAACAGTTGTAGCATAACTGTCTGCAACAAAGTGTGCTATTTTAGAAGATCCACGTGCAAATTTCTCCATTTCATAAACACCCATTGGTCCGTTCCAAAGTACTGTTTGCACATCATTTAAGCCTTCACGATAAAGTCTTACAGTTGCAGGCCCGATATCAAGTCCCATCCAATCATTTGGAATCTCTTGCGCCGTTACTATCTTACTGACCGCATCTTCTGCAAACTTATCAGCAGCAACAACATCTACTGGAAGATAGAACTTTACACCCATTTTTTTTGCTTCATCCATAATACTTTGCGCTTCATCAAGCAGATCCTCTTCTACAAGTGATGCACCGATACTGTATCCCATCTGTTTTAAGAATGTAAATGCCATTCCACCACCGATGAAGATTTTATCTACTTTTGGTAAAAGATTTACAAGTGCTTCCAGTTTACCTGATACTTTACTTCCTCCAACAATCGCTGCAAATGGACGTACAGGATTGTTAATCAGTTTTCCAAAGAAATTGATCTCACGCTCAAGTAAAAAACCTGCCGCTTTATGTTCATTGTCAAAGAAGTGTGTAATTCCTTCAACTGAAGCATGTGCGCGGTGACTTACACCAAAAGCATCATTGATGTAGAACTCTGCCATCGAAGAGAGCTTTTTCGCTAGCTCTTCATCATTTTTTGTCTCACCTGCTTCAAAACGTAGATTTTCAAGAAGAAGTACTTCCCCATCTTTTAAAGCTTTTGCTTTACTCATCGCATCTTCACCAACAACATCAGAAGCAAGTGTCACATCACGTTTTAAAAGGTGTTGCAGACGACGAGCTACTGGTGCCAAAGAGTACTTTGCATCAATACTCCCCTTTGGACGTCCTAAGTGAGAAGCGAGAATAACAGCACAGTTTTGATCAAGACAGTAGTGAATTGTAGAGATAGCAGAACGGATACGGCGATCATCAGAAATATTTCCAAACTCATCCATCGGTACATTAAAATCACATCTTATAAAAACTTTCTTTCCTGCCAAATCCAAATTCTTTATATTTAATAGTTCCATTTATATCCTTTTTGTTTTAATTTATTTACTGATATGAAGTGCCATATCTAAAAGTCTAGAGGAGTATCCCCACTCATTGTCATACCATGACATTACTTTGACCATATTTCCACCGATCACCTGAATAAGGTCTTCTGCAACTACAGAACTGTAATTACACCCTACAAAATCCTGAGATACACGCATCTCTTTATCTACAAGCAGTATCCCTTTAAACGCAGTGGCTGCTTGTTCATTAAAAAGTGCTTTTAATTCCTCTTCTGTCGTCTCTTTAGAGATAATAACATTCAGATCCATCATAGAAACATCAGGTGTAGGTACTCGGACACTTTGACCATGAAGTTTGCCTTCAAGCTGGGGCATTACGCGGTTGATCGCTTTTGCTGCACCTGTTGTCGTTGGTATCATATTTACCGCTGCAGCACGTGAACGGCGTCTGTCTCGTGTATGCTTTACATCAAGCAAATTTTGATCATTGGTATAAGAGTGGATAGTAGTCATCAAACCCTTTTCAATTCCAAAAGCATCATCCAAAATCTTTGCAATAGGAGCAAGACAGTTCGTTGTACATGAAGCATTTGAAATGATCTTCTCACCTGCATATAGTTTTTCATTTACACCCATTACAAAAGTAGGTGTTACTTCATCTTGTGCAGGAGCTGAAAGAAGTACTTTCTCAATACCTTTTTCAAGATGGGTCTGTGCTATCTCTGAAGTTAAAAAAAGTCCTGTACACTCCAGTACAATTTGTGCACCACAATCAGCAAAACGGAGTGCTTTTGGATCTGCCTGTGAAAAGATTTTTATTTTTTGGGAGTCTATAGCGATATGCTCTTCATCGATCTTTTCTACATTTACATCAAATATACCATGAACAGAGTCATGCTGAAGTAGATAGACCATCATATCTATATCTGTTAAGTCATTAATGGCAACGATCTCAATATCATCTCGTTTTGAAGCTATGCGAGTCACACAGCGACCTATTCTGCCAAAGCCATTAATAGCTATTTTCAATGCCATTACCCATCCTGTAAAATTTAATTCGTTTATTTTACCTAAAATTAGTTATAATTCGCATTAAATGGAAACAATAGCACTCTATGGAGGTTCTTTTGACCCTCCTCACATTGGTCATGAAGAGGTAGTAAAAGCTTTAAATAATCTCTCATTTATTGATAAGATTATAGTTATGCCGACTTATTTAAATCCATTTAAAAGAGTCTTTTGTGCTCCACCTGAGCTGCGTTTAAAATGGCTGAAAAATATTTTTGCAAGCTATAAAAATGTTGAAATAAGCTCATTTGAGGTAGATTTAAAGAGAGAAGTACCCAGTATTGAAACTGTAAAATATCTCAAAAAAAAATATCAAAAGATCTATCTCGTGATAGGTGCAGATAATTTACAATCTCTTCACAAATGGCACAGCTATGAAGAGTTAAAAGAGTTAGTGAGTTTTATCATAGCAAAAAGGGACACTATTAAGGTCTCTGATGATTTTATCAAACTCGATATAAATGAAAACATATCATCTTCACGTTTACGCGAGCAGATAGACATAACAAAATTACCAAAGGCAGTTGCAAAAGAGATTGCCCAATATTACAAGGAACACAATGCAAAACAGAATACAGAACATAACAGAGACACTTGACAAGAACAAGGCAGAGGCGATAGAGGTTTTTGATCTTCGTGACAAAAACTACATCGTTGATTATGCCATTATCGCATCATCTCTTGGACAAAAACATACACTTGCACTTTTAGATCATCTTAAAACTGATCTTAAACCTGCTGAACACTTCAATAATGTTGATGAGAGCGGTGACTGGGTTGTTGTAGATCTAGGAGACATTCTTATCCATATCATGACTCCTGAATATAGAGTCAAATATGATATGGAGACATTTTTAAGTGAGTTAGGGAGTCACTAACTCCTTGCTTATCTTCTCGAGTATATCTTTATAATTATAGATAGACTCAACATACTTCACAGGTTCTTCCCCTCTCGCATATCCATATTTTAAATTTCTATAATATTTTTTATGTGAAAGTAAAGGAAGTACTATTTTCATATCACTCCACACATTTTGGTTCAATCCCAGTTTTTTTGCCAACTTCCGTGCATCTTTAATATGTCCAAAACCAATATTATAAGCAGCCAAAGCGAACTTCAATCTATTTTCACCCTGTACCTCATCGGGAATAAGCCCCATCATCCCTTTAAGATGTCTTGCTCCACCCTCTATGCTCTGTTTGGGATTAAGTCTGTTTTTTACACCCAGCATTTTTGCTGTCTTTTTTGTAAGCATCATCAAACCGCGTACACCTGTAAAACTTCTTGCCCGAGGATTCCAATGTGACTCTTGATATGCAACCGCTGCTAAAAGCGTCCATGGTATATCATATTTTTTTGCTACAGTTTCAAATGCTTTTTGATACTTAGGAAGTCTATTTTTTACCCGCTTATAAAACATCTTCGCATTATAATAATCAAAAAAGAGTATATATCCGTAGTAGTGGTCTTTAAGTTGTGTCATCTCACCTTTTTGATTGTAGTCATTCAACCAAGCATACATATCCATCTCGAGTTTTGGTGTATTTTCAGGAAGAACCCATGCAAGTTGTTCGCGTCCGCTAATTGAAAATGCCATAGCAATATTTGGGAAATAACGCATATTTATAGAGTAGATATTTGAATCCGCTATTGTACAATCGATTTGATGACTTGCTACCATCTCCAATAACTCTTCAGTAGAGTCATCAGAACTGATCACTGCGTTTATGTCAAATCCATCATCTTGCAATGATTTTATCGTTTCAACATAACTTGTCCCTGCCCCGACCATGATACTTAATCCTGCCAGATCTTCAACATCTCTTGGAAAATTATCACCTCTTAACATATCTCTGTTACAAATAACCTGCTCTTGTACTTCAAAATATGAAGGACCAAAATTATATATTTTCTTTCGTTGTGTGGTTTTTGCCAAAGAAGCAGATGTGATGTCAATATCTTTGGAATGAGAGAGTGTCAGTGCTTCTGCAACTGTATGGGTGGCAGTGATATTCAGATCAACACCCAAATGCTCTGCATATGACTTTAACAGATCATATTCAAAGCCCTGAGGGCCATCTGGTCCGATAATATAAGTAGAAGGGGCATTTAAAAGTACTACATTGAGCACACCACTCTTTTTTATCTTTTGTAAACGTGAAATTTTTTTTTGAATTTTTGCTGCAGGTGCTGTTGCAGGGTGACTCATCCATCCAATGGCAAACGAAAAGATCGCCAAAGAGAGGATAAGTAACATATAGAATAGTTTGTTCATCCTGTTAGTTTACATTTTTAATCTTATGCAAATATAAAACGGTTTACTCCATCTTCGTATTCGTATGCCAATACCTGATCATGTGCTTTTAAAATGGAATCCACCAGATATAGCCCAAGTCCAAAACTGTTCTTCGAAGGATTCTCTTTCGTAAAAGGTTCTATATAGTAGTGTAATGGATGAGCTAGTCTCTCCCCTTTGTTCTCAAAGCAAAGCTCATTTCTATCATTGATATAGATTCGTACATGCCCGTCAGTTGAATACTTCATAGCATTATCTATCATATTCTTGATAGCCGTAGTGTAGAGTCTGTAGTTTGCCTGCATCTTTACCTCACCGCCTATCTCAACGCTTACTCTGCTTCTCTCTACCATCGCCATATCAATCGCACCGTCGATAATATCTACAAGTCTATACTCACTGAAATCTCTTTTATCATCAAGGCTTGTCACCTCTTCAATCATAGCAAACTCAGTAACTAGTGTCTCAAGACGTTTAAATATAGAACTAAATCTATCCCTTTGTTTTTGCGATTCTAACATTTGAGTAGCAATAGTACCTTTGGCAATGGGAGTTTTGAGTTCGTGCATAAGATTACGTAAAAAGAGTGTACGGGACTCCAAAATATTATTGATACGGATCCGTGCCTTTTCTATCTCATTTGAAACCAGACCGATCTCATCTTCATTTTTTGTTTTAAATGAGATATTCATATTCCCTTTTCCATACAATGCGATCTTTTTTCGTAAGCGGATAAGTGGACTGAGCTTTCTCAAAACAAGTATAAAAGAGAGACTGATAATCATAAAGGTACTGGCATAAGCATATAGGATATTAACAGAGCTGTAAGGTTTTAACTGACTATCCTTTATCATAATATCTCCCTTGGGAGTCTCGATCTGAAAATATATCTTATTTTTATACTGTAGCATCGTTGCACGAAGATTACTGACCGTATTTTTAGTATACATACCCTGTTTATTTATCATCAAAGAGGTATTGAAACTTTTAAAGCCTTCACGTTTTAGGATCTTACCCTTGTGTAGAATACCCTCTGTTGTGTTGTTATCTTTTACTACTTCAAGATCATAAACAGCGAGATTGGCTTCAAGCATGATCTCAGAGCTCATGCGTTGTTGATGCTCACGATATATTTGGGTGATAACCGAGTATTTTGTAAAAATATGGTTAATATATTGTTCTTTATTGAGTTTGTAAAATTCGAAGAAAACCATACTTACACTTATCAAAGAGACGGCAAGTGCAAAAAGAATGGTTATTAGAACAGCATGGCGTTTCATATTATTTTAGAAGTTTGTAACCCACACCACGGACAGATTCGATGAGTGACTTATCTCCAAGTTTATTTCTGATACGACCTACCATAACATCAATACTTTTATTAGAAGAGTCTTCATTGATTGCGTTTACATTATGAATAAGATCTTCACGTGAGACAACAAGTCCCTGTTTACTGATCATGTAAGAGAGTATACCGAACTCTGCATTTGTAAGCTCAATATTACGCCCTTTATATGTAATGGTCATTGTCTCTCTATCACATTTAAAGTCACTTTTATTTTCTGCTTTTGCTTCACTTTTTGCCTCATAACGACGAAGCACAGAGTGGATACGTGCTTCAAGTTCACGAGGGTCGTATGGTTTTGGAAGATAATCATCTGCACCAAGTTCAAGTGCTTTGATTTTATCTGTCACATCACTTCTTGCCGAACTGATAATGATAGGGATGTCTTGACGCTCTCGTATGGCTTCACATACTTCAAGCCCATCCATACCTGGAAGTGTCAAGTCTAAAATGACCAGATCAAAAGGCTCCAGTTTTAAAATGCTCACTGCCTTAAAAGGATCATCTTCTGTAATCACTTCAAAAGCAAACTGTTCAAGATACTCAGTAAGTATCTCCGCTAATTCCAAATCATCTTCTATCATCAATATTTTCTGTTTTTCTGCCATCTTTTGAACCTTTATATCTTCATGGACTCTATTATAACTTTATCCGAATAATAAACAGATAACGTTATGTAAGTAAAAGTGTTACTCTGTATGCAATAAATGCTAAAACATACGCAACGGCAGAGGTAAAGAAAAAGAGATAGACTGCATATTTCCAACTTCCTGCCTCTTTTGCAAATACAGTTGTAGCTGCCAAACACGGCAGATAGACCATCACTACGACTATGAATGCAATGGCTGAAGCAAAAGGAATATTTTGACGAATATTATCTGCTAAAGATTTAGAGTGCTCATCTACATCACCACCTATGGAGTAAAGAACTCCCAAAGTAGAAACCACAACCTCTTTTGCAGCCAATCCTGCTTGAAGGGCTACGTTCATTTTCCAGTCAAATCCCAATGGAGCGAAAATAGGCTCTGTAAATTTTCCGATCTTTCCAAGATAACTTTGACCTAACTGCTCTTCTGCAAGTTTGTTCTCAAATCTCGCTTTTTCATGTGCATCTACAGCTTTCTCAATTTTTGCACCATACTCTTTTTCTAATTCGAGATTATGAGGATAGTTACTCAAAAACCAAACCAGCATCGCAGCACCTGCAATAAAAGTACCCGCTTTTTTAAGATACATTATCGTTTGTGTAAGCACAGTATGCCATATCAATTTAAAAGATGGCAATCTATACTTAGGCATCTCCATAACAAATGGTTCATCCACACCCTTAAACGCAGTGAGTTTAAGTATTTTTGCAAATATAAGTCCAAGCAGTGCACCTGAGATATAGATACCAAAAAGAATGTTCCCTGCCATACTTTGGGCAAAAAATGCACCTGTAAAGAGAACATAGACAGGAAGTCTTGCACCACAGGACATAAACCCGATGATAAAGAGCGTCAAGAGTCTGTCTCTGTCATTTTTAAGTATCCTTGCACTCATATAAGCTGGAATGGAACAACCAAAACCTGTTACAAGAGGGATGAAACTCTGTCCGTGCAGACCAAATTTATGGAAAAATCCATCGAGTAAAAAGGCGACACGGCTCATATATCCAGTAGTTTCAAGAAGTGCGATACCGATAAAGAGGATGATGATATTTGGTGTAAATAGTACAACTGCACCGACACCGCCGATAATACCATCAACGATCAATGAACGTATATCATCATTGCTTATCGTTGGTGCTACAGCAGCTCCAAGCCAGTCAAAAAAGCCGCTTATCCACTCCATAGGAATGTTTCCAAGTGTAAATGTAAGTTGGAAAAGTCCCCACATAAAGAATAAGAATATAGGGATACCAAAGATCGGATGTATCAAAATAGAGTCTATCTTTTCCGTCAGTGTTTTACTCTCAACTTTTTTCGTCTGCTTCACGACCTCAGCAACGATTCCTCGGTTAAACGCAGCATACTCTTCAGCAAATGCCTCTTTAATATCATCTGTATCATGATGCAATTCTATATGTTTGCTTGCCTCTATTAAAATTGGCTGCAGTTCAGTCCAAATAGGATTATCATGTAACTTTGCATAGGTCTTCTTATTCTCTTTAAGAAGATTAATAGCAATGTTTCTATAGCTGTTACGAGCTTCATACTTATGTTTTTCCAAATATGCAACAATCGTAGCTATCTCCTCTTCAACCGCTTCACTAAAGATGAGCTTTGGCTCGTTTTTGTCACTTTCATATTTGTCTATCACAGCGTTTATGAGCTCTTCAATACCTGTTTTAGCTGCTGCTGATACTTTGACACAAGGAATATTAAGCAATTCGCTCATATATTTTGCATCTATCTCGATACCCTCTTTTTCAGCTTCATCGCTCATATTTAACGCAATGATAAGTTTTTTGCTCATCGTAAGAAGTTCAGAGGTAAGCTGCAGATTCTTCTCTAAATTGGTTGAGTCCACTACATTAATGATAATATCATACTCTTCAGCACAGAGATAGTCATGCGTCACTCTCTCTTCAATAGTATAATCAGTAAAAGCATATGTACCCGGTAGATCGACAACCGTAAAATTGTAATCTTTATAATCAAAGAGCACTTCTGTCTTATCGACTGTCACACCTGAAAAGTTACCAACATGAAGATGCGCATTACTGACAGAGTTTATCAGCATGCTTTTACCTACATTTGGCTGTCCTACAAGAGCTACTTTGATATGTTTAGCAATTATTGGACATACTTTTGTTTCACCATTTGGTTTCATATCTCTTTTACCTCTATTTGTTGTGCTTCTTGCGAACGGAGTGCTAGTTTCATCTTCCCTACTTTCACTTCGATCGTCTTTTTACCAGGAGCGTGTTCCAACAACTCAACAACTGCATCTTTCATAATACCAAAAGAGATAAGTCTCTGTTTCAGATCATACGCTGCGTTTAACTTTGCAACTTTAACCTTTTCTCCTCTATTACAATCTAACAATGTTTTCATACGTCTCTCTTTTTAAAAATTATAGTGAATCATCAACTGAGCTCTATTCCAATCGTTCTCAGTTTTTACTCTACTGTGTCTATCTTCTTCAAGCACATAAATCGCACTTACAATAAACTCTTCATTGACGTTATATTCAAATCCGATATTTTGCTCAACGATATAAGCTTTTACATCATTACTATCTTTATCGCCAAGAAAAGCCCCATAAGCATAGAGAAAATTTAAATTATCGTAATTATACGATATTCCACTAACAAAAGCCTGAGCTCTTCTGTCTACTGCAATGACATCCAATGTCATCGTATCTAGACCCGTATAGAGCGTTCCTCCACCTGTCCCACTGAATATCTGTTTTTTATTTGATGTATCAGTGGTATCATAAGCGAAGTTCACACCAAGTCCACCTATTACCAGCTCCAACATTCCGCCATAGATATCTGCATCATAGCCACTTTTAGAGAGTTCATCCTCTTTTAAGAACTGTACCATAGCATGAAAAGAGAGAGTCTGACTAAGCTCATAGTTTATGCCCGTATCAAAATAAACAGCGTTTGTCGCATCTGTAATATTGTAATACCATAGATCTAGCTCATAATTATCACTATAAGAGACCCCTGAAAAATTCACGCCATCTGTTGCTGTAGCACTCCAGCCTTTATCTAGATCAGCATCAACTCCCTGCCAACTGTTGATATGCCCTGCCATAAAGTCAAAGCCATTTAGCTCATACTTTGCTACATAAGCCTCAAAACTGTTGGGAATCATTCTAATGTCATCACTATCAGCAAGAGGAGTATCAAGTCTTTGACGTCCAGCTCTAAGATTCAATGCTTTGTAGTTATAATTGATATATGCTTCTCCTACCGTCGTGTACTCCCCTTTTGATGAGGAGAGCTCACTGTTATGCTTTATTCCACTACCGCTTGCAAATGGAATGTCATGAGAAGTATAGACAGCGACCCCAGCATTAAAACCATTATATGCTGCCAATTCATATTTTAATATCCCGCCTACTGCACTTGCATATGTATCATTTAAGAGAGTGTTGTCTTGTTTGTATCCAGCATACATTATTCGTATCTGTCCAGAGACCTTTGCAGCTTCAAACATATGTTTAAAATTATCAACTACAGATATCTCTTTGTCTTTCATGTTTGTAACCTGACCCATGGCCTCTTTTACAGAGTGCAGTCTATCCCTTTTTTGAACTTCTGCTGCATTTAACGTTACATTATAATATATCAACAATGAAGCACTCAGCAATATTTTTTTGATATTCAAAATAACAACCTTATAAATTTTAAGAAATGATAACCAGTATCAACTTATACCAACCTTAGTAATGATAACGAATATCATTATTATAGATTTTCTCTTTTATTTACTGTTTTATATCATTTTGCTATAATTTCTTACTAATTACCTGAAGGAACAGTATGAAATTTTTATGGACACCCTCTTCTCATTTTAATCTTGCAAATCTTTTTACTTTTGTAAATATTACAGCAGGACTTTTAGCAACCTACTTTATCACACAGAACAATTTCACTTTAGCTATCGTTCTTGCATGGATAGGCGGTGCTTTTGATATTTTCGATGGAAAGATTGCCCGTAAGTATAAACTATCAAATGAATTTGGTATCCAGCTTGATAGTTTTGCAGATTTCTTGAGTTTTGTTCTTGTTCCTGTATTTTTGATATTTCAAGCATCATATGCGCATGCGCTAAGTGGATTTTGGCTTTTTGTCGCGGCTGTAGTAAGTATCTACTATGTTATTTCAGGTCTGCGTCGTCTTATTCATTTTAATATAAACGCAGATGCAGGAGAGGTTGAGAACTACTTTACAGGTGTCCCTACTCCGCTTGGAGCTATTTTGTTATGGCTTACATATCTTCTTAATGCTTATGGTATCTTACCCGCAGGAGGAGTAATACTTTTTATGCTGATCATCGGATGGAGTCTAAACTCTACGATCAAAGTAAGACATCCTTAAATAAAGCACAATGGGCACAAGCCCATTATTTAGAATTTACCGCGTACTTTCCACTTCCCAATAATATAAGCAAAATACTCATAATAAAAAATAAGAACGGTGTTTCCCAAGCAAGTGCCCCATATTTTGAAACACTCAAAGAAAAGCCATATGCCACATAAATCGCAACGAACATATTGACAGCCAAAATCGCAGATGCCACACGTGCATAGAGTCCAAGTATGATAAATATAGGTGCAATCAACTCTCCTACATAAACACCGTATGCCAAAAACTCTGGTAGATGTGCAGCTACTACAAGCGCTTTTACTGCACCAATGCCATGAATAAGTTTATGAACACCATGAAAAAGAATTAATACACCTAATGAAATACGTAAAAGTAACTTTGCAATATCGGGTTGGTACAACATTATTCTTCCTATTTTTCTATTCTAAATTTACAGCTTCCCACGGTAATCTCTTTACCATTTTTAACAGCTTCTCTAATATATGCCAATGTACCTTTCACATCTGCATCACCTACCTCTTCTTCTATGATTTTCAACAAATCTTTCTCTTGTGTAAGTGTCCATATCTTTTCATAAGTATATCTCGTTTGTATCTTCATCTACTTTTCCTCTGTAATTTTTACTCTTCACTTTTAATAGGCAACTCTTTTTTAGGTTTGAGTCCTAATTCTTTCATATGTTCGGCACGTTTTATCACATTACCCTTTCCTCGACTTAACCTATTCATTGCTGTTTCATAAGCATCTTGTGCTTTATGTAAATGCATTTCTATGTTCTGCATCTCATCAATAAAAAGTACAAGCTTGTCATACATTGCCTCAGCCTCTTTTGCTATCTTTTTGGCATGTTCTTCTTGTTTTTGTGTACGCCATATATGTTCAATCGTACGGAGCGTCACCAACAGTGTCGATGGTGAAACTACAAGTATATGACTCTCATAAGCACGTTTAAAAAACTCCCCATCTTCTTCAAGTGCAAGTAAAAAAGCTCCCTCAATTGGCATAAAGAGCAGTACAAAATCAAGAGTGTTCACTCCTTGAAGTTTTTCATACTCCTTTTTACTCAGCTCCTTAATATGTGCAGATATACTCCTAATATGTGCCTCAAGCGCTGCTTTTTTTTCATCTTCGTTCTCACTGTTCACAAAACGTTCATAGGCAGCCAAAGAGACCTTCGAGTCTATGATTATATCTCTGTTTTGCGGCATATGGATGATTACATCGGGTCTGTAGCTTCTATTATCATCTGATTTAAAAGTTGCCTGTAGCTCATATTCCACACCCTCTCTTAAGCCTGACTGCTCCAAGATATTTTCCAAAATAAGCTCGCCCCAGTTCCCCTGCGTTTTATTTTCAGACTTGAGTGCTTTTGTAAGATTGAGCGCTTCTTGTGCCAGACGTTCGTTCATCTCTTTTAAACGCAGCAGTTCATCTTTGAGTAAAAATCTCTCTTTTAGCTCAAATTCAAACTGTTCACGTGACTGTTTAGAAAAATTTTCCACCTGCTCACGAAAAGGCTGCAAGAGTAGTTCAAGCTGCTCTTTGTTCGCATTACCAAACTGTCTTGACTTTTCATCAAATATTTTGTTTGAGAGATTTCTAAACTCTGCTGAGAGTTCCTCTTTTGTACGTTGGAGTGTCTCTATCTTCTCTTTTGAGTAGTGCATCTCATTTTCATATCTTGTATTTAAAACAGCATAATCGAGTTCTAAGGTTTTGTATTCAAGTTGCAGATCTTCATACTCTTGTACTTTTTCAAGCAATACTTTTTTAGATGAAAGTTCATAAATATACAATCCAATAAATATAATCAACAAGAACACTGCCGCTACTAAAAGCGCCAAATTAATATCCATACAATACTATCCTATAGTTTTTTTATTATTATACATACATTTACGAGTCTTCGCTATTTATATGTCATTTATTCATACAGCCTCTTTCAATTTTGTAACATAATTAATTAAGATAACAAATAACATTTATATTTTTAATTAAAACTTAGAAAAATTTCGCTATAATTCCACAAATATTTTAAGGGGAAGATGCCCTGGTGAAGTTAGTAAATATGAAAGAACTTGCGTCATCTCCTTATATATAAAAAGACTTCATAGAAGTCCCAAAGGATAATGATGCAAGAAAATGCACAAACACAAGAAACACAAACTGAGGAACCGGTAATCACATTTGATTCACTCGGTTTAAAAAAAGAGATACTAAAAAGCGTTAAATTCGCAGGATTTACTACACCTTCTCCAATTCAAGCACAAGCAATTCCCGTTATATTAGCTGGCAAAGACATGGTTGGTCAAGCACATACCGGTACAGGTAAAACGGCTGCGTTCGCTCTTCCTGCACTTAATAACATGAAATTAGATGGAAGTGTAGAACTTTTAGTTATCACTCCAACTCGTGAACTTGCAACTCAAGTAAGTGATGAGATATTCAAATACGGACGTAACCTTGGTGTAAAAACTGTTACTGTTTATGGTGGTAGCTCATACAAACGTCAACTAGACCTTATCGGTCGTGGAGCGTCTGTAGTAGTTGCAACTCCAGGACGTATGCTAGACATCCTTAAACGAGGAATGCTAAACGACTTTACACCAAGTATGGTTGTACTTGATGAAGCTGATGAGATGCTTGATATGGGATTTTTGGATGATATCAATGAGATATTCTCTTATCTTCCGACAAACCGTCAAACACTTCTCTTCTCTGCAACTATGCCACAACCGATCAAAACACTTGCAGCAAGAATTTTACAAGATCCAGAGTTTATCTCTATCACAAAAGGTGAGACAACAAACTCTGATATTGAACAACTTTACTATGTAATTGATGAACATGAACGTGATGATGCGATCATCCGTCTTATGGACTCTGAAAAAACACAAAAAGCTGTCGTGTTTTGTAGAACGAAATCGGAAGTAGACAGACTTAGTAATGTACTTTCAAATGCAGGATACCTTGCTAATGGTCTTCATGGCGATATGGAACAACGTCAACGTGAAACTGTTATCAAAGGGTTTAAAAACAACTCTGTAAAAGTTTTGGTTGCTACTGATGTTGCAGCACGTGGTATCCATGTAAGTAACATCTCTCATGTATTTAACTACCATATTCCATTTGATCCTGAATCTTATGTACACCGTATCGGACGTACTGGACGTGCAGGTACAAAAGGTAAAGCGATCACTCTTTTAACTCCTTTAGAGTTCAAAGAACTTCAACGTATCAAGCAAAAAGTCGGAACTTCAATGGAACATGCTTTTGTTCCAAGTAAAAATGACCTTCGTGCAAGTACGATTGAAAATATCGTAAAAAATATCGAAGATCAAAAAATATACGATGAAGCACACAAAGTACTTGATCGCTTAAAAGAAGATATTGATGAAGAGACAATTATGTTCAAACTCATCTCTATGATCTTGGATAAACAAGATATCAAAGGGCCAAGTAACATTGGTATTCCTGCTGATAAACTTGTTGCGATCTTAGAACGTGCTTCTAAGCGCAATGACAACAGAAGAGGCGGACGTGGCGGTGGTTACCGTGGTAACCGTAACCGTTCTGGTGGAAGCAGAAACCGTAGTAGTTCAAGCCGTGATGGTGGTGGTTACAGAGGTAACAGAAGTTCATCAAATAGAAATAGAAACAGAGACTAAACAGACTCCAAAATACTATTCTCCCTTCATATGCTCCATCTGGAGCATATATTAAACTCTCCATATTTTTGATATAATCAAGTTAAACTTCTAGATAAAATAGGGATAATCATGCAAAATCTAATCATATACGAAAATGCACACTTCTACATAGAAAAAGAAAATAGTGAAATACCATGGGTAAAGATATTTACAAAAGAGCCCTATAAAGAGCTAAGTGATATGCCTAAAGCACTGCGTTTAGAGTTGTGGGAAATATATGATATAGTAGAGCAACAGATGCGTGAGTATTATAAACCTGATAAGATCAATATGGCTTCATTTGCAAATATGCTTCCTCGTGTTCATATCCATGTCATGGCACGATTTAAACAAGACAGCTATTTTCCTAATCCAATGTGGGGTGAAAAACAGAGAGAAGCTTCATTACAGCTGCCCAATGAACAAGATTTTTATAAAAAAGTTTTTGAAGTTTTACAGGGAAAGTAACATTTTCATCTAATTAAATGAAAATGTTATAAAAGTTGATTTTATTTTTTTGGAGAAAAAGGAACTAAAGCAGAACCCCACGTCAGTCCACCGCCAAAAGCATCAAGAAGCATCATCTCGCCATCTTCAAGCTTTCCTGCCTCATAGAGATCATTTATCGCCATTGGAATAGAAGCACCAGATGTATTTCCATATTTGTGTACGGTAACTACAACCTGTTCATCTCTCATTTTAAGAGCATCTCCAACAGCCTTAATGATCCTCAAATTAGCTTGATGAGGAATAAAGTGTTTAATATCTTCACTTTTAATATTATTAGTTTCTAAAATATCTTTTACATCTTGCGTCAAAGTACGTACTGCAACTTTAAAAGTTTCATTTCCCTTCATCTGCATAAAACAAGTTCCAGCTTCAGCATCAAGAGCATCATGCTCAGAACCAGTTCCACCATTTGGAGTCATTAAAAGATCAGCATATTCTCCATCAGCACCAGTGTGAATATCTACAATAGCCTCTTCCTTCTTATCTGTCGCAGATATAACCGCAGATCCAGCGCCATCACCAAAAAGGATACAAGTACCGCGATCAGTGTAATCTGTTATAGCAGAAAGTTTTTCAGCACCTACGATAAGTACATTTTTTTTCATTCCAGATTCAATAAAGGCTTTAGCAACTGAAAGTGCATAAATAAAGCCTGTACATGCTGCAGTAATATCAAACGCAGTAGCACCCTTGATGCCAAGTTTTCGTGCAATGATAGTCGCAGTTGAAGGCATACAGAAATAATCAGGAGATATCGTAGCAGTAATGACCAGGTCAATATCTTCTAAAGCTACACCACTACGTTCAAGTGCTTTTTTTGCCGCTTTGACACCAAGATCACTTGTAAACTCATCTTTAGCAGCAATATGACGCTCTTTAATACCGGTTCTTTTTGTAATCCACTCATCAGAAGTATCAACCATTTTTGATAGTTCATCATTTGTCAATATTTTCTCAGGTACATAAGCACCGATTGATCTAAAAGCTGCATAAGCCATTTACAATTCCTTTTCTTTTAACTCTGCCAAACGTGCAATGATATGCTCATTCACACCAGTATCAACATAACTGATAGCCTGATATATTGCATTTTCAATTGCCTTAGCATTACTCTTACCGTGACTGACGATAGCACACCCTTTGATACCAATAAGTGGAGCACCACCGACTTCAGCATAATCTATCTCTTTTTTGAGAAGTTTAAATACACGTCTCATTAAAAGTGCGCCTGTAATACGGATAGGTGATTTTTTAATGTAGTCTTTGATAAGTATAGAGATAGTTGAAGCAACACCTTCACTTGTCTTAAGTACAAGATTTCCGATGAATCCGTCACAAGTGATAACATCACAACTTCCGTTGAAGATATCTCCACCTTCTACATTTCCTTTAAAGCCTCTATAGCCTTGAAGTAATTTAAAAGCAGCTTTTGTTACTTCGTTACCTTTAGAATCTTCTTCACCATTTGCCAAAAGACCAATTGAAGGTTCTTCTACACCTAGTACATCTTCAGCATAACATCCACCCATAACGGCGAACTCTGCCAAATGTTCAGGTTTAGAGTCAACATTTGCACCAACATCCAGAACAACTGAACGTCGTCCCATCTTTGTTGGCATAAGCGTTACAAGTGCCGGACGGGAAACACCTTTAAGACGACCAAGTCTGAGAGTTGCAAGTGTCATTGTCGCACCACTGTGCCCTGCACTTACTACTCCGTCTGCTTCACCATTTTTGACAAGCTCTACAGCTTTGTAAATTGTACTCTCTTTGCGTTTCACTGCATCAGTAGCAGCGTCACTCATCGCAATAACATCATCAGTTTCAATAATTAAAATCTTATCTCTATAACGTTTTGGTAACAGAGGTAAAATTTCTGATTTTTTTCCTACCAAAATAGGTGTGAAGTTCTTTTTTTTGAGTGCTTGGAGTGTTCCCTTTACAATTGGTTCGGGACCGAAGTCCCCGCCCATTGCATCAATGGCTATCTTAACCATTGACTATTTATACTCACCAGTTGTAGGGTTGATATGGTGTGGTAATCTGTAAGTTCCGTCTTTATCTTTAACTGGACGAGCTAAAGAAATTTTGTAGTGTGTTCTTCTTTTTGCTGAACGTGAGTGAGATACTCTTCTCTTAGGTACTGCCATGACTTATTTTCCTTTAAATTTATTTTATACCCTAATGGTATTTTTACAAGATAGAGTTAAAACTCTAACTCATCTATATCTTTACAATTATCACAAGAGTGATAATCACTTTTGATAAGCTCTATCTCTGAGTTCAATAACTCTTCAATATCTGCATTACCATCAAAAGATTCAACAACATCAAGTTCAATGCTATCTTCATCTTTATATAAACCATCAGAGATGAAAAATTCTATCTCTTCATCAATTTCAAGTTTAAAATTTTGTGCACAAATATCACAAGGCTTCTCAAGAGAGCCATTGAGCTTTGCTTTAAGCAAGATCAATTTCCCTCCATGATACTCCAAATAACCTTTAAAAGTTATTTCATCAGATTTCACTTCAAAATCTAACGGTGTCTTTGTTACTTTTCTAAGCATCACCTTCATAGGAGATTACTTATGAAATTTCTCTCTCTGCGAAAAAGAATGCAATTTCAATTGCTGCATTTTCTACAGAATCACTTCCGTGTACTGCATTTGCATCTATATTTTCAGCAAAGTCTGCACGAATAGTTCCAGCTTCAGCTTCTTTAGGGTTAGTAGCACCCATTAGATCACGGTTCTTTTGCATAGCATTTTCACCTTCTAAAACTGTCACTACAACTGGACCGCTTATCATGAAATCAACAAGATCGTTGAAAAAAGGTCTCTCAGCGTGAACTGCATAAAATGCTTCTGCATCAGCACGTGATAATTGAAGTTTTTTAGTCGCAGCGATACGAAGACCATTGCTTTCAAAACGGTCTAAAATTTTGCCTATAACACCTTTTGCAACTGCATCTGGTTTGATTATTGATAGTGTACGTTCCATCAAATCTCCTCTGAAAATATAAAATTAGAGTGGAATTATACCTGAAAAATAATTTTTTTTAGTTTAAAAAGTGAATTTGATTAAATTTTAGAGAGTTTCTAGAGTAAAAAGAGGGATACAAAGCACCTCACAAGGTACTTTGCCTAAAGTAATTTAATTACTATTCTACAACTGGTTCGTGGTTTGAACGTTGCTCTTCAGTAACATCTTCACGATGCTCTGGAGAATCACCGACAGCATCCCACACAATACAACCTTCAGTTGGACATGCAGTAGCACATGCAGGTTCATCATGGTGACCAACACACTCTACACATTTATCAGCGTAAACGTAATAGATTTCTTCACCTGTTGGATTATCATCCTCATCTACGATTGCTTCTACAGGACACTCATCAATACAAGCGCCACAATTAATACATGTATCTGTAATTAAAACTGCCATTATCTTCTCCTAATTTTTAGTAAGAGTAACTATACACTGTAGAATTTTAAATATAGCTAAAAAGTATCTACTTATCTAAAATATGTACCTTATAGTTACATATACAATAAATATTAGAGCTCTAAATAGCTTCTAATATCATCAACTTTATCTGTTCTTTCCCAAGTGAAACCATCTTCTTCACGACCAAAATGACCATAAGCAGCAGTTTTTCTATAAATTGGTTTTAACAAATCAAGTGATTTGATTATTCCTGCAGGTGATAAATCGAAAATATCTTTTATACATGCTTCGATTTTAGATTCATCTACCTTTGCAGTTCCATGTGTATCTACCATAATAGATACAGGTTGTACAACACCGATAGCATATGCAACTTGAATAGTCGCTCTGTCACACGCTTCTGCTGCAACTAGGTTTTTAGCAACCCATCTTGCCGCGTATGCTGCACTTCTGTCTACCTTGGTCGGATCTTTTCCAGAAAATGCACCACCACCATGAGGACAACTTCCACCATATGTATCTACAATGATCTTACGTCCTGTAAGTCCAGCATCACCTTGTGGCCCACCAATTACGAACTTCCCTGTTGGATTAATGTGAAAAACAGTGTTTTCATCCATCATATCTGCAGGAATTACCTTTTGAATAACCTCTTCGATCACATCTTTGTGAATCTGTTCTTGTGCAACTTCAGGTGCATGCTGAGTAGATATGACCACAGTTTCCACAGAAACAGGTTTATCATCAACATACTTTACACTGATCTGTGCTTTACCGTCAGGACGAAGATAAGGAATGATTCCCTCTTTTCTCACTTGTGCCAAACGTTCGGTAAGACGGTGTGCCAAATGAATAGGTAAAGGCATAAGAACATCTGTCTCACGACATGCATAACCAAACATAAGTCCTTGGTCACCAGCACCTGTTTGTCCGTCAGCCTGATCTACACCTTGGTTAATATCAGGAGATTGCTCACCTATTCCATTTAAAACTGCCGCAGAACGATAGTCAAATCCATAAGTAGCATCAGTGTACCCAATGCTTTGAATCACTTCTCTTGCAATCTCTTGCATTGGGGCATACGCCGTAGTCTTCAGTTCGCCTGCAATTACACAAAAACCATTAGACACGAGAGTTTCACACGCCACTCTCGCATTTTTATCATTTTCAATAATATAATCCAGAATTGCGTCACTGATCTGATCTGCCATCTTATCAGGGTGCCCTTCTGTTACAGACTCTGAAGTAAATATATACTCTTTCGTCATCGATTTTCCTTATTGAAGTATGGAGTCCAGCTCCATAAATCGCTGCAATTATATCAAAACTACATTAATGTTTATTGTAATCATCCAACATAAATCTTTTCTTTAGCTTTAGAGCTTTTTTCATAAATTAGAGATTTTTTAGCATAATTTCGATAAAATCTCTCAATAAAATTTATACAAGGACATATATTATGTTAGTAACAAACCCAGCTCCAGATTTTACAGCTACTGCAGTTTTAGCAGATGGCTCAATCGTAGAAGACTTTAAACTAAGTGAAAACTTTGGTGAAAAAGGTACAGTAGTATTCTTTTACCCACTTGACTTTACTTTTGTTTGTCCATCAGAGATCATCGCATTTTCACACAGATATGACGAATTCCAAAAACGTGGTGTAAATGTTGTAGGTGTTTCTGTAGATTCTCAATTCTCACACTTCGCATGGAGAGAAACTCCAGTTGAAAAAGGTGGAATCGGCCGTATCAACTTCCCACTAGTAGCTGACCTTACAAAAAACATTGCACGTGATTACGATGTACTTTTAAACGATGCTGTTGCACTTCGTGGTTCATTCCTAATCGACAACAACGGTATTGTTCGTCATGCAGTTGTAAATGATCTTCCTCTTGGACGTAATGTTGATGAGATGTTAAGAATGATCGATGCGCAACAATTTACTGATGAGTTCGGTGAAGTTTGTCCTGCTGGTTGGCAAAAAGGTGACGAAGGTATGAAAGCTGACGCTGAAGGTGTTGCTGAATACTTAGCAAAACACGAAGCAGAGTTATAAGAACCCTTCTGATAAACAGAGAGTTCTTACTCTCTGTCTAATTTATCCAAAGCTTTTTCACTTGCTTTGTTCGCTCTGTCATAGTAGCCTTTATCTTGATGTGATGCACAAGCACTAAACGCAAGTAACATCAAACAACTTACAAATAAATATTTCATATGTTTAACGGAATACAACTTTATTCCTTCCTCCCTCTTTTGCTTCATATAAAGCCTGATCCACTCTCTCTAAAAGCGTCGATTTTTGTTCGGAGATTCTATACTGAGCTACACCTATACTGACCGTAATACGATAATGCCCTGCCATCGGTGTTTTTTCTATGATATTACGGATCTTGTTTGCAACATTGATTGCCTCTTCTTTATTTGCATTATCAAGAATAAGCATAAACTCTTCACCACCCCATCGTCCAAATGAATCGACTTGGCGTATATTATTTTCAATGAGCTTGGTCAGATCTTTGAGTACAACATCACCCACATAGTGTCCATGTTCATCATTTATCTTTTTAAAATGATCTATATCAAACATAAGAAGTGAAAAAGGCATATTACTGCGTTTAGATCTTGCAATATGTGATTCTATCTCGGCATTTATCTTGTATCTGTTATAGACCTGTGTCAAACTGTCTGTTGTCGCTAGATTTTCAAGCTTTTGCTCCAATTTCATCTGAATTGTTACATCCTTGGAACTTACAACGAAATTCTTTGTTCGTGTGTATTTATCTTCTATTGGTGTAATGCTCGTATCAACATAATAGAGCTCACCATTTTTCTTTTTATTAATAATAATATTATTGTAATTCTTACCGGATAAGATCGTCTTCCATAGATCTTGGTAAAACTCTTTATCATGTTTTGAAGATTTAAAGATATTTGTCTTACTCCCGATAAGCTCTTCTCTGCTATACCCTGAGTGCTTCACTACACTGTCATTGACATAGCTGATGATTCCATTATGATCTGTAATGAAAACAAGACTGTCACTCTGTTCAAGAGCCTTTGCCAAAAGTTTTACTTTGTTCTCTTTTTCAATAATATCCGTAATATCATGCAGAGTACCATAAAGGCTTTTTGCTACACCATTTTCATCACGTTCTACCAAAAATTTCACATCAAGCCATCGTATTTTAGCATCTGCAGTTATAATTCTATGTAACAAGGAAAATTTTTCAACATCACTTACGATATTTTCATTTAAACGGTCTAAAAAATACTCTATATCATCTTCATGAATTATTGATTTGTAGTGAATTTTGTGGGAAAGAAAGTCGTCGCTGTCATAGCCAAACTGTGAAATGTTCTCAGATATATAAATAAGTCTACATTCATAGTCAATAGCACAACTAAACACAACAGCATCTGAGACCTCTAAAAGTTTTAAAACAAAAACTTTCTGATGTTCATTATCGTGATTACTATTCGTAACAAGATTTTTCATAGAAACATTATACAACACTTCTATGAAAATAAATATAACTTATCACTTAAAATAACTAATATTATTTAAATGTTACCCTATTTCTACCATCTTTTTTTGATTGATAAAGTGCTATATCAGCCCTTTCCAGGAGTAGATTTTTCGTATCATTCTTTTTAAAAGTCGTCACTCCAATGCTAATCGTAATTTTGTAAAGATTCTCAATACTGAAATTTTCAACAAGTTTTCTGATTTTTTCAGCAATATATATTGCTTCAGATTGATTTGCTTTATGGAGTAAAAGCATAAACTCTTCACCGCCCCAACGACCAAAACTATCTACCTCTCGAATATGAGAAGATATGAGCTCACTCAACTTCTTTAGCACAACATCACCTACATAGTGTCCATAGGTATCATTCACCTTTTTGAAGTAATCAATATCGATCATAAGAATGGAAAATATCTCTCCGTAGCGTTTTGAACGTGCTATTTGATGTTCTATGATCTCATTGATCTTATATCGGTTGTAAACTTTTGTCAAGCTGTCAATCGTAGCTAACTGTTTCAATTTATTTTCTATTTTTATTCTGTTACTGACATCAGAACCGGTAAAGACAAAATGTTCTATCTTATTCTCTTTGCCAAAGATAGGTGCGATATTGAACTCAACATAAAAATCCTCGCCATCTTTGTTCTGATCAACGATCACATCATGATACATTTCACCAGAGAGTATGGTATTCCAAAGTTTTCTGTAAAAGGCCTCATCTTTTGTACGCGATCTTAAAATAGTCGGTTTTGAACCGATGAGCTCTTCACGAGAAAAACCGGAGAGTTTGATAAAGGCTTCATTTACATAGATAATATGACCGCCTAGATCAGTAATTAAAACCAGTTTATCCGTATATTCCAAAGCCTTTGCAAGTAGTGAAACCTTCTCTTTTTGACGTACAATCTCTGTAATGTCAACAATACTTCCAGCTCCCGCATAGTGTCCTTCATGCATAATGGTGTCGACTGCAATACGCATGAGACGAGTCTCTCCATCTTTTTTAATTATTTTCACATCACTGTATTCTTTAAAAAAGCTCTCTCCACGTAAACGTCTGGCAACAGACTCTCGTATCTCATCTTGTTTATCCTCTTCAAAGAACTGCCAGGCTTTCATCTTTTTCAACTCTTCAAAAGTATATCCTGTCATCTTTTCAAAGGCTCTGTTCACATAAACAAATCCATCATTATAAATAAAGAGTCCTATTAGACTTATCTCTGCAATATTATTAAATTTCGCTTCACTCTCTTTACGTTTTTGCACCTCAATATTCAACGATATACTGCTAGCTACTGCCACTGAAAAATCTATTTCACTTTTATTCCACTTATTTGCAGGACGTTTTGAAGCATTCACCATTACTCCTACGACTTCACCATTTGTCAATAAAGGAGTCAGTAAAAATGAAGAGGAAGAAGAGAGCTTCATATATTTTTTAAAAAATTTACATAAAAGATTCTTTTTATCTCGATTATCTAAAAGAATAGGGATTTTAGCTTCAAGCTTTACTATACATTTTTTAGGAATACTAATGCAAATAGTTTGATCGCTCATAAATTTTTTATGCTTTTTTGAATAAAGCCCCACACATTCCAATACACCATCATCTTTTTTATAAAGCCAAATACTCGAACGTGAAACAGCTAAAGATTTATTGATGATTTTGAGAATTTTTTTGAAGGTTTTTTCAAGATCATTTGATTCGATCTGAGCCAGTTTGACAAGAGCATTTTTAAAACGCTTGTTCTGTTCTTTGATCTGATGGAGTTTATTTACTAGTTCTCTGTTCTTATCCTGATAAAAAACTATCAAGTCACCATTTTCCAGTTTTTTAATCGTATAAAAACGCCAGAACTTTATGTTGTTGTTTTTATACTGCTTAATTTCAAGCTTTTGCATTTCATTAAAAGAATGTACACAAAAAAGCTTCTCCAACAAGCCGTCATCTAACTTTTCATAATATATATCGGTGATTTTTTTGCCAATCATCTCTCTACTCAGAGCATCAGTCTGTTTTGCTTTATCATTAAAATCAACAAAGATGAAATCACCATCCACATACCTGTAAATAATAACATTATCAGGTAGGTCATTAATGGATATTTCAATGCTCTTGCAGTTGTGTGACACTTGGAATATTCTCCTGACTGGTCAAATAAGAAATGTTATTATATAACATACTTACTTAATCATTTCCTGCTAACCAAAATACCACCGATTATAATTAAACAGATACCTGCAAATGTCAGCATATCAGGGAAGTGATCTCCAAGAAGATAACCAAATCCTATCGCAAAAGGTATGTTGGTATAACTGACGACACCGATAACACTCAGATTTTTAGAGCTGTAAGCCTTGGTGAGCAGCCACTGAGAGAGTGTTGAGATAAGTCCCATAAAAAGTATGAGCGTCCATATCTTCACACCAACGGGCACAACAAAAGCCGGAAACAAAAACGCCAGACTCTGCGGCACACTCACATGACCTGCAAGCAAAAACAAAACAGCAGGCAAAAATGCTCCCACCCCGACAAAGGAGAGGACAATGACCCTTGAGTCATATATCTCTTTTATCTTTTTGATGGTCGTGTAGGCAGCTGCAGCAAAAAATCCACCCAAGATACCCAAAAAGTGCACATAGGAAAAACTCATACCAAAAGGTTTGGTTATAAGAACCGTCCCTAAAAAACCTATGAACAAGGCCAAAAGGACTCTCTTGCTCAAGTGCTCTTTTAGGAGAAAAAAGGCTAAAACGGTTACAAAGAACGGAGAGGTTTTATTGAGCGTTATCGCCTCGCCCAAAGGAATGACCGTAATAGTATAAAAGAAGAGTATCATAGCACTAAAACCGAGCAATCCCCGCATAAACAGCAGATGTATCTTACCACCGCTGCGTTTGGGAGGGGTATGTTTGAGTGCATACAGGATCAAAAACACACCAAAGATATTACGAAAAAAGACAATCTCAAGTGCAGAGATATCTTCAGA
>Ga0256828_1000171_pt1 | contig 43930 bp, 38 predicted proteins | sample CV88metaG_FD_185993 | JGI IMG/M metagenome (GOLD analysis project Ga0256828, IMG submission 185993) | Hydrothermal vent microbial communities from East Pacific Rise, Pacific Ocean - CV88 | ecosystem: Environmental > Aquatic > Marine > Hydrothermal vents | place: Pacific Ocean: East Pacific Rise...
TGAATGTGTACCTATTTTTAAAAGCTCTAAAGTATTGGCTTCGACCCTATAAACAACAAGTAAATCACCACTAATGTGAAACTCATTGGTATCTTTGTAATCTCCTAAAAGTGTATGGTCTCTTGCTTCGCTTGGTAGGTCATCTTCATTAAGTAATAAAGAGATGTATAAAAAGAGTTTTGCTGTATTGGTAGGGTTTAGCTTTGCTTTTTGTAGACCTTTTGTAAAGTGCTTGTGTATGGCAATATCAAGCACCGATACTCTCTTTAAGCTCATCAAGTGAGACTTTAGTCATATTTTTACCCTTGCGTGCATCTTCTATTACTTGGGCTGTGTCATCATTGGGGATTTTAATCTGAAAAGGGATACCTTTTTCCATCACAGATTGTGATAAAAAAATATTAAATGCATCACTCAACCCAAGCCCATACTGTTTAAATATCTCTTGGGCTTTCTTTTTCATAGCAGTATCAAGATAGACATTGGTTCTGGTTTTTTCATTGGCTGTTACAGTCATAGAAACTCCTTTATTCGTTAAAAATATTATAACACACGGTGTGTGTTTTGTCAATTTTATCTCTAACATAAAAAATCATCTCTCATTCGAAGAGCCTCCTTAGCTATCTTCTTCATCATTTATACCAATCACAAGTAAAAATCTACTACAATAATAGCCAATAAAAAATGAGGAGCAACGCTTGTCTTTAGCTTTAGCAAGAAAATATCGCCCCACTACTTTTGATGACCTTATTGGTCAAGAGTCTATCTCTCAAACCCTCTCTTTAGCACTAGAGAGTGACCGTCTTTCACACGCCTATCTCTTCTCTGGATTACGAGGAAGTGGGAAGACCTCTACGGCACGTATTTTTGCCAAAGCACTCCTTTGTGAAAAGGGTATTACTCCTCACCCTTGTGGGAAATGTAGCCACTGTCTTATGGCACTTCAAGGGAACCATATGGATATTATTGAGATGGATGCTGCTTCTAACCGTGGGATTGATGACATTAAAGACCTCATTGAACAGACCAAATACCAACCCAGCCTTGGACGCTTTAAAGTCTTTATTATTGATGAAGTGCATATGCTCACCAATCAAGCCTTTAATGCCCTACTCAAAACCCTTGAAGAGCCTCCTGCCTTTGTGAAGTTTATCTTAGCTACTACTGACCCTCTCAAACTTCCAGCTACCATTCTCTCACGTACCCAGCACTTTCGTTTTAAGAAGATTCCACAACCTCTTATTCTCCAACACCTTGAACACCTTTTAAACCTTGAGAAGATTAGCTATGAAAAAGAGGCATTGGCTATCTTAGCACGCTCCTCTATGGGGAGTTTACGTGATGCGTTAACCTTAACAGACCAAGCCATTGTCTACTCTAAAAACCATATTGACCTCCCTACGGTTACGGCTATGCTTGGCATTATTGACCCCATTCACCTCTTAGAGCTTATTGAGGCTATTTTAGAGAAAGATACCCCTAAAATTTTACACTTCATCACCCTTGCACAAGCCTATGAAGCAGAGATGATTATCGATGAGCTTACCCTCTACCTCAAAAGCCTTCTTTTTGAGAAGAATAGCCCTCTTACACCCTTTATCATTGAGCGTTTCTTTCGTATCTTAGCCGATGCAAAAACACTCTTAGGGCTAGGTTCAGATGGGGAGTTTGTCCTCTCTTTAGCCCTCTTCAAGATGAAAGAGTCCCTTCAAATTCAAGAGATTGATAGCCTCATTCATACCCTTGAGGGGGAGTTAAAGAGTATTCACTCTCATACCACACCCCAACCAGAACAACCAACACAGTTACAACAAGCAACAACCAAGCCAGAACAACTAAGCCAACCCACACACACCACCCCTCAAACCCAAGCAACACAATCAGCTACCCTAGAGCCATCTAATCACCCTGAGCCACCCAAAGAGAGTAACAACTATCAAGAGGCATTCAATCAACTCATTGCTAAACTCTACGATAGAGATTATGACCTTGGAGAACTCTTTGAAAAACATGTCAAATTTATCTCATTTGAGAACCATCTTCTCACATGGGAGTCCACAGCCCAAGAGAAACAAAAAGAGGTTTTACGCATACATTGGGGGTTAATTCATATGTTTGTGAAAGAGATTTTTGGATTTGAAACAAAGATTAAAAATATTGCAAAAAAAGTAGAACCCACATCTCCCATAGAGCCAGAAGTACCCACACAAGAAGAGCCTATAAATGAAGAGGAGATGAAAAGCTCTTGTGTTGCACCCCAAGCAGGCAATACTGAAGCAGCCAAAGAGAAAGAGGCATCTCATATTTTAGAAGAGCCAATGGTGAAAGAAGCGATTGCCCTTTTAGAACCTAAAAAGGTACGGATAAAACGTAACGCCTAAGTATCTATCCACGCTGGGGTGATTACTTTAGGTTTATTGTCGTAGATTTTAATCTTCTTTGCATCCACACAACGCCCCTGCTCATCTAACTCAAAAAGAATCATCTGTAAAATAGTTTGGCACTTCTCTTCAATATCAAAGTGTCCACCTAATCCCGTTAAGAAACGGTGAATAGGAATATGCTTATCCATTCCTATAACCCCATCACGACACCCCGTTAAGCCTACATCTGTTACATAACAACACCCATCACTCACCCATAAATCATCGGTTCCTACGTGTGTATGTGTACCAAAAATAGCACTCACTTGCTCTTTGAGAAGATGAAAAAGTGCCTGTTTTTCAGAACTTGCTTCTGCGTGAAAATCAATAATAATATGCACAAACCCTTCAACTTTTAGCTTCTCCACCTCTTTTACAATCATCGTAAAAGGGTTATCAACCATAGGCATAGTATAGTGTCCCATAAGGTTAATAATGGCAACTTGATGCCCTAAAATAGTGGTTTTAAAAATCCCCTCTCCTGCTGTTTGAGGAGGATAGTTTAAAGGACGAATAAGAGGATAACGCTCAAAAAGAGAGAGAATCTCCTTCTTATCAAAAGAGTGATTTCCTCCTGTCATCATATCGACACCATATCCTAGAAGCTCTTTACAGTTTTTCTCTGTTAATCCAAAACCGTGAGAAGCATTCTCATAGTTGGCAATGGTGTAGTCAATCTGATGCTCTTGTTGTAAACGTCTTAAGTGACGCTTGAGCATTAAACGCCCTGGTTTGCCAACAATATCTCCAATAAAGGCTATTTTCATCTTCTCTCTTTTTTCTGAATGCGTAAAATAATTGTGTCGTGCAAGTTACTCAGAAGTGCGTGTGGCACTCTTTCCTGCAAACGGTAAGAGTGCAGATGCCCAAGTAAGCCCTCCACCAAAGGTATCAAGAAGCATCAATTCACCCTCTTTTAAGCGTCCAGACTCCCAGATGTCATTAATTGCCATCGGAATAGAAGCAGCAGAGGTATTTCCATACTTTCCAACAGTCACAACCACTTGCTCTTCACTCATCTTTAACGCATCACCTACGGCTTTAATAATACGATAGTTTGCTTGATGAGGCACAAAGTGAGGAATGTCACTCGCTTCAATCTCATTCTTCGCTAAAATCTCTTTCACATCTTTAGTGAGTGTCTTCACTGCCAATTTAAAGGTCTCATTTCCCTTCATTTGAACATACTGTAACCCCTCATCTAAGACTTGCTGACTCATAGGGTTCACACTTCCAGGTGCTGGTGTAACTAAAAAGTCTGAGTAAGAGCCATCTGCACTTGCGTGAACATCAATTAACGCCTCTTTTTTCTCTGTTGTTGCACTCATTACTGCTGCACCTGCACCATCTCCAAAGAGAATACAGGTACTTCTGTCGGTATAGTCAACAATAGAGGAGAACTTCTCTGCCCCAATAATCAGTACATTTTTCTTCATTCCAGACTCAATAAACGCTTTTGCTAATGAGATAAGGTAGACAAACCCACTACACGCTGCTGAAATATCGAATGCTTGCACATTTTTAATCCCCAATTTATCAGAGATAATACACGCCGTAGAGGGCATATTAAAGTAGTCTGGTGTCACCGTAGCACACAATACCAAATCGATATCCGATACCTCTAACCCTGCACGTTCAATCGCTTTTGAAGCTGCCTTGCTCCCCATATCGCTTGTACTCTCATCTTTGTCTGCAATATGACGCTCTTTAATTCCTGTACGCTTCAATATCCACTCATCGGAGGTATCTACCATCTTCTCAAGATCTGCATTGCTTAAAACCTTTTGAGGTACATAAGCACCTATCGATTTGAATGAAGCATAAATGTGTGACATAGTTATCCTTAGTAGATTAAATAAGGGTTATTTTACCATAAGTTTCTAAGGAAAATTCTAAAAGGGGGGAAGAAAGTCACCATAGCAAGGGCTATGGTAACAAGAGATTAAACATTTGAAGAGAGATTCTCTTCAATTGCAATATTCACATCTGACTCTACAAAAGAGATTGCTTGAAAGACTGCATTTTTAATGGCTTTAGCACTTGATGCACCATGTGAAATAATGGCACACCCTTTTAGTCCTAACAGTGGCGCACCACCATACTCATCTTTGTCCACTTGTTTTTTCATATTTCCAAAGACTTTCTTTTTCATCATCAATGCCCCAATCTTAGCTGGGAGTGACTTACGAATATGCTGTTTCATTAAATCGAACACCGTAGAGACAACACCCTCTGATGTTTTTAAGAGAATATTCCCTGTAAATCCATCACAGACAACCACATTGACTTTACCATTGAAAATATCTTTACCCTCAACATTTCCAACAAACCCTTTGAGTGACTTCAACAGAGGAAAAGTTGCTTTGGTTAACTCATTCCCTTTAGAGTCTTCACTTCCATTGGCAAGAAGTCCCACTTTAGGAGAAGCAATGTGCATAATCTTCTCAGCATACGCCTCACCCATTGCACCAAACTGAAATAAATTCTCTGGTTTACAATCGGTCACAGAACCCACATCAAGTACCAATGTTTTTTCACTGGTTACACTAGGCATCAACGTAGCGAGTGCTGGTTTTTTAATACCTGGGATTCTTCCTATACGCAGAGTTGCTGCTGTCATTGTTGCACCAGAGTGTCCTGCTGAAAGCACAGCATCTGCTTTATTATGACGAACAAGCTCCACAGCTTTATAAATAGAGGACTCTTTACGTTTGAGTGCATCTGTTGCTGCATCTGCCATCTCAATGACATCACTAGCTGGCTCAAAAAGAACTTTATCAATGTAATATTGGGGAAGATATTCTAGGATTTTCTCTTTATCGCCTACAAGTATAGGCAAAAACTTTTTCTCATCGAGTGCTTGAATGACACCCTCAATAATGGGTTCAGGACCAAAGTCCCCACCCATCGCGTCAATCGCAATGCGTATCATACGACTACGCTTCTTTTTTGACTTTGTACTCACCTGTTGTCATATTCATATGGTGAGGCATTCTCCATGTTCCATCTGCATCTTTTACAGGCATAGGTAATGTCAATTTGTAATGTGTTCTTCTTTTTGCTGCTCTTGTGTGACTCACTCGTCTCTTAGGTACTGCCATAATATATTCCTTGTGTTAATATTCTATTTCAAGGGTCTCTTCGCTTCCATCACAACTGTCACAGTAGTGAAAAGCACCCTCTATTGCATTCATTTCGCTCTCAAGAATGTATGTAATATCAATTACACCATCTAAAAACTCAATTATATCTAAATCATCTTTATCTTCTGATACTTGGTCACTGAGTGTTAACTTTAAGGGTGTCTGCATAGCATAGTCAAACGATTGACCACATCTATCACAATCTAACACCATCTTTCCACTCAATGTTGCATCTAAAGCAACCCGATGATAACCACTTTTTTGTAAAGTTCCCTCAATCGTCACCCCTTGTAGCGTCTCTACAATGGGTTTTGCTGTGGAACCTATCTTATCAAAAACAATTTTCAACAAATGCTCTTAGTTGATTTCTCTTTGTGCAAAGAAGAAAGCAATTTCATTTTTCGCATTTTCAACAGAGTCTGAACCATGTACTGCGTTTGCATCAATGCTCTCTGCGAAATCTGCTCTAATTGTTCCTGCTTCTGCTTCTGCTGGGTTTGTTGCACCCATAAGCTCTCTGTTTTTAGCCATTGCATTTTCACCTTCAAGTACAGTTACAACAACTGGACCAGAAATCATAAACTCTACAAGGTCTTTAAAGAAAGGTCTTTCAGCGTGAATTGCATAAAAAGCTTCTGCATCTGCTTGAGAGAGTTGAATCTTTTTTGTTGCTGCAATTCTAAGTCCTGCTGTTTCAAATCTAGCCAAAATTTGACCTACAACGTTTTTTGCTACTGCATCTGGTTTGATGATTGATAATGTTTGTTCCATCTCATATTCCTAAAGGATAATTTACTGCCACAAGTACAAGTATTTGTAGAGTATTCGGGCGAAATTTTAGCGTAAAAAAGATTAAAGAGATATTAAAAAAGAGGAGAGGACATCAGGCGAGTGCCTGATGTAAAGAGGAATTAGTCTTCGATAACTGGTGTACCGTTTTCACCTCTGTTTTCCATTGCAGGCATACCGTCAACAACGTCACCCCATACAATACAACCCTCTGTTGGACACGCTTCAGCACATGCTGGAACGTCAAAGTGGTCTACACACTCAACACATTTGTCTGCGTATACGTAGTAAATCTCTTCACCTGTTGGGTTATCGTCCTCGTCAACGATTGCTTCTACTGGACACTCATCAATACATGCCGCACAGTTAATACAAGTATCTGTAATAATTACTGCCATTTGTTTCTCCTTAATTTAAATATGCACAAACTATATCAAAACTTATTTAAATTATTCTTTAATTATAGTTCTAAATAGCGTTTAATCGCTTCTACTTTACTCAATTGTTCCCAAGTGAAATCAACATCTTCTCTACCGAAGTGTCCATACGCTGCTGTTTTACGATAAATAGGGCGTAAAAGGTCTAGCTCTTCCATAATTCCTTTTGGTGTTAAGTCAAAAAGCTCCTCTACACACGCAACAATTTTTGCCTCATCTACATGGGCAGTTCCGTGGGTATCTACATAGATAGAGACTGGCTTTGCAACACCAATAGCATACGCAATCTGAAGGGTCGCTTTTTCACATGCACCTGAAGCGACTAAGTTTTTCGCCACATATCTTGCAGCATACGCAGCACTTCTATCTACTTTGGTAGGGTCTTTACCACTAAATGCACCCCCTCCATGAGGACAACTTCCACCATACGTATCAACAATAATCTTACGACCAGTAAGTCCTGCATCACCTTGAGGTCCACCAATAACAAAGCGTCCTGTTGGGTTAATATGATAAGTAATCTCATCACTCATAAGCTCTGCTGGAATAACGGCTTTAATCACCTCTTCTAAGACAGCGTGTTGAACTTGCTCTAAACTAACATTGTCATGGTGTTGTGTTGAGACAACAATGGTATCAATGGCTACGGGTTTTCCATCGACATACTTTACAGAGACTTGTGCTTTACCATCTGGACGTAAAAAAGGCACTGTTCCATTTTTTCTCACTTCTGCTAGTTTTGCTGTAATTTTATGTGCTAAAGAGATAGGCAATGGCATAAGCTCTGGGGTCTCTTTACACGCATACCCAAACATCAACCCTTGGTCACCTGCACCAATCTCACCACACGACTTATCAACCCCTTGGTTGATGTCTGGACTTTGTTCTCCAATACCATTGAGTACCCCTGCACTACGGTAGTCAAATCCAAACTGTGCATCGGTATAACCAATCTCTTTAATCACCTCTCTAGCAATCTCTTGCATAGGGGCATACGCATCTGTTTTGAGTTCTCCTGCAATAACACAAAAACCGTTACTCACTAACGTCTCACAAGCGACTCTTGCTTGTGGATCTCTTTCAATAATGTAATCTAAAATTGCATCTGAAATCTGGTCAGCCATTTTATCGGGGTGACCTTCGGTTACTGATTCACTGGTAAAAATGTATTCGTTAGCCATTTTTAATCCTTTATTATTTATAAGTTCGTCCACTGTCACTGAACTTAACAAAAAGATAAGGAAGTTATCTTTTTATTAAATACAATCATCTAGTGTAGGCAAAATCCCCTACACTATCTTTTGAGCAAGTTGTTCTGGGAGTAAGCCTAGGCTCTCCTCTACTAACTGAGTGTTACCGTGTGTAATGAAGCTATCATCATACTCAAAAGAGGTTAATGCCACATCTAATATTTTCTCTTGGCTTAAAAACTCTAAAATGGCTGAACCAACCCCTCCCATTTTCGCTGAGTCGGAGAAGACAAACCACTTTTTATACTTTCTGCTTAACCTGCTAAGCATCGCTTCATCAAGGGGTTTCACAAAACGTAAATCTAAAATAGCCACTTTTTTCTCTAAACGTTTTGCTACCTCTTTGGCACGCCCTACCCCATTACCATAACCAATGAGGAGTATCTCTTCTCCCTCTTGAAGAAGGTGTGACTCCCCTAACGCATACGCTGGCACCTCATCATCTTCTGCAATGAATGCCCCTCTTGGGTAGCGTAAAGCACAAGGGTGAGCATACTCTTTGGCAAATGCCATAGAGGCTTTCATACTACTCTCATTATAGGGAGCTAAAAGCGTCATATTGGGAATAGCACGTAAATAGGAGATATCAAATGCCCCTTGGTGGGTCTCTCCATCTTCTCCAACAATCCCTGCTCTATCAATAGCAAAAACCACCCCTAAATCCATAAGAGCAATATCGTGAATAACTTGGTCATATCCACGTTGTAAAAAGGTAGAGTAGATGGTACAAAAGGGTTTAAAGCCCTCTTTTGCTAAGGGTCCCATAGAGGTTACAGCGTGTTGTTCTGCAATAGCCACATCCCAAAAACGCTCAGGAAATCGCTCCATTACAGCACTCATTCCTGTCCCACTTGGCATCGCAGCAGTCACACCCACTACCTTCTCATCCTCTTCTGCCATGGCTAAGAGTGTCTCTGAGAAAATCGCTGTGGCTGATTTGGAAGCACTCTTTTTATAGGCATCACCTGTTTTGACATCAAATGCCCCTACACCGTGCCAATGCTCCTGATGCCCCTCAGCAATCTCATACCCTTTTCCCTTGGTTGTTTGAGCGTGAATAATTACTGGTTTTCCAAGAGATTTTGCCACCTCCATTGTGGCTAAAAGCCCCTCAATATCGTGTCCATCAACAGGTCCTATATACTCTATACCCATCTCTTCAAACAAAATACCTGGAGTAATGAGTTTAAATGACTCCTCCACACGCTTTGCCATATAGCTTGTACCCTCTGGCATCATATCGACAATCTTTTCCACTTTCGATTTAAACTTCTGATAAAAAGGACTTGCCATACTTTGAGAAAGCAGTTTAGAGAGTGCGCCAATGGGTTTGGCAATACTCATCTCATTATCATTTAAAATAATCACCACAGGATACTTTCTATCCCCTAACTCATTGAGTGCTTCATAGACCATTCCTGCACTCATACTTCCATCACCAATCAGTGCTACGGGTATGCGTGACTCACCCTTTAGTGCAATGGCTTTGGCTGCTCCCACAGCTAAAGAGATAGAAGTAGAGCTATGCCCTGCCACATAGTAGTCGTACTCTGATTCACTCGGCTTAGTATAACCACACACCCCTCCAAATTGACGTAAACTCTCAAAAGAGTCCCATCTATCGGTTAAGAGTTTATGTGCATAGGCTTGATGGCTTACATCAAATAAAAAAGGGTCTTTTTTTACATCAAACACTTTATGCATCGCTACAATTAAATCCGTAGCACCCAGTGTAGAAGAGAGGTGTCCACCATTGTGACTCACAGTTTGAAGAATCTTCTCTCGAATCTCTTGTGCTACCTGCTCTAACTCTGATATTGTATAGGCTTGAATATCCATCTTCTCTTCTTTCTTATTGTGCTAAGTAGGCATTAACCATTGCTTTTGACAATTGCAATGTTTGGGCATCATAAGGGAGTCCTAAACGCTTTGCCAATGCTTTTAACTCTTTTTTTTTCACTCTAGGAGGGGTTCTCTTTTGTGAAAGTTGTGCAAACTCCTCTAATGAAAGAGGGGTTACACCTTGAGTCACACCCCGTAGACACGTTATCTCTTTCAAGCAATAACCTCACTAAAGTGCTGAAAAAAGATACTGTTTTGACGCTCTGTTCCAACGGTAATACGTAGTGCATTCATTCCATAAGAAGCAAGATTACGCACAATCACTCCACGGCGTAGCAGTGCATCGGCTATTTTTGTAGAGTCCATCTCACTAGGGAAGAGATAGGTAATAAAGTTGGTATAACTCTCAATATACTCAAAACCATTCTCTTTTGCAAATGCTTCATAACGTACAATCTGCTCTTGATGTAGTGCAATCGAACGCTCAACAAATGCTTCATCTTTCAATGCAGCAATCGCCCCTGCTAAAGAGAGTGTAGAGATATTAAAAGGAGGTCGCATCTTATAGAGTGCCTCAATAAGCCCCTCTTGTGCAATACCATACCCTACACGCATTCCTCCTAAACCATACGCTTTAGAGAACGTTCCTAAGTAGATAACATTCTCATAGCCTATTAAATCTTCAGGGGTAATCGCATAAGAGCTATCTTTGGCTGAAGCATACTCCATATACGCACCATCAACCACTACCAAACTCTCTTTTCCAATGGCTTCAATGAGTTTTAACACCTCCTCTTTTGAGGTTGCATCTCCTGTGGGATTATTGGGTGTACAGATGTAGACGACTTTAGAGTGGTACATCTCATACGCCTCCATAAACTCATCATATCGGTGTTCATAGCTGGCTGTCTTATAGACTTTTGCACCCATCTGCTTGGCATAAATCTCATACATAGCAAATGTCACACCAGACATCAACACAGACTCATTCTCATTGAGTAATGCTCTAGAGATAAACTCTAACACTTGGTCTGAACCTGCACCAATAATGATGTTTTTTGCCCCCACACCATACTTCGATGCCAACCCCTCTTTGAGTTCAAACATACTATCATCTGGATAGAGGTGTGCTTTATTTGCACTCTCAATGAGGGCTTGGGCTACAAGTGGACTTGTACCAATAGGGTTTTCATTAGAGGCTAACTTCACCACATCTTCTGGTGCAATACCAAACTCACGTACAACCAACTCAATGGGTTTTCCTGCTTCATAGGTTTTAATACCCTGTAATACTTTATTAAACTTCATTACGCTTGCTCCTTCTTAGACATCATCACTCTCTTTCACATACGAACCCAACACCTTAATCTCATCTTGATGTGCCTCTAAAATAGGTTTAATTCTCTCTTCATCTTTATGTCCGTGAAACTCAATAAAAAAGAGTGACTCACCACCAATAATATGTGATTTAATTTTGGTTAAATTGACATTTGCCTCTTCAAAATGGTTCAAGAAGTTTACCAAAGCACCTGGTTCATTCTTTAAACGTACCAACAAAGAGGTTTTGTCATTGCCTGAGATACCATTTTCAAAATCAGAGATAATAAAAAAACGTGTACGGTTATGGGTATCGTCTTCAACATTCTCAAATCGAATAGGAAGATGGTAGAGTTTTGCAGCAATAGAGGGGCATAGTGCTGCTGAAGTAGGGTCTTGCATTGCCAACTTAGCAGCCTTTGCTGTGGACTCAACAGGGACAAGTTCAACACTCTCTAACCCTACATCTTGAAGAAACTTTCGACACTGTCCAAAAGCGATATCTTTTGAGTAAATTTTGGTAATTTTTTTATAATCTTCACACAAGGTTGCAAAAGCAAAATGGACATCAATCATCACTTCAGCAATAATCTTTAAATCATAACTATCTAAACAAGAGATGGTATCACTCACAATGCCATTAGAGGAGTTCTCAATGGGAATCACACCAAACTTTGCCACACCCTTTTCTACACTACGAAAGACCCCCTCAATAGAGGCAATAGGGATATACTCTGAGAGTGCGCCAAACTTACTCTCTGCTGCTTGATGGGTGAAACTCGCTTCAGGTCCTAAAAAGGCAACCCCTTCAGGTAACTCTAAATTACGTGCTACGGCAAACATCTCTAAAAAGAGTGCATCAATCGCACTCTCTGTTAACTTTCCACTATTTTGCGCTTTTAAACGGTTTAAAATCGCTTTTTCTCTCTCAGGACGATAGATAGGCGCACCCGTTGTATTCTTCAACTCTCCTACCTTGTGGACTAACTCCATACGCTCATTATAGAGTTTTAAGAGTGTATCATCTATACGGTCTATCTCTGTACGTAATGCATCTAATGTCATCTTAAACCTTTATGACTTTTCTAAATAGGGTAACTCTAGGCGAATTTGGTCTTCAAATGTCTCTCTTTGGCGAATGAGTCTATCCTCACCCCCCTCTAATGCCACTTCGGCTACTTTGGCTCTGGTGTTATAGTTTGATGCCATCGTAAAACCATACGCACCAGCAGAGTGAACCACAAGAATATCATTATGTGCCAAAGGTGGAAGTGCCACATCTTTACCTAAGAAGTCACCACTCTCACACACAGGTCCGACCACATCAGCAGGACTCTTTTGCCCCTCTACACCTAACGCTTCTATCTTATGGTACGCATTATAGAGGCTTGGACGAAGCAGGTCATTCATAGCACCATCAACAATTACAAAGCGTTTCTCTCCATTTTGTTTCTCATAGAGGACACGGGTAAAGAAAGCTCCCCCATTGGCAACCATATAACGCCCTGGTTCACAAAGTAAAGTTAAATCTAACCCTTTTGTCGCTTCAACAATCACTTGTGTATAGGCTTTAACAGGAATGGTCGTCTCATTGTCATAAACCACACCAATTCCACCACCTACATCAAAGAATTTTAAATCAATTTTAATGGCTTTAAGGGAACGTACTAAGTCTGCTACAATTTGAGCCGATTCGCGAATAGGCTCAAGGTTGGTCAACTGTGAACCAATATGAAAATGGATACCCACAGGATTTAAAAACTCCGACTTATTGGCATAAATATACATACGCTTTGCCATATCTAACTCTACACCAAACTTATTTTCATGCAATCCTGTGGAGATATAAGGGTGGGTTTGTGGGTCAATATTGGGGTTAACACGAATAGAGATACGTGCCTCTTTTCCAAGTTCACGTGCAACCATCTCTACACGCTTCATCTCTGCTTCACTCTCAAGGTTTAACATTAAAATATCTGCTTCAAGGGCTTGACGAATCTCATCATCACGCTTACCAACCCCAGAGAAGATGATTTTATACTTATCAACCCCTGCTAAGAGTGCACGTTGTACCTCTCCAATACTCACACAGTCTGCCCCTGCACCCAACTTTGCTAAGTGTGCAATTACAGAGAGATTAGAGTTCGCTTTTACGGCATAGTTGATTAATGATTTTTTACCAGAAAATGCCTCTTTAAGTTGTTTATATCGCTCTTGAATGTAATCAAAATCATACATATATAAAGGGCTACCATACTTTTCTACTAATGCGTGATAATCTCTATTCATCTGTTTATCCTAAGGTTATAAAATTGTCTAATATAGGGAGATTTTATCTAAAAATTGATTAAAGCAGAGGATAGAATAGAAAAAGCACACAAGATTGTGCTTTTTGATTCCCTCTCAAAAGAGAGGAAAAGGGGGATTACTTTTTAATACAACGTACAGCATAACCTGTTGAACGAATCACATACTCTTCAGCTGTTCCATCTTCAGAGAAACTATACCCTGTTGATTTACCAGAAGTATCTCTCTCATAAGACCAGATATAAGCTGTACTGTTTTGGTCTGCTAAATCAGCACTAATACCATCTCTATACCCATTCGCACCAATGGTAAGATTAGAATCAAAAGCATCATCTAAGTTACCAATATCTTCAGCTTTTTTCATATCTTTAATCTCATCTGTTGATGGAACATAGAAACCTTTTGGACAGACATCATGCTCTTTGAGATAACTTGCATTATCCTCATCTTGACTCCATGAAGCCTCTCTTTGGTCAACACTATCACCATCATCATCATCAACCCAGTCACCATCGACTTTAATAAATCTCTCATCAACATAAGGAAGTGATGTTGGTCTATCTTCTTGTGTAGGAGAGTTGGTTTGTTCATGTCCATCTTCTCCACGACCCCACTGATAGAGTGTTCCAAAACACTCTGTATCATTCACATCTTCACACACCCTCTTTGCACCAAGGTTTCTATCTATCCAATATCTACCATCTTTGGCTTCTACTTCACAATACTTTGTAATACCAAAAGTAAAACAAGTAGCATTGTAAGGGTCACTAATGTATGATGGGTCAACACTAATGTTATCTTCTGTCCCATTTAACGCACTATCTCCATCACAATTTGCCTCTTGCCAAAGGGTTTTATTGTGGTCATACTTATCATATCCAGCCTTTTGTGTAGGTAGACACGCATCAAGAGCCGTAGAGTCACCATTGACCATATCATCACCATCAATTACACCATCACCATCAGTGTCTGAGTCATTTTTATCGGTCTCATCACTCTGAACAATACCATCCCAATTCACATCTTCATCAATGTTAATCAGTCCATCACCATCTTTATCACAGGTTTTAGACTCAACACTTGGTACACAAGGGTCACTGGCATTAGCATCTTCATAATCATACCAACCATCTCCATCACTATCTGGTGGAATACTATCAGCATCATAAGGGTCACTAATATATGATGGGTCTAAAGTAATATTATCTTCTGTACCATTGGCAAAATCATCACCATCACAGTTATCAATTTGCCACATGGTATTGTTATTGTCATACCCTCTATATCCAGCATCTTGAGGAGGAAGACACGCATCAAGGGCTACGGATTTACCATCAACCTTATCACTCCCATCAACCACACCATCACCATCCGTATCGTTATTGTCTGGGTTTGTCTCATTTGCATCAACCACACCATTCCAGTTGACATCCTCCTCTTCATTGGTTAAGCCATCACCATCTTTATCACAGGTTTTTGCCTCAACACTTGGTACACAAGGGTCATTAGAGTCACTATCTAAATAGTTTGGTACACCATCACCATCATCATCATCTTTTGGTGTAGTCGTTGCATCATAAGGGTCAGAGATAAAGTGGCGTTCTCCTAAAGAGATATTATCCTCTGTTCCATTCAAATACCCATCTTCATCACAATCTGCACTCTGCCAGATGGTATTGTTATAGTCATAACGGTCATACCCAGGGTAGTTATTTGGTTTACATGGGTCATCTGCTACGGAGACATTGTTCTCATCTACATCATTCACATTTAACACACCATCACCATCTCTATCATTAGGGTCAGGAATGACCACTGTATCCCCATTAGAGATATCGGCTCTATCACCACAACCACCTAAAATAAGCATACACCCAACTAGGCTTAAAACGATTTTACTCTTTATCATTGCTCTACTCTCTTTCTCTTAATTACTCGGATAGGTTAACTCTACTTCAATACGTCTATTAAGACTCTTACCATACTCAGTATCGTTTGGTGCAACAGGCATACTCTTACCTTTTCCTATGGCACTTAGACGATTTGGACTCACCCCTAACTTAATCAACGCTTCCATAACAGCTTTTGCACGCTTCTCAGAGAGAATCATATTGTACGCATCACTTCCATCACTATCAGTATGACCAATAATCTTTACACGTGTTCCTTTGTTGGCTAAGAGGTAGTTTGCAAAGTTCTCAATACGTGTCATAGAGTAGGGACGAATGGTCGCTTTATCCACTTCAAAGTGAATACGAAGGGTCGCTTTAATAGGACAACCATAAGCATCTACACTAAAGTAACAAGGTGTATAGGGACACTGGTCCATTACATCAGTCACACCATCTCTATCTTCATCTGCCCCTTCAATCTTCCTAGGACAATTCTCTTTCTCCACTTGTTTACGAAATTTACTCAGTGGTACACTCACCCCTGTGGTAAACATAATCTCATTGTCTTGGTCTTTTGCCCCTAAAATTTGTAAACTTTTACCCTCAACGGTAAAGTTATATCCATCTACTTGATGATAGACAACCCCTAAACCCATCTGTGCAAAAAAGTTACTATCTAAAATATTGTTAATATCATTAGGGACAAACTCATACCCCATTCCAGCAACAACATAAGGGAGAAATTTACTCTGAAGCGCTACTTCATAGACACCATTGATAGAGGCTTTAATGAGAGAGTCAATCTCTTTATAGTCAGCCACTTGAATATAGTCCAAATCAGCCCTTGGGGTAATACCATATTGTGTAAAACGATTTAAACGATAGGTAAGCCCTACTGTTAAGTTATCTGGATTAATACTCCCCTCATTTTCTAGTGATGCCCCACCAACCACTAGCCCTACTTCATCATCTTGTGCTACTACCATATGTGGTAGAACCAAGAGACAGACTGCTATAAGAACCTTTATATAGCGCACAGATACTCCTTCTTTTTCAATGTTTTATAGCATATAAAACACCATACTCATTTTATTCTTGTATATTATACAAAGATTATATCACTAAAATGTCAAATTATTCATTGTTCTGAATCAATTTTTACAGAAAGGGTGGAATTTGTCGCATTTATTCCAATATTTATGAAAAAAGTGTATACTAAAAAAACTCTATGTGAAAGTGAACACTATTTTATGAAAGTATCTCTTCTTCTACTCTTTTTCTCTCTTTTTTCTCTCAATCTTTTGGGAGATTCATTCTTTATTAAACTAGGAAGTTACCAAAACAATCAATCTGTCTTAGCTAAAATTCAAACACTCCCTAGCCCCTTAAAGGAGCGTCTACTCTTTACCCATAAAGCACATCTCTATCGCCTCTACTCCTATCGTTTTGAGAACCTTCAAGAGACACTCCCCTACCTTAAAGCCTACCAAGCCTATTTTCCAGATGCTTACATTACCATTCACGGTCCATCTCATGCGTTGGCTTTTTTGCAACCAACACCCAAAGAGGCATCACACCTAACAACCACCCCCTCTATACCTCTTCAAGAAAACAGTACCATCTTAACACCTACGTCTAAAACACACACCCAAGACTCTCTTGCAACACGTCTTAGTGGGCATACCTTTTATATCTGTTCAAATACCATTAAAACAGCCCAAGAGAAGAAGTTACTCTCCTACGCTTTTGACCAAAACAGTACCCTTACCATTCTCCCACTCCATCAAAAAACAGCCCCCTTAAAACTCTACTACTTAACGGATAAAGAGAAATTTTACCTCTCAAGAGATGGGCGTATTCGCACCTCACTCTACTACACTATGACAGCACACTATATCGATTATGACCTTGTAACACAGTGGTCAAAGGGGAAGAAGATACAATCACTACGCTACTATAAAAAGCGTCACTATGCTGAGTCCTATCTAAACTCTTTACACTTTTAGAGATGCTCTTTTTTCACAAAGAGCAGATACAGAGCATAGAGCCATAGGAGTATCACAGGTAGCAGTGAGGTTAACTCAGGTATGACCACACCATTTAAACCCATCTGATGCAGACCAAACAAAACTCCCCACACCACAAAAGTGACCCCTAGTGACCACGCCATCACAACTCCTAAGTGCATCATACGTTCATGAAAGGGTATCTTAAAAAAGAGTATCACCATGAGTGCTAATGCAAACAGAGGTACTACCACACGGTAGTAGAGTACAGCCCTCATTTTAGAGGAGTTTAACCCCTGCTTTTCTAATAATCTCCACGCATAATAGGCATCTAATACACTTAAGCGTTTCCCCTCATAGAGGGATTCAATAATTTTAGGTTTATACCCCTTAAGGGTCTTTACTTCTGCTTGATGAAACACTTTAAACCCAACAAGCTCCCCCTTTTGATAATAATGCTCCTTCTCAATGGCATCATACGCTGTCCAACCGTTACCATTAAAGAGTGCATAGGGTGCATGAAGGGTTGATGCAACACGGTCACCTCTTACCTCAAAGAGGGTGATATCTTCTATCTTTTTCTCAATAGGATTTAGTTTATTAATATAGACAAATGTTTGGTTATATTTAAAAAAGAGATGCTCCACGTGGTAAGCACCTATTTGATGCTTTAAGAGTTGCGCACCCTTCTCTCTAGCATAAGAAAACTCCGTAGTATGCAGATAACTAAAGAGTGCATAGACCACAAATGCCACACTTAAAAAAGGGGCTAAGAGTGCTTTAGTAGAGTAACCAAAAGCATAAAAAATACCCATTGTATGCTCTTTAATGAGTGCTATTTTAGTCATAATAAGGGCAAAAACAATACTTAAGGGGTAGAGAAGTCCTAACGCCTGCTCCCACATATAAAATGCGTAGAGGACTTTATAGTTTCCTGCTACGGAGAGTCTCTGGATATGTTGAAGATAATCAATCATCGTAAAGGCAAAAGAGAGTCCTAGAAGAATAATGAGAAGATTTTTAAAATATCTCTTTGCTAAATACCCAAACGAAAGAGAGAGAGGGGACATTGTTACGACTTTAAGAGGTCATCAATGGATTTAAGTGTATATAAAGAGCGTACACGGTTTAAAGGTTGCTCTTTGAGTGCCAAACACGCCTTTGTTAGGTGTGCTAAGAGTTGAGGCATCATAGCCTCCTCTTCTAAGGAGAAGTCGTGTAGAACATAATCTGCCACTTGTGACTTATGTTCAGGCTTTCCTACCCCTACACGTACACGAATATACTCTTTGGTAATATGGCTATCGATTGAGCGTAAACCATTGTGTCCACCATGTCCACCACCACTTTTAAAACGAACAGCACCAAAAGGTAAATCAATATCATCATGAATCACAATAATCTCATCTAAAGGGACTTTAAAAAAGTGCTTGACAGCTTGAAGTGATTTTCCTGAGAGGTTCATAAAGGTTGTTGGTTTTAAAAAGAGTGTGTCTGAGCTACGATAGAGTTTCCCCTCAAAGCTCTGTTTGGAGATATCTCGTGCTTGGGTCTCATTGATGAGTTTATCAATGAGACGAAAGCCGATATTATGACGTGTCCCTTCGTAGGTTTTCCCCGGATTTCCAAGACCAACAAAGAGTGTCATTATTTTTCTGCTTTTATCGGAGTGATTATTTTGCTTTAATCACACCACAGATTGCTACATCTGGTCTATCCATTAAACGACACTCAGCTGGTGCTTCGATATCTCTAATAAGAATAGATTCATCTCTGTTAAGTCCTTCTACATTGAGGTCAAATTTCGCAGGCATATTTTCAATAGCACCTCTTACTTTTAATCTCTTTTTAGACATAACAAGTACCCCTTTGTTTTTAAGACCAACTGGTGTTCCGTTTGTTACCACTGGTACAAGGAAGTTTGTTACTTGACCTGGTACTGTAATTCTTAAATCAACGTGAACGACTTCACCGTGAATTGGGTGTAGTTGATACTCTTGAATCACAACATTGTACTCAGTATCTCCAACTTTTACAGGAAATGCTAGGCTCTCTTTTTTTCTTACTGCTCTTACAAATTCACCACGTTTAAATGCTGCTTGTACATTCTCTACACCATTTGCGTAAAGATTCGCAGTTAGATAACCATCTCTTCTAAGCTTCTTTGCAGTAGTCTTTCCGATACTCTCTCTAACGATACCTTCTAACATATTATGTCCTTAAATTAAAATAGAAACGGATTATAGCGAAAATTCTTTAAACTCTCTACTCATCCTCTTTAAAATCAAAGACTTCCATCTCTTTATCATCGGCATTCTCATCCACAATTGCCCCTTTTCCAACCCCTTGCATCTTCAACTTCATATCCGATGGATTGGTTGCATACTCTAGTGCCATCTCTTCGGTAATCTTCCCCTCTCTAAAGATATCTAAAAGGGCTTGGTCAAAGGTTTGTGTACCGTAAATCTCTTTCCCCTCTGCTAAAGCATCAGGAATCTCATTATCTCTATCTTCCATAATGAGCTGTTCAATTCTTGCTGTCTTCTTTAAAATCTCAATTCCAGCCACACGTCCACCTTCAATGGTAGGAATAAGACGTTGAGAGAGAACCCCCTCAAGAACAGAAGCCAATGCTAGACGAATACGAGGTTGCTCCTCTGCACCAAACGTACCAATAATTCTATCGATAGTCTCTTTTGCATCAAGGGTGTGCAGTGTAGAGAATACAAGGTGTCCTGTGTTGGCTGCATGTAGGGCAATCTCAATGGTTTCAATATCACGCATCTCCCCTACTAAAATAATATCGGGGTCTTCTCTTAGGGCAGCTTTAAGGGCATCTGCAAAGGAGTGGGTATCTTCTCCTACACCACGTTGGTTAATCAGACACTTCTTATCTGGGTGAACAAACTCAACAGGGTCTTCTACGGTGATAATATGTTTCGATTGGGTTGCATTAATTCTATCAATAATCGCAGCGAGTGTGGTAGACTTTCCTGAACCCGTTACACCTGTTACCAAAATCATTCCCCTTTGTACCTCTGTTAAATCCTCCACAGCTTTAGGGAGATTTAACTTCTCTAAAGGGAGAATATCCACAGGAATAATACGCATAACAGAAGAGAGTCCATTCATCTGGTAGAAGAAGTTTGCACGAAAACGCCCCTCACTTCCAATGACATAAGAGAAGTCTAACTGTAAATCACTCACTAACTTCTGATACTGGTCAGGGGTGAGAATCTCTTTGGCTAAATTCTCCATCATGGTTGATGTCCACGTCTCTTTTCCTAACTCTTTTAAGACACCATGCAGACGTACACGAGGGACAGCTGTTGATTTCATATGTAAATCTGACCCCCCATTGGCACTCATTACGCGAAGGTACTTCTGTAACTTCTGTTCCATTTCACCTATTGCCATCTTCTACTCCTTCTCTTCTAATGTTTTTAACAGTGTACTAAACGCCTCTTCAAATGCGACAAGCCCCTCTTTTAAAAGGGTTTGAGAAATTTCTTCCATATCAAATCCATAATCACTCAACTTTGTAAAATAGCCCTGAATGACTGCTTCATCAAGAGGGAGTGGTGTGGTGGTTTGTGGCTTTTGAATATACGATTGAATGGTCGTTAGTGGTGCTGTGTTGACACTATGGGGTGCATAGAGTTCACGAATATAGTAATCAGCCTCTAGCGTATCACCCTTAACACCTGTACTGGCAAAAAGGGTACGAATATGAGGCTCATTGGCTGACTCAATCAACTGGTAAATCAACCCTGCATTGTAGATGCCCGTCTTTGCTACATCAACAATCCCCTCTTGAAGTAGTTGTGGGTCAAGAAGTCTATCAAAACGGCTTACAAAGACAGAGATAACAGCATCAACTCTACGACTTGAGAGTGCTATCCCCTCACGCATCGCTTTGAGACAACGCTTGGCTTGTTTGGGAGAGAAGACCAGTGTCGCATTCACAGAGATACCCTCTGAGAGGAGCGTTTTCATCGCCTCATACCCTGCGTGTGTGGCTGGAATTTTAATCATCACATTCTCATGGTCAATCTGAGCATAGAGTCGTCTTCCCTCCTCTATGGTTGCTTGTGTATTGTTCGATAAAAAGGGGTCTACTTCTAATGAGATATACCCATCATTCCCCTCATCATAACACCCTTTGAGTGCTTGGGCAGCCATACGAATATCCTCTATGGCTAACGCTTCATACTTCTCTTTAGGAGATTTCCCTTTTAAGCCTTCTAGTTGTGCTTGATAGGCTAATGAGTGGGTCATTGAGGCTGAAAAGATGGCAGGGTTTGATGTTGCCCCATTAATCACACCCTCTTGAATCAATCTCTTAAACTCTCCTTGTAGAAAATCACGCTCTACAAAGTCTAACCATAAAGAGAACTCTTTTTCTCTATTTACCATCGTTATCTTCCTTATATTCCCATCTAAATGCTTTCCAAGAACCTAAATCACTCGGTTTTTGTAAACTCTTCTCTAACGCCTCTAAAAATCTCTCTCTAGAGACACACTGCGCACCTAACTTTACCATATGCTCTGTCTCCATTTGGCAATCGATAAAATCATAACCTCTACTAGCTAAAACATCACTGAGTGCTTTAAAAGCCACTTTAGAGGCATCACTCACAAGGGAGAACATCGACTCACCAAAAAAAGCTTTTCCCAATGCCAAACCGTAAAGTCCCCCTACCAATCTTCCCTCTTGATAGACCTCAACACTATGTGCAAAGCCTTCATTGTGTAGTTGAATATACGCCTCTTGTACTTCAGGTAACAGCCACGTTCCCTCTTGCCCCTCTCGTGGGACATTGGCACAAAAGCCAATCACCTCAGCAAACGCTTCATCAAAACGTACCTCAAAAATCCCTTTACGCAACACACGTGCAAAGGATTTTCTCACATAAAAATTATCAGGATAAAGAAGAAGGCGTGGGTTGGGTGACCACCATAAAATAGGGTCACCCTCAGCATACCACGGAAAGATACCCCGTCGATAGGCATTTAAGAGTCTAGCCGAACTCAAATCACCCCCATACGCCAACAACCCCTCATCAGATGCCCCTCTAGGGTCTGGAAAAGCATAAGAGTAGCGACTTAAAGGGGCAATAAAGTATTGCTCTTCATCAAACATTGAACCCATCACTTCCCCTCAATCTTCAAATGGAGTGCCTCATCTTTATAACGTACCTCTACACGCCCTCCCTCTCTTAATGCACCAAATAAAATTTCATCGGTTAGGGGTTGTTTAATCTTCTCATCAACAATACGTGCAATATCTCTTGCTCCATACTCCACACCATACCCCTCTTTGGCAATATAGGCTAAGGCTTTTTTACGCACGGCTACTTCAACATTTTTTGCTTCAAGAAGTCTATTTAGCTTCCCTATCTCTATTTTAACAACCTCCATAAGGGCTTCGTGGGTTAAGGTGTTAAAGTGTATGGTTGCACTCAAACGGTTACGAAACTCTGGAGAGAAGAACGCCTTTAAAGCTCTACTTGTCTGCTGGGTTGTATCTTTCTCAAACCCCATCACCCTTGCCTCTTTAGTACCAAGATTTGATGTCATAATTAAAACGACGTGTTTAAAGTCACTCACGACACCATTATTATCGGTCAATCTTGCACTATCCATCACTTGCAGAAGAATATTCATAATATCAGGGTGGGCTTTTTCAATCTCATCGAGTAAAAGTACCGTATGGGGGTTCTTCTTAATCATCTCTGTTAAAAGTCCCCCCTGTTCATACCCCACATACCCAGGAGGCGCACCCACTAAACGGCTCACACTGTGTGCCTCCATATACTCAGACATATCAAGACGCTCAAAGTGCATATCCATACTCTCAGCCAAAGCCATCGCTAAGGCTGTCTTTCCTACACCTGTTGTCCCCACAAAAAGAAAACTCCCAATAGGCTTATTCTCTCCATTCAATCCAGCATAAGAGCGTTTAACTGCACTGCTTAATTGTGCAATAGCCTCAGGTTGCCCTACTATCTTCTGTGCTAATCGCCCAGAGAGGTCTGCTACCTTTTGACTCTCCTCTTGACCCACAACACTTAAAGGGAGTTTCATCATCTCAGAGACCACTCTCTCTACATCATCACTCTCTATCTTTGCTCCCTCTACCCCTTTTAACATAAAAGAGGCACCCACTTCATCAACAATATCCATCGCTTTGTCGGGTAAGAATCGTCCATGTAGATAGGTAACAGAGAGTGCAATGGCACGACGTAAAGAGGCATCACTAAAGTGAATCTTATGAAACGCTTCATAGCGTGACTGTACCCCTTTTAAGATGGTAAAGGTATCCTCTTGGCTTGGCTCTTCAACATCAATCTTGGCAAAGCGTCGGCTGAGGGCTTTGTCTTTATCGAACGCATTACGGTACTCTTGATAGGTTGTTGCCCCAATACACTTCAGCTCTCCTCTAGCTAAGGCAGGTTTTAAGAGGTTTGAAGCATCCATACTCCCCCCTCCTGTCGCACCTGCACCTACCATTGTATGAATCTCATCAATAAATAAAATCGCCCCCTCTTTGGCTTGTAACTCAGACAAAATCCCCTTTAGACGCTTCTCAAAATCACCACGATACTTTGTACCAGCAACCAAAGCACCCATCTCCAAAGCATAAATGGTCGCACCCTTTAAGATGGGGGGTACTTCATTTTGGGCAATCTTCAAAGCAACACCCTCAGCAATAGCTGTCTTTCCAACCCCTGCTTCACCCACAAGCAGTGGGTTATTTTTCTTACGACGACAGAGTGTCTGCATCAGACGCATAATCTCCTTATCACGTCCAATCACAGGGTCAATCTTCCCCTCTTTGGCTATGCCAACCAACTCTACACAAAATGCCTCTAAAAACCCCTCTTCCTCCTCAGATGCCTCCTCTTCAAAGAGTGCATCAAGTGGGTGGCTAATCATCTCTAAAAGTGCTAACCTATCCACCCCTGCTTCTTGAAGTAAGAAAGAGGCGTAACTCTCCTCTTGGGAGAGAATCACCACCAACATATCCTCTATCTCTACCTCATCTTTTCCCGATTGATGCAGATGCTCTAAAAGCTGACTCATCGCTTCAGAGAGAGAGAGCGTCTCCATAGGGTCTGCCTCTTTCTCTAGTTGAGGGGTACGGCGTGCTATCTCCTCTTTTAAACGCTCCCTCACAGAGGCTATATCAATAGAAAAGTGACGAAGGAGTTTTACAATATCCTCCTCCTCTAACAAAAAGAGTGCTACGTGTTCAAGGGTAATATACTCATGCTTTTGCTCTTTGGCAAAGCCAACAGCCTTTTGAAACACTCCATTTAACATTCGACCAATCATCTTAACGTGCCTCCCTAAGAGAACTACGCAGAGGAAACCCCTCAGCTTTGGCTAAACGTGTTACGTGATGGACTTTTGTCTTGGCAATTTCGTGACTATATGTCCCACAAATCGCCTCACCCTTTTCGTGAATCTCTAACATAATTGCCATCGCTTCAGATTGGCTTTTATGAAAGATACTCTCTAACACCTCTACCACAAAATCCATTGTTGTGTAATCATCGTTATGTAGAAGGACATGGTACATCTTTGGCTCTTCTATGCACATCTCTACCTCTAACGCCTCTTCATAATTTGCCACTTTTGTATCCTTGCAATCTTTTCTAGAGTCTATAAGCACTCTTTTATTTTTTATGATTATAGTATAGCAAAAATCTTAAAGGAAGAGACGATGTCCTCACTTTTTATCACAGCAACAGGAACAAACGTAGGTAAAACGCACACCACACTTAAACTCATTGAAACACTTGCAAAAAAGGGGCATAGAGTGGGGGTTTTTAAACCCATAGAGACAGGGGTAACTACGGAGGCAAAAGATGCCTCTTTACTTCTTCAAGCGTGTCAAAGAGTCAATCCAGAGTTTGAATCACTCACCGTAGAAGATATTACAGCCTACACTTTCTCTTTACCCTCAGCACCCTTTTGTGCCGATAGAGAACAGAAAATAGACTTAAAAACCATTCTGGATTATCACGAAAATTTAGCAAAGAAGTGTGATATTTTACTCATTGAGGGTGCAGGAGGGTTAATGGTGCCTATTACCAAAGAGTATCTTATGGTACACCTCATTAAAGACCTCCAAGCCAAAGCACTGCTTGTCACACCTAGCCGTTTAGGTGCTATTAACGATACCTTGCAATCTATGCTTGCTCTGCGTACCTTTGATGTTCCCTTTGACTGGTGTGTCAATATCTATGAAGATGCCTCCAGTTTTTCAAGTGTCACACAACCCTACTACGATGCAGTCTTTCCAAACTGGTGGAGTCTAGAGCGATACCTAGAGGCACTCTAGAAGTCGTAAGTGACTCCAATGGTCACAATATTGGAGTCAAAGTGACTCACCGTAGCGTTGTGTAGGAGGCTTTGGTAGTCTAACCATACACCCCAACCTCTCTCTTGATTGGCTATGCCATCAAAGGGGCGTTTGTATGCCAACGCCTCTTCATACTCCCCTTTTGAGGAGAGGTCATACTCTACCCCCACACCCCAACTAAAGCCATTATCATTGTAAGAGAGGGTATCACTCAAACAGGTAATCTTTGTCTTTGCATACCCCAACAATCCATAGAGATTCACACGAGAAGTAAGTGGATACATAGGCTTAAGATAGAGTCCATAGTGGGTTGTTGAGGCAATATCTTTTTGGATACTACTGTATAGCCCTCTGGCTTCTAAACCCACATAAGGGTTAAAGTCATACCCTACACGCATCATTGCTCCATAGGTGGTCTCCTCCACTTCACCACCTGAACACTCACACGCTCTACGCATACCAGACCAAAGCCCCCCTACTCCTACATACCAAGCTGAGGGCTTGGCTAAAGGGAGAATTTGAGCAACAGGCTCAAGGGCTGGGGTAAGGTTTTTTCCACCACCATAAAGGAGTACGATACTCACCGTTGTCCAGAGACTTAATAGACGTTTCATTGTTGATTCCTTGGTAAAATGTCTGCCTCTCTTCTTAGAAAGAAGAAGGCAATAAGTAGTGTAGAGAGCGTTAAGAGTAGTACCCATAGAGGGTTCAATGACGCTCCACTATCGTGTTTGTTTGCTGAGGCTTCACACTCACAATAGACACCTGCGTCCCATGTGCGTTGATGCTCCCCTTCAGAGAGGGTAATACTCAGTGTTCTTCCTGTGTATGGATTGGCATCTGAGTCACGTGCATCACTTTGGTCTAAGACATTACTCTCTACAAATCCCCAATCACGTGGAAGAATAAACTCAACCACATACTCACCTGCACAGAGGTGTTCAAAGATATAGTATCCACCATCGTGTGTCACATACTCCTCTTTTAAGACACCTTGGTCATTATAGAGACGTACAATCACACCATCTAAGCCCTTCTCTCCAGTGTCAAAGAGTCCATTTTTATTGCTATCAATCCAGACATAATCACCAATCTTTCCAGTACAAGCATAGACCAATCCCATATCAATCGTATCATCTTGCTCTCCTGCTTCAAGGGTCACATCGGCTTTAGCTACCTCTAATCCATCAAGCACACCCCCTTCTTGAATCATCGTCTCAATAGGGTTACTATCTTTGGTGCTATCACTCCCCTCTTGAGGGTATGGTGTTAAAGCAGTCCCTTCAGGAATAGCAAAGACCACCACATACTCTGCTGGCATTAAACCAACAAACTCATAATACCCTGTACCATCTGTTGTTGTACAGCGTTGTGTTTGATTCTCTTCACTCACCACAATAGGGTTCCCCTCTGTATCTTCTAAACAGACACGAACCCCATTGGTACCATTCTCATCAGCATCTTGAATTCCATTGGCTTCATGGTAACGACCTGCCTCACCATTATCGTGCCAAACATAATCCCCAATACGTCCACTTAACTTATCGTTAAAGTTGTTGTTACTATCCTCTTCACCTGCTTCAATATTGACTTTAATAAGGTTTGCCTCTTCAGACTCCCCCTCTCCTCCTGTGGCATTAATATCTAAATAGCCAGAGGGTTGTGTCTCTTTGACAATGTAACTCCCTTGAGGAACATCTTCAAAGCTATACGTTCCATCACTGCGTGTATGTGTGGTAGCAAGAAGGTTCCCTTGGGCATCTAAGAGGGAAATCTCTACACCCTCTAGTGGGTGGTCATCAGCACCATCTACACGGTTATCACCATTGATGTCACCATAGACTGCTCCCAAAATTGCACCCATCTTATAGATACCCATATCGAGTGTAAGATTATGCTCTCCTAAATCTAAATAGAGAGGGGCTGTCTCTACACGCTCTTGGTTTCGTGTAGCATAGGTTGTGGCATTGACATCGGAGTCATTGCTCTCATCTGAAGTAGCATACTGCTGTGTAACAGCATAGTGTTTAGGTAGCGTCGTAAGGTTAAACGCTACCACATAGGTATCACTTGGATAGTTCTCAAAGAGGTAGTAGCCATTCTCATCGGTTGTAGTAGATGCCATACGTTCGCCATGGGCATAGAGACTCACCTCTATCCCCTCTAAATCTGTGCTATTTTTTTCACTACTTTGTTGAATACCATCTCCATTCTCATCAAACCAGACCCTATCTCCAAGGCTCACACCCAATGCTTCAACGAAATCATTTTCACTATCTCGCTCACCTACACCAACACTTACTGCAATGATATTATTTAAACTCTCATCACCTGCATCATCATCACCTCCTCCCTCATTCTCTGAGACAGAGACCATCTGTGCAGGTTGCACCTCTTCAATGGTGTAATCATTAGGCTCAACATCTTCAAAGAGATAACTTCCATCACTTAGTGTGGTTGTCTCTGCAACTCTCTCTCCTGAAGCATCTACAAGGTAGAGTTTCACCCCTTCAAGTGGGCTATCTCCTTGTGAATCATTCGTCGTATCTTCAAAGACACTCCCTGTAATGGTTGCTAAAGCATAAAATCCTGCATCAAGACTCATATTATTCTCTGGAGAACGTAATGCAAACGCTTCACTCTCACCACTTTGTGGGTCAATATTGGAATCAATCGTCTCATCCTCTCCTACAAATGGTGGTGTTGTCTGGTAGTGTTTAGGTTTATCCACTTTAACATAGTACGTTGCTGGTACCAAGTGGCTAAAGAGGTAGTTCCCACTACTATTTGTCTCTTGCGATGCCATATAGGTGTGTGTTCCATCCTCTTCTACACGGTATAAAGAGACATTCACATCACTCAATCCCTCTTCACCACTCTCTTGAATCCCATTGGCATTGGCATCACTCCAGACCCTATCTCCAATATTGACCAATAAGTAGAGTCCTGCATCATACTCACGGTTGACTTCACCAGAAACCAGTGTCTCATCAGCCGTTTGACCAGAAGCATTAATATCGGAGTCGTTGTTCTCTTCTGTCCCTTGGGTACGTACCCCTTGAGGTGAGACCTCATAGAGAAGACCATCATCATCTTCAAGTGTAAATAGGAGGTGATATGTCGCTGGTGTTAACCCCTCAAAGAGGTACGTTCCATTCTCATCGGTTCTGGTTATCGCTACGGTTTCATTCTCCTCATTGTAGAGTGTGACATTCATATCTGAAAGATTCGCTTCACCTGCGTCTTGAATACCGTTGGCATTACCATCAAGCCAGACCCTATCTCCTAGTGTTGCTGGAATATAAATTCCTGCATCAAAAGTGGTATTGACCTCATCAGAAGAGATACTCTCTAGAGGTGTCTTAGCCGTGGTAACATTGACATCGGAGTCTTTCTCCTCATCATCACCCACAAATGGAGTAACAAACAGATAGTGTGAATTCTCTTCTAGTTGGAACTTCACATAGTAGTCATCTGGGGTAAGATTGGTAAAACTATAATTCCCCTCACTCCCTGCTTCTACAATGGTAGAGGCGATTTCATTGTCATCACTGTCATAGAGAATAACCGTAATATTCTCCTCTAAGCGTTGTGTCTCATCATCTTGAATCCCATTGGCATTGACATCAATCCAAATCAAATCTCCAATAGTAGCATTCTCATACAGCCCCATATCCCAACTGAAATCCTCTTCACCTGAGATAAGCGTGGTGTTTTCAGTGGTGTTACTCTCACTATTGACATCACTATCTTTGGCATCATCTCCCTCATCTTTTGGGGAGAGTTTCATACCATCTGGGAACTCAAAGCGTAAGTGGTAAACAGCTGGGACTAAGTTATCAAAACGGTAGTACCCATTAGTGGTTGTGTTCTTCTCTACACTCTTACCATTAACATCTTTAACACTCTGGTTATTCTCATCTTCTAAGTAGACACTCACCTCTTTTGTAAGGTTCTCTTCCCCCTCATCTTGAATCCCATTGGCATTGCTATCAAGCCAGATTCTATCTCCAATAGAGGCAGGCTCATACAGCCCCATATCAATCTTCATATCTTCATCACCAGAGAGATAGGTACGTGCTTTTGTCTCTTGTGTGGTGACATTTACATCAGAGTTGTTACTATCTTCTGCCTCTTCACTCTCATAAGGGGCAATAACATACCCATCAGGAAGGCTAAAGTGTAGATGGTATGTTCCTGGTGTAATATCATCAAAGAGATAAGCACCATTGTCAACTGTTTGACTCTCTACGGTATTGTTCTCATCATCAAGGAGTTTAACCGTTACCTCCTCAGAGAGGTTCTCTTCACCCTCATCTTGAATCCCATTGGCGTTACTATCGAGCCAGATTCTATCTCCAATACGAACCCCCTCATACAGACCCATATCCCATGTAAGATTATTCTCACCAGAAGCAAGGGTTATCTTTGGTGTCTCTTGTGTGGTAACATTCACATCAGAGTCTTCTGTACTATCATCTCCTCTATTTTGAGGTGAGAGGGTGTAGCCATCTGGGAGGGTAAAGTGTAAATAGTAGCTATCTGGTACAATCTTCTCAAAGAGATAACTTCCATCATTGACAACCACTGAGTCTACCTCATCACCTGCTTCAGTGTAGAGTGTCACATTGACATCTACACCACTGATATTCTCTTCACCCTCATCTTGAATCCCATTGGCATTGCTATCGAGCCAAATTCTATCTCCTAAGGAAGCATACTCATACAGCCCCATATCACGGGTTAAATCCTCTTGCCCTGAAGCCAATAAGAAAGGTGCTGTGTGTGCTGTTGAACGATTCACATCAGAGTCTTTATCATCATCTGTGGCATCTTGTGTGGTAATGGCATAGTTATTGGGTACACTAAATGAGAGTGTGTAACTATCTGGGTCAAGGTCCTCAAAACGATACGCCCCATCACTTACCACTTGTGAAGCGACCTCCTCTCCCTCTCCATTATAGAGTGTGACATTGACATCTAATCCACTCACTGCTGACTCATCATCATCTTGAACCCCATCAAGGTTACTATCGAGCCAGATGGTATCTCCCACACTTGCAAGATGGAACAATCCAGCATCGAGTGTTCTATTGGAGTCACCTGAGTGCATCACAGGGGTCTGCTCTACCCCTTTTCCTTCACTATCCACATCTGAGTCATTGCTATCATCACCTGTTTGTGCGTTGGCTTGGGTGAAGTACCACGTATCATCTGGGCGTGTCACCTCTATGCTATATTGATGTCCTGGTTTTAAGTCATAGCTCTCATCAAAGAGGTAACTTCCATCACTCTGAGTGGTGGTGTTGATGTCTGTATGAAGCTCTCCATCAATAACAAGTGTCACAAGAACATCTTCTAACCCCTCTTCATCATCATCTTGTACACCATCTCCATTGGTATCGTGCCAAACATAATCCCCAATCTCAATAGGCTCATAGACCCCTGCATCAAGGCTCATATTGCTATCACCTGAGTACATCAATGGTGTCTCTTCTGTCTGGGTTGTTGTTCTATTGGCATCAGAGTCAAGTGTATCATCATCACCACTATCTTCTCTTGTTAAGTGGTAGTGTGTGTTGTGTTCATCATTGTAATAGCTTAGATTAAAATCAACCCCATAGGTGTGTCCAGCAGGTAAGCCTTCAAAGCGATAGCTTCCATTCTCATCTGTGCGTACTCTCTGAAGAGGTGTCTGCCAATCACCATCACGGTAGAGGGTGACATTCATATCACTCACATTACGCTCACCCTCATCTTGTATACCATTGTCATTCTCATCAATCCAGACATAATCCCCCACACTTACAGGTTCAAACAATCCAGCATCAACGCTAAGATTCTCCTCACCAGATGTTAAGATATAGTCATCTGTACTTCCCTCACTCTGCATAAATCCATCTGCATCGGAGTCATTGTTCTCATCCTCTCCTTGGTGTTGTTGTGTCATGACATAATCACTCCCATCAGGGGCTGTAAACTTCAAACAGTAAGTATCGGGTTTCAGGTTACTAAAGAGGTAACTTCCATTCTCATCACTCTGAAGTGGGTTAACAAAGGCATCACTTCCATTCTGGTCAGAGGTAATGGTATGGTTACACCCTGCATCCATTAAAGTGATATTTACATCAGAGAGGTTTGACTCATCTTCTCCTTGTAGACCATCTCCATTGGCATCTAACCACGTATGGTCTCCAATAGATACGGGTTTATAGATACCTGCATCCATCCACGTTCTATTGGCATCAGAGTAGACATAGACACTGCGTGTTTTTCCAGTGGTTCTATTGGCATCAGAGTCTACATAGTCATTGTCTCCCTCATCTAATTGCGTAAAGGTATACCCTTGTGGAAGACTCTTACTCTCAAAGAGAACATAGTAACTCTTTCCAGGCATCACATTATCAAAGTGGTAAACCCCCTTATCATCTGTGCTTAATGTCCCCTCATCTCCAAAGCTGTTTCCATAGGCATCTTTTTTCACTTGTGTATCATCGGAAGCATCCCATAAGGTCACATTCACATCAGCCACACCCTCTTCACCAGAAGTCTGGTTTCCATCACCATTCTCATCATACCAAACCCTATCTCCTACCAATCCCAATCGGTAGAAGCCTCCATCGAGTGTAAGGTTACTCTCTCCTGAATACATAATAGGTGTAGAAGTAGTAATGTTGGTCTCATTGATATCAGAGTCAAGCGTATCATCATCTCCACTATCTTTGAGTGTCACAAGGTAGGGTCTATCGGTTTGAGGTAGATGACTAAACTTGACAGCATAACGGTGGTTTGGTTTTAAATCTCTATCAATATCAAAAAGATACGTTCCATTCTCATCGGTTGTGGTATTAATCTCATCATAGACCTCATCATCAATGACAATGGTTGCGACAACCCCTGAAAGATTCCAGTCATAACTATCTTGTAAACCATTGGCATCGGTATCTTCCCAGACCCTATCACCAATGACAATTGGCTTATAGATTCCTGCATCAAAGGTAAGGTTCTCATCATCTGAAGCACTACGAGGTGTCTCACCTGAAGCATACCCTGTGGCATTGGCATCGGAGTCTAGACTATCATCATCACCCACATCTTGTTGCGTAAAACGATACCCCTCAGGAAGATTGGTAAAGCGTACACTATATGTGTGTGCAGGAGGGAGGTCACTAAAGAGATACTCTCCACTCTCATTGGTATCTTGATAAATCTCCTCTGTATCATCACTTCCATCTTGAAGTACACCATCAACAATTAAATAGACCCGAATATCAGAGACATTCTTCTCATCACTCTCTTGGATACCATTATAGTTCTTATCTTCCCAAACATGGTCACCAATATGAATTTGTAAATAAAATCCTGCATCAACGCTAAGATTATCCTCACCAGATGTTAAGATATAGTCATCTGTACTCCCCTCTGGTGTATTAAATCCATCTGGGTCAGAGTCATTGTTCTCATCCTCTCCTTGGTGTTGTTGTGTCATAACATAATCACTCCCATCAGGGGCTGTAAACTTCAAACAGTAGGTATCAGGTTTCAGGTTACTAAAGAGGTAACTTCCATTCTCATCACTCTGAAGTGGGTTAACAAAGGCATCACTCTCATTCTGGTCAGCCTCAATGGCTTCACTACACCCTGCGTCCATTAAAGTAATATTCACATCAGAGAGGTTCTGTTCACTACTATTTTGTTCACCATCACCATCTTCATCAACCCAGACATAATCCCCAATACTCACAGGTTCATAAATACCAGCATCAAAATGACGGTAGGTGTAGATATCATCAATATCTTTATCGGCTAAAACGGTCTTTTTAAAAGTCTCACCTGTCTCTCTGTCGGCATTGGAGTCATCTGCATAGGTACTATCATCTGCTTTTTCAGTAGTAAAGACATACCCTTGAGGGAGAGAGGCTTTATCAAACACCACATAGTAAGTATTCGGTTTTAATCGTCTAAAGAGGTAACTCCCTTCACTATCGGTTCGGATAATCCCACTCTCTCCAATCTCATTTCCATCAATATCTTCTGTCACTTGTGTCCCATCTTCTAAATAGAGGGTCACATTGACATCACTCACATTGGCTTCACCATCATCTTGTATACCATTTCCATTCTCATCTAACCAGACTCTGTTACCAATATTGACATAACGGTAGAGTCCAGCATCGATGGTACGGTTATTGTCACCATACTCAATGGTAAAGACCTCTGTACTCCCTGAGATATTAATATCAGAATCCTCATCATCATCGGTACTGTTTTGCTCCGTTACAAAAATCTCACCCTCATCATAATGGTCTCCATTAATATCGGTTAAGTTAAACTCTACACGGTACTCATCGGAGTGATTCACATCAAACCCATAGAGTCCCTCACTATCGGTCGTCGTCGTCTGAACAACATCTCCACTACTCTCTAAAATAAGGTAGACCTCTACCCCTTCAATACCAATCTCTTCAGACTCCTGTTTTCCATCGGCATCTCTATCGAGCCATACTCTATCTCCAATGTGTGCAGGTTTCATTACCATCACATCTACACCAGCATCATTGTTACTCTCATTCTTATCTGGTCCAGAAGTAGAGACTGTTGCAACATTACGCACCGTGGTATTTAACTCACCACCCCCAAGAGGGTACTCTGTAAACATCACACGCAATGTAATATTAGACTCATTGTTCTCATCTTCACTTAAGTAGGTACTATGGAGTGTCCCATCACTCTCATCAACATAACAGGTTACACTGGTGTTATCCTCTGAGAGGTTACAATGACCTTGTGTAATGGTTGGGTCATCGACTATGACCATTCCATCAGGAAGGCTATCTTTTACTACGGTTGTGGGGCTATACCCAGGTCCTCGGTTGAGAATATGAAGGGCATACTCAAATACCTCTCCTACCTCTACTCTCTCTTGAGAGACACGCTTCTCAATAGAGGGGTCCGTAAAGACCCGTACTGTTGTCTTCTCATCCTCTTCATTGTTTCCAGCTAAGGTCTCCTTCTCACGTGCTGTAACATTACTGTCAATATGGTAGACATCTCCAGAGACATAGTGAGGAGCATCTTCTATGGTATAGACCAAGTAGCGAACATAGCTACTCTCACTTGCCATATCTCCAATAGAACATAACAAAGAGGGGGCATCAGCTGTTGGACGGAAAGTGGTATTGTCATCAGAGAAGGTACAATCATAACTCTCATCATCTTCACTCCCATCTGCATTGGCTGTCACATACTCAAAGGTTAAATTCTGCTCATTATCAGGAGAGACACTATTGACCACAGCACTAAAGTTGACATCGGTCGCATAAGAGGGACCATTATTGGTAATATTGACCTTATAGACAATAATATTCTTACTCTCATCTTCTGGGTCAAATCCTACGGGTTCTTGAAACTCACCAGACTCATCAACCTCAATAGAGAGGTCAATCTCCCCCTCTTTTACTTTCAAGGTGACATTCTTCTCATTGTTACTCACATTACCATCAGGGGTTGCCATACGCACACGTGCTGTGTTGTTAATATCCCACGGCTCAGGGCTAGGAATGAGATGGTCTGGACGGATTTTAATGGTAATAGACTCAACCTCACCATAACTCATATCACCCAAACTACAATTGAGTTCTCTATTGCTCGTGTCAAAATCAGCACACTCTCCCTTAGAAGAGGTAGCAGATAAGAAGGTAAAGCTCTCCCCACTAAAGAGGTCACTCACATTGACATCTTCTGCCAAAGAGGGACCATTATTACGAATGGTTAAAGTATAGGTTGCCTCTGTTCCAGCTAAGACCTCATCGGGTGTGACAATTTTACTTACCATCTCAATCTCAGCTACATTCTCTACGGTAACAGTGGCTGAGTCTTGGTTGTTGGTACGGTTGGTATCACCAATCTCTGTTGAGTAGGCACTGGCTGTATTGGTACGTGTATCATCTTGCATAGGGCGTGAGACTTTAATACTAATATTAATCTCATCTCCCTCATCCATATCCCCTAGACTACACTCTACGGTTCCATCATCAATGCTACACTTCTCATCAACATCAATCTCCTCAGAAGAGAGGCTCAGTCCTGTTGCTTCTCTACCTTCATACGCTTCAATATATTGAGGGATTCTATCTTTAAAAACAACATCTTTAGAGGTATTTCCTTCAATGTTTTTAATATTAATGGTATAGGTAAAACTCTCCTCATCTGGGGTAATGGTATCATCATCACTCTCTTTAATGACCTGAATATCTGCAACACCTCGTACATCTCTATCTGTCCCTGAAATACCAGCTTCAGCACAATCATTCTCTGTAAAGGTATCTTTATTGTCTGGCTCATCACTCCCACCAGAACCTCCCGTACATGCACGGTTACTAATATTCTCATCATCTGCTAAGATTTTGGTTTTAATGTAAAGAAGTGGGGCTTGTTCACCCATTGCTAACGATTTTGCATAATCACACGTGACATTTCCATCACTCTCAGAACAATCCCAATCTTCTCCCTCAAAGCTATCGTAAGACTCATTCTCATCTAAGACATCTACCACTTGTACAGGGTCTGCCTCTCTGGGTCCATGGTTTTTTACACGAATGGTTGAAGTAGCAATATCTCCAACAGCAAGAGGGGTGGGTGACTTACTCTTCCAAAGCTCTAAATCAGCTTGGTCTGCCCATACGGTGTAGAGTACACTGTCTTTATCATTCTCCTCAATAGGGTCAGCTGTATCCATCGTAACAGAGACATTGTTCTCATCACTTCTGGCTTGCTCCTCCTCAATCTCTGGGGCTTTGGCTGTAATGCGTAAGATACTACTCTCTTTGGCTGAGAGGTTCTCATCTTTTTGACACGTCACATTGTTCTCATTGGTATCACAACTCCAACCAGAAGCATTCACATCTAACACTTCATACCCTGTATCATTTAAAATATCCTCTAAGACAATCCCCTCTGCTGGGTGCTGTCCAAGGTTACTCACATTTAACTCAAAGGTGACATTCTCATCTTCAATCACAGGGTTGGTTAGCACACGCTTGACTACCCCTATATCTGTCCCCTCTAAAATCTCCAAATCATCTGTATCGGTATTATCTGAGCTATTGACCTCAGCCACCTCTGAAGAGACGGTTGTTGCATTGGTAATTGTTCCTACTTCAGCACCCGTAATTTTCACACGAAAGTGAAAACTTTGTGCCTCATCTTTTTCCAAATCACCCCCAACACACGTCACCTCTTGTCCTGATGCACTACACTCCCACTTACTATCATCATCACTAGAAGGAGAAGCGTCATCACCATAGAAGGTTAAGACATCAGGAAGGGTGTCCTTCAGTGTTACAGAAGTTGCCGTATGAGGACCATTGTTACTCACATTCATCTCATACGTTACAATACCACTTGCAATGGCAGGGTTGGGTATACTGGTTTTTGTCACATTCAAATCTGAACCACGCACCACCGTTGTCTTGGTTATCTCATAATTATTTGCAGGGTTGTCATCATCACTACAATCACTACTAGCATTTGATTCAAACACTGTTGGATTATCCAAAGTAGGTGCAAGAAGTGTTACATTAATCTCACGTGCCTCACTCCCATCAAAGTCACCAAAGTTACACTCAACCAAGTCACTCTCATTGCTATCACTTGGGTCATCCCCTGTGTAGCTACACTCACTCTCATTCACACGTAAAAAACGAAAGCCATCAGGTACGGTAATGTTTAACTCAACATCTTCAGCACTCTCCCCTTTATTGTTTTTTAACTGCACACTATATACCACTTCACTGTTTGACGCAACAGGGTCATGGTCATCTAAAAAACTCACAGGTTGAATATCGCCTGCACCAAAAAGTGTAGCAATAAACACTACCTCTAATATAATATAACGCCATAAGGTATGACGCTTCTTCTTCCAATAAAACACTTATCCATCCTTTATTTTTTCTTTCATTAAGATACTAAAAACCTTTACATCATCCTTTAACAAAATTTATTCTATTCTTTTCTCCCCAAAAAAGTTTATCCATATATCTTAACCAAGCATAGATAAAATTCTTATAAAAAGGAGTCAAAGTACTTTACGCTTCTCTTAACCATCATTTGCTATAATATCTCTCTATGAATGCCGAATCTACATAAGGATATCTATGCAACACCTTGTCGATACCAACCAATTTTCCGATGCACACATTGCACAAGTGCTTCACGATGCACAAGCATTTAAAGCACAGCGTCCTCCCAAACTCTTAGCCGATAAACTGCTTATTACCCTCTTTTTTGAAGCCTCTACACGTACACGTAGCTCTTTTGAAGTCGCAGCCAAACGGCTTGGTGCGAGTGTGGTACACCTTGACCCAAGTAGAAGCTCTACGAAAAAAGGGGAGAGTCTAGAAGATACCTTTGCAAACCTCTGTGCGATGGAGCCTGATGGTGTGATTATTCGTCACGCACAAAATGAGACCCCTCAACGCTTAGCCTCTATGGAGATGACCCCTGTCATTAATGCAGGTGCAGGTGACTACGCACACCCCACACAAGCCCTCCTTGACCTCTTTACCATCTATGAACACTTCCAAGGTGATATAGAGGGGAAACACATTGCGATTGTTGGAGATATTGTCAGCTCTCGTGTGGCAAGTTCTGGTATTCGACTCTTTAGTCGAATGGGTATAAAAGTAACACTTGTTGCCCCTGAAGCGTTTATGCCTCCAAAAGAGCGTTTTGATGTGCCTCTTTCTTATGCACAATCACTCGATGAAGTCTTAGATGATGTAGACATCATTATGAGCCTTCGTGCGCAACTTGAGCGTCACACTACCCCTTTATTTGAAGATTATGATGATTATGCCAAAGCCTACTGTATTACCCCAGAGCGTCTTGGTTCACGCAATATCCTCCTTCTTCACCCAGGTCCAGTCATTCGTAACATTGATATCAGCGATGCGATGCTTGATGACCCACGCTGTAAAGTCTTAACACAAGTCAAAAATGGGGTCTATATGCGTATGGCTATCTTAAAACTTCTGCTTCTTGACAACGACGCATAACCCTCTTTAAGTACCATGCCCTCCACTCCTCTCTCTCCCCCTCTTATTTGGCGTTCACACCAAGAGGGGATAGCACGTATAAACCATCTTGCACGCACCAAAGAGCCTTTTTTATTTCTCTTCTCTTACGACAAGTCACACATCTTTGCTGAACCCCTCTCAGCACTTCCTCAAGGGGTCTACTACACCCTCAAACAACAGAGCAATGCCCCCCAACCCCCTCAGTACCTCAAACCCTTTCACTTTGAGAAATCTCCTCTCTCCTTTTTTGCGTACAAAGAGGCATTTGAAACACTCTTAGAGGAGATTCGCTCAGGCAATAGCTACCTCTTAAACCTCACCTTTGAGACACCCATTCAGAGTAACCTGAGCTTAGAGGAGATTTTTCATCGTGCCAATGCCCCCTTTAAACTCTATATAGAGGGGCATTTTGTCTGCTTCTCTCCTGAGTGCTTTATTGAGATAGAAGAGAACACCATCTCTACTTTTCCAATGAAAGGAACGATTGATGCCTCTTTTGAAAATGCCAAAGAGGAGATTTTAAACAATCCCAAAGAGATGGCTGAACATATTATGATTGTCGATTTAATGCGAAATGACCTCGCACAAATAGCATCGAATGTACGTGTAGAGAAGTTTCGTTATATAGAGGAGATTCAAGCTGGGCAGAAAAGATTGTTACAAGTGAGTTCTAAAATTGAAGCGACCCTCCCTCAGCAGTGGCAAGAGAACCTAGGAGAACTCCTTAACACCCTCCTTCCAGCAGGCTCTATTACAGGAACACCTAAACGTAAAACCATGGAGATTTTACACCACATTGAACCCACCCCTCGTGCATTCTACACAGGGGTCTTTGGTCTGTATGATGGTAAGAGTCTTCAATCGGCTGTGATGATTCGCTTTATTGAAGAGCGAGAGGGAGAGAAGTTCTATAAAAGTGGTGGAGGCATCACCCTAGACTCTGATGTTGAAGCTGAATACCAAGAGTTGTGTGACAAAGTCTACCTCCCCTTTTAGAAGGGTTCACGCTCACTTCGGTGTACCCAATGGTATGCCTTATCCTCTGTCACTTTAGAGAAGAAGAGTTCCCCTGAGTTTCTCCAAGGGTCAAGCACTACCCCCTCCTCAAATGAATGCCCCTTTGCAACGACAACAACACTGTTGTGTTCAAACCAGTAAGAGCCAATATTAGCCCCTGAAAGTAGAAAATCAAAGTGAGGGTACTCCCCCTCGTGAAGATGGAGATATAACGCATCACTCCAGTGGTAACACAACCCCTTTTGACGTAACCCTAGATTGACTAGAGTGTTATGAAACCAAGGGGGGCGAACCAGTGCAAAACGCTCAGTGAGTCTGGCTGTATAGAGAAAAATATCTCTAGAGAGTGCGTAGGCTTCTTGGGGAGGTATACTCTCATCTAAGCTTGCTAAGAGATGGGTTAATGCCTCTTGATGTTGATGTGAGGGGAGTGAGGGTGTCACACGACACCCTAAAAGAGAAAAAAGCATCAAAAAATAAAGACATACACCTATATACCTAGAAGGTAATCTCAAACAGTAACCCTCCTGCTACACATAAGAGTATCAAAAGATACCCCCACACATATCGAGGATTTTTCGCTAACAATGCACCACCAATCAATCCCGTTAAAAGACCTCCAATATGTGCAGAGAGGTCAATAGAAGGCACAAGAAGCCCCAAAAGAAGATTGATACCTAAAAGAGTAGCCAAAGAGCGAATCATCTCTTTTGCATGAGGCATCTGCTTATGGTAGATAGCAAAAAAGCCCAACAATGCCCCAAAGATACCAAAAATAGCACCACTCGCCCCAATACTCACCCCTAAAGGGTGTGTCCAAATAGAGAGTAATCCTCCTATGAGTGCCGAAGCACCATAGAGTAAGAGGTAGTGTCGTGGTAAAAAGAGCCTCTCTACATCACGCCCTAATAGATACAAAGAGAACATATTCATCAGAAGATGGGTCATACTCCCATGCATAAAAACAGCACTTAAAAGACGCCACCACTGTGCATCTAAGAGCATAAAAGGGGCATAGATAGCACCTATTTCTACTAATGCTTGAGTAGGTATCTCAATGAAAGAAGAGGCATAGAGTGCCTCATAGCCATAGACTATGAGATTGAGTAAAATCAGTATAGCACTGATAGGGGCTTGTTTAAAGAAGTTCACTCACACCTCTTTAATAGATAGCTTCAGGGAAAATCACCCCATCTACCCCTGAGCGTGCTAATTTAGCAATCTCTTTTTCATCGTGAATCAGTGCTAAAATCTTTGTATCAAAGAGATACTCTTGTGCAATGGGTTGAATAATGAGTGCATCATCCTCTTCACACACCATATAAGAAGCACCCAAAGCATTGGCAAAGAGTGCCTCTTTGAGGTTATTCGCAGGGAGTGCAAAAGGGATAGACTCCTCTTTACAGTAAGAAGCAAGGGCGTGAGAGTCAACTAAAGGCTCTAAGAGTACCACAGCATTTGTAGGGACTTTTTCAATATCCTCTTTGGTAAAAACTTTACAAAAACAGTTTGCATCAATCCATGGGTGTCCAATAATAATCATCGCTTATCCTTTACTTTTTTACAAACACTCTTTTGAACAGTAGTATTTCCCCTGCACAAGAATGCTCTCTTTTAAGGTCACATACGTACCACACTTTTCACACGCAACAAGGGTATCTTCATCGAGCTTTTTTGCCTCTTGTGACCTACCAAATGAGGGGAGTTTTCCTCCAAAGAGCCGATAGACAAGTAGAGCAATCGCCCCAAGAAGTAGTAACTTTAAAATCACATTAAGCCTTTATATAAAGATAGTTTCGCTGGTTTTTCTGTACTATATCATAGGCTAACTTAATCTGAACATCAGCCACCTCATCAAACACACGTGAACCTTTATAGAAGAGATAGGCACTCTTTTCATTGGCTAAATGCTCTGTTAAAGTAAGCAGAAGCTTTGTGTTCGTCACAGCACGTGAAGAGATGAGTGCAAACGGTTCACCCTCTACCCTCTCTACACGTTTTGGCTCTACGGTAACATTAGATAGACCTAAACTCACAGCCACATACTTTAAAAATGCCACACGTTTTTTGAGTGGTTCAGCCAATACCACCCGTGTTTGAGGCAAGGCAATGGCTAAGACCAACCCTGGAAACCCTGCACCTGTTCCCACATCTAACAAAGAGTGAGGGTGTTCAATGAAGGTTAAAGGGTAAAGAGAGTCTACAATATTTCTATCAATCGCCTCTTTGGTTCTTGCCCCTGTGAGATTATGAATCTTATTCCACTCCTCTAAATAACCTCTAAATGCCTCTAACTGTCCAATCTGCTCTTGTGTAAGGTCAATCTCTTCTGCTTTTAACTTCTCTTGTAGTGTCACGTCTTTTCTACCTTTATTAATGATTCTTTCTCTAACGATTGAAGAAAGAGTGCCATATCTCTTCTTAAAGTCGCCTCATCTACCTCATACGCTTCTAAAATCTCTGCTAAGATATCCTCAACACCTAGCCCCTCAGAGAGCCTCTTCCAAAACAACACCCCTACCCCCTCTAGGGCAAAATAGCGTTGTGTTTGGGGGTTAAAGAGTACCACCTCTTGGTCAATCTCCTCTAAGAGTACCTCTTTGGTAATCTTAATATCTACCCCCATCTACTTCTCCCACTCTGAACCAAAGTTGTCACCATTGTCCACCTTTTTACCAAACAGATTATCAAAAATATCATCAAAGAAATCACCCCAACCTCCACCTCCTCCAAGGTCACTCGCCTCAGCGTGTGTGGGTTTGGTTAAACTCCCCAATACCAAAAGTGTAGGTGCTTGATAGAGGGCTTTTTTTAAGACCTCTCTACGCTTACGATTGATTTTTTTCTCTTTCAATACTTCTTCACACTTTTTACGCTCCATTTCTGCCCCCTTTTTCTCTTAGCATACCCTATTTTTCATTAGAGGCGTCCTCTTCTAAAAGCCTCTTAAGTAACACCACCACCTCATCAAAACGCTCCAGTGACCACGGTAGCGTAAGTTCCCATACTAACAGATGACGTGCTAAAAAACTCGTCTGTTTAAAATCCTCCTTTTTCAACTGCTCAAAGGGGATATATCGGTGAAGATAGAGTGCTTCAAACTTCTCTCTACCCTGAAGAGGGCGTAAGCTAAGGGGTGCTTGCTGACTCACCCTCTTTAAGAGAAAAACCTTTCGTAAACGATAAAAAGAGGGGGTAAAGGATTTTTCACGATACCCTAACGACTCACTCGCACGATAGGGACGATAGAAAGGGTATGCCCCTATTACCCCTATCTCCCCCTCTTTAGAAAGAAGAGGGAGTGCATCATCGCCCAATAAAGATGCCCCCCTAAGAAGGAGTTGATGGGTTAAAGTGGACTTCCCTCCTCCAGAAGGGGCTAAAAAAAGAAGAGGCTCTCTCTCAAACACCACACCTCCTGCGTGTAAAAAGTAGGCTTTATTGGCAAAACGTAACACCAGAGGAAAAAAGGTATGCAGTACCCAAAAACGGAGTAAAAAGGGGCTAAACGCCTCTTTGGGTTCATAGTAAATAACCTCCTCTTTCTCGTCCCAAAAGAGAAAAACAACCCCCTCTACCTCAAACCCCCACGAACCTCCCCTCTTCTGAAAAAAAACGTAACGTACACGCCGTTTTGAGAGGGTGGTATAGTCACTAAAAAGAGGTGAATGCTTCGCGAAAGAGAGGGTTGTACGCTTGACCCATAAAGGAGGGAGCAAAGAGAGAGAGGCAGAAGATAAAAGAGGCTCATCACAAAAACAAAACCTCCTACCAAACGCCTCTATCATCGTAGATTATAACAGATGCCCCATCTGCTCTTTTTTGGTTTGAAGGTAGGCTTCATTGTAGGGGTTTGCTTCCATTTTGAGGGGAAGACGCTCTACAATTTCGACCGATTGGAGGTTTTCAATTTTAGAAGGGTTATTGGTAAGGAGGCGAATCTTTGCTACCTTTAAGTGTGCTAACATAAATGATACAATCTCATAGGTACGCTCATCGGCACGAAAACCCAACTGGTGGTTTGCCTCTACGGTATCGAGTCCAGTATCTTGTAGTGCAT
>Ga0256828_1000173_pt1 | contig 43629 bp, 39 predicted proteins | sample CV88metaG_FD_185993 | JGI IMG/M metagenome (GOLD analysis project Ga0256828, IMG submission 185993) | Hydrothermal vent microbial communities from East Pacific Rise, Pacific Ocean - CV88 | ecosystem: Environmental > Aquatic > Marine > Hydrothermal vents | place: Pacific Ocean: East Pacific Rise...
ATCCCTCTTTAAATTCCAGTTGACCAATGGGAACCCTCTGTTGATTGGGATTTTTCCAACTTACAAACAGTTTGTTACTCATTACAATGCTCCTCTTTTAGCATAACTAATCTTTTCTTATTCTCATTTAATAGTTCTAATACAAAAACTTTTTGTATCTCCTCCATAAACTCTTGGGAGACGGCATCAAGTATGGCTTTGAATTGCTCTTTTTTAAGTGAACAGATTTTATCAATCCAATAGCAGGTTGCTTCTTGATAATGCTCAATTAATGTGGTAACGACATCAATGCTTTTAAGTTGTCTTCCATTTTTATCAAAAAAAGGAGATTTCGCTTTGGTGACAAACTTTTCAATGGTATAGTTTTTATCTTTGGTGGTTAATCGTTTTTCAGCCTCTTCTTTAGAGACTTTTGAGCCTAACCCTGCTGCATGGTCATAGGTGGGTGCAAATTTAATCGACTTTTTACCCAAGATAATACCCCAATTCTCATGATGACGATCGAGGTTAGCTATCCAAAAATCAAAGACCAAATACCCAATAAAAAGTTCAATGGGTTTAATCACTTCATTCTCTTTAATGTTATCGGTTGGCAGTGTTAAGGTTTCTAAAATATTATCGACCAAATGGAGAACTTTCTCTAACTGATAATCGGTTGCATGGTAGGTTCGATTTTTATCATACTGCTCATCGTATGAAGCGAGTATCTCATTGGCGTGGATAAGGTTTTCATGAGTAAAAGAGGTGGAGATGGTTCCTAATTTATCTTGCCATTGAGCAAACTCATATTTGGCACATGGAATATTGAGTAGTTTGGCTAATTCAAAAGCTACCTTCTCAGACCAGTTCTCTCCTGTATTGGGTCGTCCTACTTTAAAGAGTTTTTTGATGCCGTCATGGTCATAGAACCAAAACTTCTCTTTGGTTCCGAGTTGCTCCATCTCATCTCGTGAATGAATTTTATAAATTTTATACTGTTCCAAAGAAAATGACCTTTACCTGTTCTTAAAATAGATTATATCAGATTTTAAGAAGAGTGTTGTTTTCTCTTAGAAATTTTTATTTATTTTAACGACTCACAAGCGTTTCCATCTTTATCTCTATCGAGTCTCTCCCATCCGTACTCTCTGTTATCGTAGTAGGTTTGTGCCTCTAGGTGGGTGGAAAACGAGCTACAAGTTCGTCTTGTTTGTATTTGGGTTGTTTTACTTAGTACATCGGTAATGGTACTACACTCTACTTCGTGCTGTTTTAGTCTATCTTCTGATGTGTTAATGTTATTGTCATTTTTGTAGTAGAGGCAGGTGCTATAGTTTTGATCATTGTTATAGAGTACCTTATAGAAACCTTCAGGTACGGCTATTTGATTTTTACCTATTCGTATTGGTGTCTTTGGGTAGGTAACGAGGTTGATAATTTGAACCTCTCCAAGTTTGGTAGCGATGAATCTTGCGTATCGTTCTGCTTTTATCCATGTGTATCGGTTGACTTTTCTTACTTGAGGGACGATATTGGTAAGTTTATATGTAGCTTCTAGGCTCTCTTGGCTCCAATCAAAGGCTGCATCATGAGCGAGGTGTCCTCTGTCATACCCTGACTTCGTATAGTCGGTGGTAGAGGCTCTGTACTCTTTCTCTACTTCTCTATCTATTTTAAATGAGGGTCTTTTTTCTATATTGGTCTCATTTACAAGGTCTCCATAGAGGGTGTAACTTACGGCTTTGGCTGTTTTGAGGTTATGATCATAACAGACTTGAAAATACTCCTTGTCCAGGATCTGGTCACAATTGTCTTCATTCATAAATTGGCTGCTATCGAGGGCGAGTAGAGGGCTGATGAGTAGGGATAAGATGATGGTGTACTTTTTAATGTTGATCATGATTTGATTCTGCTCCTGTTTCCTGAAATTAAATCTATTATACTCTTTTTTGTTGAATTTTTTAAATTTTAAAATTAATTTTTTAGGAGAATAAGTTTAAAAGATATAAGCAAAAGGTCTATTTTAAGGGAAGTATTGAAAGGGGAGATTTTGGTTTGTCCCTTTTGCTTATTTAGGAGTTGTTCCTAAGTGAAACTTTTAAAGGAGTAAAATGTTGTTTCATATCTTTTATGTTTGTATTATAGGGAGTATTTGTCAATGGTTAAATAACTATTTATTAATAGTGAATTAACCATTTTCTTTTTTTAAGATGATGGATACAGAAGATTAGGTTCAATAAAAGAACATTCAATAAGATGGTTTTTCATTTTATTTTTTTTTGGATAAGAGGAAGCATCATTTTTATAATAGAAGCAACGTTCAAAATCTTTCTCTTCATTGTATAAAATTTTATAGAACCCTTCAGGAATAGCAATGTTTTGTCTACTGATATGCTTTGGATTATTTGGGTATCGTATAATATTTAATACATTTAAAGAACCAAGTTTTCTTGCTACTAATCGAGCATAACGTTCTACTTTAATCCAATGGTAACGGTTTACTTTCGGATCTTGAGGAACAATATTTACCATACTATAGGTACTATTTAAACTTTCCATACTCCAATCAAAAGAGGCATCATTTGCCATGTGACCTCTATCGTAACCTGTTCGAGTATAAGATTTTGGAGAGACTCGATAGGCTCTCTCTAGGGATTTTTCTGTATGAAAAGAGGGGCGTTTTTTGATATTAATTTCATTGACTTTATCCCCATCAAGCGTATAGCTTATTGCTTTGGCTCCCATTAAATTGTAGTCATAACAGACTTTAAAATAAGGGTTAGTTATAAGTTTATCGCAGTGATCACTACTGATGTACTCAGCACTATTAAAAGCAAAAATTGAGCTTGATAAAAATATCATAAATAGTGGGTATTTTAATTTCATTACTCTTCTTTATTTGTTATTGAGATATTAGTTTTTATTGGAACAAGCAAGTGGTTAAAATAAGGTTTTGTTGATGTAAACATACCTGAGCATTCTTTTTTCATATCACATTGATTGCAGGTATTAGAAAATTCATTTTTCCAATCAGATATTGATTGTTGTGCATATATTCGTACCTTTTCATCTATTAAGCATAATGGTAAATTATAAATTGATACATTTAAAGAATATTTTCTACAAGTATGTATGGCATTTTTTACTTCTTCTTTATAGACAAGAGGATTAATATGAATATCTTCAAGGTTGTTAACTGCAAATCCAATATATTCAAGTCCCATCAAGGCAATATGTTCCACAAATGGTATATTTTTATATATAAAATACATTAAATCTTCAAGGTTATTATAATTTTGCTTTGATAAAACGACTCGAACATCGGTACGCAAACCATATTTAGCACAATTATAAAAACCATTGATTGTTTCAAAAAAAGCATTTTTAGACTGAACAATATAATCATGTTTTGCATAATATGAATGATATAGTGGGATTTCAGAAATTAAATAATCACCAGCTGTATTTGCTAATTTTTTAACAAATTTTTCATTACTATATGCTCTTCCATTTGTTAATACTCGTATAGTCGTTTCTGGAAGTTCCTCTCTGATTTTTTTTATTATTTTAATAAAGTTATCTCCTAGAAGAGTAGGTTCACCTCCTGAAATCCCAATAACTTCTAAATCTTTATCTAGTAATTCAATAATTTTCATATTATCTGTAATTAAATAATCATCATTTTCTGTCTTAGGTGGTTCTGAACACATTAAACAGTAATGATTACATTTACTTGTAAAAAATAAAGTTGTAGCATTTGATGACGGTCGTACTGTAATAAATAGTGTTTCATTTTCAATTCTAACAATGGCACCATCTTCAATTTCATTTAATTTTTTAAAATATTGAATATTTTTTTCATTTTTATATTCATTAAATAATTTCTCGGAAGTTGTTAAAATAGTATTTATATCTTCTTCTATCTCATGGTAGGTTTCTAAAAAGAATACATGGTTGCCTTCAATATATTCATCTTTGTTATAAATAACTTTTCTTATACCATTAATATTTGTTGAATGTAAATCTGCCTTATGAAGTAAATTTAACATACATCTTCTCCTTCCATAATTGCTTCAGTAAGACCTATATCAAAATTCATCCATGACCAAAATACATTTAAAACTTTTTCATCTTTATTCTTTATGAAGTTAAATAAATATTCAAATATAGCAGTTTGTTTTTTACAAAAATCACTTGTTGGTCTATGTCCATAGTGATCTCCTTGTGTGACATAATTAAATAATGGGTCACATCCACAATAAGGTAAATAAGCACACTCTGAACATCCATTAAGTGATTCTGCACAGCTATCTTGCACAAGAACTTCTAATGGTTTACTATTGAAAATATCTTGATATGAGTTATGAAGTACATTTCCTAGACAAAAATTTTTATCTCCCATTTCTGCTAACATTCTTGCTTCATCAGCAGGGTACACATCTCCATTATAGTAGTAAACCATAGCATTAATACCTGCCCCTGATGGAGATTGAAGGTCAACATATCCAGTAGAGTATGGTGTAAATATTCTACGTAGTAATAATGTTGCATATTCTTCTCTAAAATAAATACCATTTAAATTCATAGTAATAATCTTATCTAGTGCATCAAGATAGAAATTGATATATTTATCTATAGAATAACCTATCTTTGCTTGTGTTTTAACAGCAAATCCGTATGGACTTAAAGCTCTAAGAGATATTGAATTTTGTCCAATATTTTGATATTCTTGAATAATTTCATCAATATTTTGTAAGCTATTTTTACTTAGAGTTAATAGGGGAGAAATTCTATCGGCACCAACAATATTTTTGGATAAACTATAGCCTTCTATAAATTTTTTATAAGTATTTTGTGAATATATTGGTCTATTCTGATTATGGAGTTCCTCAGGACCATCTAAAGAGGTTGAAAGATTTATATTGTGTTCTTTTATAAAAGTTAATTGTGCTAAAGTGATATCTATTAAAGATGTTGCTAAAACATATTCTATATTTTTTCCTATTTTCTCATTTAATTCTTTAATATAGAGTACAATTTCTTTAACTCTATCAAAGGCAAGAAGAGTTTCTCCCCCTTGAAATTCAACAGTGATGGTTTTAGAAGGAGCTTCCATCATAACCTTAACAGCTTTTCTTGCTATTTCTGAAGTCATATCATATTCAATAGCTTTTTCATTTTGTGGAGTAATTTGACAATAATGACATTTATGTTGACATCGTGTTGTAACAACAAAAACGTGTAATACTGGACCAGTGTATAGAAAGTGTTTTTTTGTTCTATATTTAATAGCTTTTCTGTTGATTGCATCTCTATCTTGTTTTAAATAAATGAATTGTTTATTTAAAAGCTCTAAAAATAGAGATGAATTATCATTAAAATATAATGAGTTCATGCTTAACTTTTTTAAATCATCTCTTTTGATAAAAATAAATTCACCTGTTTCATTAACTATTAAATATTCATTATTCTTTATATGTGTAAAATTAAATGGAAATAAATTATACTCATCTTCATGATTTTGATAAAATTTTACTTCTTTAAATGATTTGTATGGGGTAGCTTTTCGAATCATTTAACTATCTCCTCAATAGAACTTTTATCAAGTATATAATTTAAAAATTCTTGTATCTTTTTTATATCGTTTCCTTGAATTTCTAAATTATAGGTTTCTTGATTTTGTGATAAAATATTTATTTTTAAGTATTCTTTCCATTCTTTAATAGAAGAATAGATTGCATCTTTTGTATATATTTGATGGGATAAAGAAATTATATTATTCATTATTCTGACCTGATAATAATGCTCTTGTTACAATGATATCACGTATTTTAGATGTTTCTTTATTAATAGTTGAGCGTAACTCTTGGTCAAGTAATTCATTCATAAATTCCCCTGATAATGAGTCTATTAAAAAAGTATCCTTAGGTGTGAAATAGATAATGAATTGATTTTCTTCATTACTTGTAATATAAATATATACTTTATCTGTAAATTTGTATGTACTTTTTAGTATAGTGGACTTTGTATAAATAGTTGAATTCAGTTCGATTTTTAATGTTTTTTTTTCTAATATATTTTTTTCTAATAGTTCTAAATAATTCAATTTTTTCCTTTATGGTAACAAGTTTATAGTTTTTTATTAAATTGCTTGAATATTCTTTAAATACTCAAATAATATAATGAAACTTCATTGAAAGACACTATGAGTGACTTCCAATGATAGTTTTAATACCTTGATGAATAATGAGATCTATGAGAACTATGAGAACTATGAGAACTATGAGAACTATGCGAGTAGTGATAAGAATTTTCACCTATTCTATCAGAGTGACTTAATGTGAATGTAGGAGCTTTTTGAGCATTAATTATTTCATTATCATTCATAGTAGATGCTTGAGCCGTATTCATTACAGTTGCTCCTGTAAACACAAGTGTAATTAAAAATTTTTTAAAGTTAAAAGAGCTTTTTTTTCGTTTTGATTTAACTTGAAAAATATTTTTTTTGATTTGTGGTAACATATTTTCTCCGTTGTTGTTTATTAATATTTTTTTAATTAAAAATATTAATATAATTATACTGTATAAATACTAAAATAATTAGGTTGCACGAGGAGTAAGTAAATACTATTTGTAATATTAAAATTTAATTTAAGTATAAATTGAGGATATTGAAATGAATGCTAATGTTGCTATTGATGATATAAAAACTAAAAAGTCAAAATGAAATTGGGAGGTAGCTTTTTTAGCTCCTTGGTATTATGCGAAGCATGGTGAGTGGGGATGGAGATTATTTTTTGGATTTTTTTATGGTAGTTTATCTCCTCTCTTAGTTTCAATACCATTTATTTATTCTGGTTTCAGAGCAAATCATCATGATGTTGGAGATGATGAACATAAAAATAAAATATATGTTGTTGATAATAATTTGGGTATTGTTTACAATATTTTCAGTAATACGTCAAGTATATCTTAGATATTAATTATAAATTTTATGGAGCTTCCCTTGCAGGTCGTGCTTGAATCTCTCCACTTTATTCCAAGAGGAGTACACGGTACGTCCCACGTTGTGTTCTAATCACTAAGCCAAGAGCAACAAAGAAACGCTATCGCGATTTTTATATCTTTTTATTTTTTGTAAGAGGAGCATTGTTGGTCCTGACTACTTCTCTCCCCCACTCATCTTCATTACCCTTTTTTCCTCTCTTAATCTTACTGAAAATTTCTCTGTTAATAGTGACTTTTCATTGAAAGGTCTTTCATTGAAAACCAACTATTTTTTCTCTTAGATACGTTTGTCAAAACAGGGATAACGAATTGATGATTGGACGAGAAAATCTTGTAAGGGATTTCTTGGTCTCCTCTTTTAAAAATAAAAAAAGAGCAGGGGATTCAAAGAGATTCATAAACAAGAAAATTTATAGATAGAAGGTTTTAAGATGGATTATAAAGTATATAGAAAAAAAGATTTATTAAATGAGAGTATTAATGCAAGAGAGGAGGGGAAAGAGTCGATTTTTACCCTTTTCTTTACGGTGCAAGGGTTGAGCTTTGGGGTGGTCTATCGACCTTATTACTTTGGCTCTATTACTCCTTCTCATTTTAGTTTTTATGCCCTCTCTAAGGGGTTTGAAGAGTTTACAGAGACAGGGTATCGCTCACTGTTTGTTCAGAGACTTGGGGTTGCTTCTTATGGTGAGATTGAAGCGTATCTACTTAAAGAGTTAAAGGCTTCTATCCCTTTTTTGAAGAGTGAAAAAGAGTCTCTGCAACTCTCACTATTTTAGGAGGGTGGGGCGATGAGATATGAAGATGCTAAACGTGAATTTATTAAGTTGATTGAGTCCTATGCTTATCGTTATAGAGCTTGGATGGTTTTCTCTGATTTTTGTAAGATGGCAGCGATTAGTTTCTATCAGCCTTTTATTCATGATGAAAGGCTTGAAGAGGAGTATTTAGAGATTGTTGCTAAGTATGAAAAAAAAGATGTTGAGATGTTTCCTAAATTGTTGTCGTTGGTGGTTGCGGCTCTATCGGATAGGATGGGGGACTTCTTGGGTGAGTGTTTTATGGATTTGAATTTAGGTGAGAAGTACAAAGGGCAATTTTTTACGCCTTATCATATCTCTAAATTGATGGCTTCTATTGTTGGAGAGCCAAATGAGGTAATGGAGCGAGTGAGTGAACCTGCTGTGGGGTCTGGGGGAATGCTTATTGCTCGTGCTGATGTGCTGTTTAATCAATATAAGATTAACTATCAAGAGAGAATGGAGGTTCACGCTGTGGATGTGGATGCTCTTTGTGTCTATATGTGCTATATACAGTTAACCCTTTTGAATATATCAGCCGAGGTGGTGCATGGGAACTCTTTAACCAATGAGGTGTTTAAAGTGTGGTATACCCCTGCGTATATCATGAGGGCTTCATCGAGACAAGCCCCTCTTTTAGAGGAGAGAGATGAGGAGGTAAAAATCACTCTGCCTGATGATGGTATTGAGAATAAGGTTCTCTATAATGAGGAAGAGTTAGAGGTCTTTGCTACAGGTAGGCTCTTTTGATGGGTGGGGTTCTCCCACTTTTTTAGTGACCCCTCATAAGGATTAGATATTGGTTTGGACCAATATCTTTATTATTGATGGATCTCCCATTACCTCAATTTATGAGCCTAAACGTTCAACAAGAGTTTCTGATTTTTCCTTCACTTCGTTACGTCCAAAATCCTAAACCCCTATTTCACTAACTGAGAAAAGGTTGACCTCACATGGCCCAAAGAGAAGAGAGCATTCCGTTAGCACTGTATACCCACTTCTGACAAGCTTAGGGCAATGTGAGCCAAACCTTTTCTAAGTTTTTGACTCATAAATTGAGGCAATTCGCCACACCCGAAGCCTCTCTGCGAGAGCTGTTTTATGTCTATATTGAATTACTATAATTTTTTCTTTTTCCTTGAAAATACCATGATTGATAGGGAAGAGGTATCTCTTTACCTAAGCGATGTTTGACAGTAATTATGGGTTCAAAATCATCATAGTCATGATATTCCATGAGTTGTTCTGTTAAAAAGAAATCGCCATATATGGCATCACAATAATAACATCCATTAGAGAGATATTGTTGTTGTACAGTTCGTGAATATCGCTGTTTAATTGGTCCAATTTTGTACTCTTCTTTAAGCTCTCTTGTAAGCATTGATTGTATGGTCTTATCCACTATTTTAAACTTATAAAATTCAGAGAAATTCTTTTCTTTATTGGTTACATAGAGACCTGCTACAACATTTATAGGTTGATGGCATTTCCAACAATTATCCCCTAAAACAACAAGCCCAGAGTTTACTTCCATATTTTTTTGAGGAAACCATGTTAGTTCTTTATTGAGCATACCTTTTATAAACTCTTGGAGGGTCACATTGTATTTTGGGATAGAGAAATTATTACTCTCTTCATTGTATCTTATTTCAAAGTATGGTAGTTCATACTCTTCTATTTCATAGTAATCTCTTTTTTTATCTTTAGCTAACCATGCTGATCTTATGCCTGAGGCTCTATATCGCTCTTGTCTTTGACGTGTAACTTCTTCGCTTTGTGGCGACCATTGGACTTCAAATACTAACTGTACTCTATTTTTCTTTGCATAAACATCAGCTATCCACTTTTCACCATTAGGTGTTTCTCCTTGATATTCTGTTGTTACTTCCCATCCTGCATCTTGACAGGTTTGTGCAATAATAGTTTTTGCTAATAGGTGTTCTTTTGATTCAGCTTGTGATGTGCAATCTCCTCTTTTACTATGTGCGAAGAATTGGGTTCCCAATTTACTTGTTTTTAGAATGGCTCTGTTTTGGCAACAAGGCATAAGTAGAGTAAAATTTTTTTTATCTTCTTTTAATTGTCGCCATTCTGTTTCTGAAAAATTATAGGAGTGAATGGTTTGACCATCTTTTAAGGCTCGTAATGGCATTTCTCTCTCCCCTTATTTTTCAAAAATACGCTTAATATCTTTTTTTTGAAGATAATTATCAGTAAGGAGTTCTTTAATTTCTGCTTCTGTAATCATGGGTAGATACTTATGGATATATTGAACCCTACATTGATTAAAAGAGTCTCTTATCATTGTCTCAAAACTGTTGGTAGGGTTATTTATATCTATAGGATTGAGTTGGGTCTCTTGAATCTCATCAAAGGCTTTCTCTCCTTTGTTTTTAATCTTATAGATGGTTATTTGAATACCATTGTTGGAGGTTGGCTTGAGTCGAAAGAGTCTTGCTCTGTATTGGTCCTGTTGGATAAATTTTGTGAGGGTTGAGTAGGAGGGGATATTGGGGTTCTTTTTTATCAGTTTCTTCATGGTTTTTAAAACCCACTCTTTTGACATCTGTTTGATGGTTTTATTTTTCCCACTTTTTCCAAGTTTTGAAGAGTTCCATTTACTCTCTGCAACCAGGACCTCTGTGATTTGATTGTTCTCAATTTTATAGTAGAGACCATCTATTCCGTTTCGTCCTATCTCTCCCTCTATTTGTGTCCATTTACTTTGAGTATAGAATTGGTGCATAACACACTCTGCTGATGCTCCATTGATAATATTGAGTCGTCCCTGTATTTTATTATCACTTGGTATCTCCCTGCCCATAGAGAGGGTTATTAGTATGATAGATAGTAGTATGGTTTTTTTCATAAATCTTCTTTGTTTTGTTTATTTTGATTATATATAAAAACTTATAAAAGTATTATATTTTAAAATTAATATTTAGATTTTTTTGAAAATTAGGGCTAAAAATATACTTATTCTTCAAAAATATTAATATTATTTGAATAATCTTTATAAAAATAGTTATATTTTTTTATAAATATGCTATTATCTGAATAATAAACTTTTAAATTTAGGAGTGAGGATGATTGGAAGAGCCAAAGAGTTGAAAATCCTGAGTGATATTTGTGATAGCAAAGGGAGTTCCTTTGTAGCCGTCTATGGTCGTAGACGTATTGGAAAGACCTATCTTATCAACACGATGTTTAAAGAGTATCGAAAAGAGTGCCTCTTCTTTAACTATACAGGTATCTCTGAACTTCCTAAAGAGATACAAATAGAGAACTTTATAGACAGAGTCTATGAGTGGTTTAGGGCAAAGCCTACCGAGGCTATCACCAATTGGAGTGCAGCATTTCGATTTTTAAAATATACAATTGATGATGAAGTTAAAAAGAGAGAACATAAAGAGAAAGTAATCATCTTTTTAGATGAGTTACCGTGGATAGACCCCAACAACAAAGATGGTTTTCTCTCCTCTTTGGGATATTTTTGGAATACCTATTGTGAAGAGCGTGGGAATATTGTTCTGATTATCTGTGGATCTAATGCTTCATGGATTAAACATAGAATCTTTGAGGAGTCTACAGGACCTTTATATAAGCGACTAACCCATAAGATACCGATGTACCCTTTTGATCTGCATGAGACTAAAGAGTATTTGGTCAAGGAGAAAGGGTTTAATCTTGATAATAAATCCATTATGGAGCTTTATATGGTCTTTGGTGGGGTGGCAAAATATCTCTCTTATCTTGATCCCAAAGACTCTATCGCTACCAATATTGATAAGCTCTTTTTTGATACCGAGGGGTTTATGTTTAATGAGTATCATGCTGTTTTTCGTTCTCTATTTATGGAGAGAGCAAACTATCATAAGGCATTGGTGGAGGCTCTGTGTGCCAAGGCACGGGGGTTATCTATGACTGAACTCTCAAAAGTGTTGGATGTTCCTATGGGAGGGAGACTTATCTCAGCGATTTCTGAACTGGAAGATTCAGGGTTTATACAGGGGATTAGTAAGTTTGGAAATAAGAAAAAAGGAATTCGTTACATTGTAAGTGATCCTTATATTCTGTTTCATCATAAGTGGATCAAAGAGTTAAGTCGTAATGATATTGCCAATCTTGATATTGGGTATTGGAACTCTGTGGTGGGGTCTCAAAAGTACGCTTTGTGGACAGGTTTGAGTTTTGAGATGGTGGTGATTACCAATGTACGAACTTACCTTAAGGCGAGAGGAGCAGGCGGACTTTTTTCAGGGGTTTACTATTGGGAGTCCAAAGCCAAAGAGGAGGGCGAGAGTGGGGCTCAAATTGATATGGTGGTGGAGTATGGCAATGGGATTTATGATATTGTTGAGTGTAAGTTCTATAACCGAGAGTATGAGTTGACCAAAGAGTATGCCGAGACGATGATGAATAAGATGGTAATGTTTAGAAAATATGGTCTCAAGAGAACTCAAAAAGGGGAGCTTAAGATGGTCTTTTTAACGAGTTATGGATTGGTTAAAAATGCAGCTTATAATAGTCTAAATATATCAGGAGAGTTGACGATTGATGATCTGTTGAGTTGAGTCATTTTAATGGTTTGGTAATTTAAAAAGAGAAAGGAGTTATGATGCAATGGTTTTATCGACATAATCCAGACAAAGAGAATGGAGTAGAGATGTTTCCAAGTAAGGAGAACTATGAGTCTTTCCCTATTAAGCATGAAGATTATGGACCAAAACCCAATGTTAATTTTGGGTTGATGGAGATTTTTGTTTTAATAATGGTAATTCCATTTTGGATATTTATCTATAAGTTTTTTTATCTGTTGGTCCTGCCTTTGATTCCTGTATCGGTGGTGGTGTTTGAGATGATTCGAGAAATTGTACCGATGAATCAATTTGTGATGTATGGAGGTTCATTTTTATCAGCTTATCTTTTCTATAGAGTAGTAAAGAAGTTCTTCTCTTTTTCTACTCTAATAGGTTCCTTGGCTACTTTAATTTTTTTATATGCTTTTGGAGCTTTGGGTGTATATTTTTTAGTAGATTATTATCCTAAAAATGAAGTTTTACAGAGTGCCATATTTGAGATTAATAATCTTCTTAATTTTTTACTTATTAGTTTTTAAAAATATCCAAAAGATCATACCGTCTCTGTTTACTAATATTGAGTAAAAATTTTTGAGGAAGATGGCTAAAAATAAAATCAGGATTGACTTTAGCTGAATCCCCTTGAGGATCTTGACACGCTTCTGGAGGAGTAGTGACCATATAAATTGAACACGCCATTGGGCGATAGTGATAGACAGAGCATTTATCATGCTCATCTAAAAAGGGGCAACTGTACCGACCTGTTGAGGCTTGTTGAATAATTGATTTTTTAGCCTGTTCTTTATGTTTTTTGGTTGCAAGGTTTTTGAGTGTTTTAAACTCATCCTCTACCATATCTATTTTGATCTTATTATGGCAGCAATAGGGAGTTTTGCATTCAAAACATGAGAGTTTCTCTTCATTTTCATGAACATATTTATAAATCTCCATAATAAGTTTGTTGATTTTTTTTTGTTGCTTCATCATCTTCTTTTCCGTATAGATACGAAATTATACCATCTCTACTTTTCTCTCCTATTGATTTAAAAAAAATGACAATTTGACATATTTCAAGGACTCTTCTTTGAATCATGATACAATAATTTTATGTTTATCCATATTGATATTGACTCCTTCTTTGCCTCTGCTGAACGCTCAATTAATCCTAAGCTCAATGGGATTCCTATTGCCGTGGGGGGACGCTCTAATTTAGAGATTTTTAATCGAGATAGAACCAATATAAAACTGATGAATGATAACTCAGGGGCGTTTGTAACTCCTGTGTTTTATTCCGATAGGGAGAAGAGTTTTGAATCTTTTTTTGTGGACAATGTTAATGGACAACGTAAAATTAGAGGGATTATTACGACCTGTAGTTATGAGGCTAGAGCCTTTGGGGTAAAGACGGCAATGCCCATTGCTCAGGCTCTTCAACTATGTCCACATTTGGTGGTGATTCCCTCTAATTATAAATTCTATCACCACCTTTCTAAGAGGCTTAATCTCTATATGGAGAAGAAGATTCCAAAGATTGAGCAGTTTAGTATAGATGAGTTCTTTGGGGATCTGCATGGATGGGTAAGTGAGGATGAGTGTTATGGGTTTGCTTTGGCTCTTAAAGAGGATATTTTTAAAGAGTTTGGGCTACCTGTATCCATTGGTATAGCCAAAACAAAATGGATAGCCAAAGTGGCAACAGAGAGGGCAAAACCTTTTGGGGTCTATCAGGTTAGAAATATTGAGCAGTTTATAGAGGATATTCCCATTGAGGCGTTTCCAGGGATTGGTAAAGCGTTTCAGGAGCGTTTACGTTCTCGTGGTATTAAGAGGTTAGGGGAGATTAAAGAGCATAAAGAACTTTTTTACTCTTGGGGGAAGATAGGGGTTCAGCTCTATGAGCGTGTGATGGGGATAGACCATGAGGTTATTAATAAGCGTACTCCTCGAAAGTCCATTGGTATCTCTCGAACCTTTGATCCCATAAGGGAGAGTGAGGAGGTGCGTCGGCGTGTAGTGATTATGGCACGGCATATTGTCTATATGACAATGGGGCTTGGGGTAAATCCAACCACCTATTTTTTAAAGATAAGCTATGAGTATGGAACCAAGAGAAAGAGTAGTAGAACGGTAGATAGGCTTTTTTCAGAAGCTCTTTTTAGGGAGCAACTCTTAGAGATGTATGGTGAGATAGTGCATCAAGGGTTAGGGGCAATAAAATTGACATTGAGTGTCTCTAATTTTACGGAGCATCATCGTAAGACGCTCTCTTTATTGGATTTTTCAGAGGATCAGGAGAGGATGAATCTCTCAAAGGAGATTCAAGGCTTACGTGATCGGTTTGGGATTGATATTATTAAGAGTGGGGTAGAGTTGTAGGGGGTTACTTGTTGGGTTTAGTTTAAACTATTTCTCTGCGTTGCAGGGGAGTACAGGGTACTCACACTATGTGTTCTAATCCCTAAACTGAATGTCCTTTTTAACTCTTATGCACTTAGTATTCGTTTTAATGTGTTTTGCATCGCCTCTTTGAATGCTTCATCTTGAGAGATAAGTCGATATAAATCAAGCTCACTCCGTCGCTGTTGATTCATCACATCATCAAAGATTTTATTATAGGCTAAATCTCTATTTTGAGTATCAGGATTTTCTAAATATTTATCTTTAAAGTCAGGGTGTTGTTTCATCTTCTCTGCTGTTGATATAAACTTTATCTTCTGCTCTTCTGGTGTGGCATCCCATCCTTGAAACCATCGTTCATTAAACTCTTGGATAATGGTTTCAAGATAATCTTTTTCAGAACCTTCTCCATGAACACCTCTTGGGTTTGGGTTTTGAGGGTCAAGTTCACTCTCACTCTCATCAAGGGTTATGGTCTCATTGAGTTTAATGCGTTCAAGTCCATAGGTCGATAAATCAACGGAATTGAGTAGATTGTCAATCATCTCCTTCTCTTTGTCTTTGATAACCATTTTGGGAATAAGAAATTTTAAAAACCAAAAGAGCTTCTCCCAAGAGAGCATTTCATAAGGCATAATAGAGGCGACCTGTCCATAGATCTTTACAAACTGTTTGGCTTTTATTTTATAATCAGCTTTTTGATCATCTTCTAAACCTAATTCATCATTAAATCGTTGTGCAGCTGTATCAATGATTGGACTTAAGAGATCTCCATTGGCTCCTGAAAAAAAGAGTTGGTTAAATTCATCAACTTCACCCTGTTCATAGATACCCTCTTCATCAAGATTATCTTTTAGTTCATGAAGAACATTGATGTCTGTTGGTGAACTAAGTGTCGTTGCTGTATAGAATGGATCAAAAGATTTTTTTATCTCATCGGTACTGTTATAGAAATCTAAAATAAAGAGATCTTCTGTTTTTTTACCTAATGCGTTAGCTGAACGATTGAGTCGTGAGAGTGCCTGTACGGCAAGAACTCCTTGAAGCTTTTTATCAATATACATGGAGGTGAGTTTTGGTTGGTCAAATCCTGTAAGGTATTTGTTGGCAACAACCAAGAGACGATACTCATCACTCTCAAATTTCTCTTCAATATCTTTGGTAGCGAAGCCATTAAGTTGGCTTTCGGTGTAATCTATACCGTTAATGGTCTTCTTTCCAGAGAAAGCAATAATGATTTTAAAGGGGTCGTTTTGCTCTTTGAGAAGTTCTTTAAGAGCAGAGTAGTAGTTGATGGCACTCTCAATACTCTGTGTGACCACCATCCCTTTGGCTTTACCTTTAAGTTTTTTACTTTTAACGGTTTTGTGGATGAAGTGATCTAAGATAATTTCACTCTTGGTTTGAATGGTCTGTTTGTGTTGCTCTACATAGGCTTTGAGCTTCTTTTGGGCTTTGGTGGTATCAAACAGAGGATTGTTCTCTATGGACTTTACTATTTCATAGTAGCTTTTATAGGTGGTATAGTTGGCAAGAACATCAAGAATAAACCCCTCTTCAATGGCTTGTTTCATGGAGTAGAGATGAAAGGGTTTAAACTCTCCATTCTCCTTTTTTACTCCAAATTTCTCTAGGGTGGTTGGTTTGGGTGTGGCAGTAAAGGCAAGATAAGAGGCGTTACCTTTCATCTTTCTCTTTCTCATGGTTTCAAGAATTATATCTTGTGTATCTTTCTCCTTACTATCTTCACTTCCCATACTCATATTCATCTTATCATGGGATTGACCACTCTGTGAACTGTGTGCCTCATCTATGATAACAGCAAAGCGTTTACTACTAAGATCACAAATTGAATCATAGATAACAGGGAATTTTTGAATGGTGGTAATAATAATTTTTTTACCACTCTCTAGGTAATCTTTTAAATCTTGGGATGATGTTGCGTGAGCCATGATATTTTTGACTTCACTAAAGCTTTTTATATCTTCTTTAATCTGCTTATCGAGGAGCCGTCTATCGGTAACAACGATAACGGAGTCAAAAAGTGGCTCATCTAACGCTTTATTCCCTTTGGCTTTTTCGTTAGAGGGGTAGGTCTCAATCAGTTGGTAAGCAGCCCATGTGATAGAGTAAGATTTTCCACTCCCTGCTGAGTGTTGAACTAAATAAGTCTCTCCTACACCATGTTCACTGGCATGTTTAACTATTTTTCTTACAACTTCTCTTTGGTGGTATCGTGGAAAAAAGAGGGTTTTTTTTGCGAGAGGATCTTTCTCTTTTTTCCCTGAGAGTTTCACAAAGTGTTGGATAAGTTCAGCCAGACTCTCTTTGGTTAATATATCTTCCCATAGGTAGGCTGTTTTATGACCATGTTCATTAATAGGGTTCCCTTTTCCATTATTGTAACCTCTGTTAAAAGGAAGAAAAAAGGTCTTCTCTTTGGCGAGTTTGGTGGTCATGTAGATCTCATCGGTGTCAAGGGTAAAATGGACAAGACATCGAGCAAAGTTAAGCAGAGGCTCTTTGGGGTCTCTATCTTTTTTATATTGTTTAATCCCATCTATTTTTGCACTCTGTCCTGTCCACGCATTCTTTAGTTCCATGGTGATGATAGGGAGTCCATTAATAAAGATGACCATATCTAGTTCTAGGAGGGGGTTTACTTGGGAGTATCGAACCTGTCTAGTGATACTAAATTCATTAGTTTTAAACTGATCTTTGGTCTGATTTGAACTAGAGGCAAGGGGAGAGACATAGAAGAGGGTAAAGTGAGCATTCTCTACATCCAACCCTTTTTTTAGAAGTTTGATAATGCCATATTTTTTTATCATCTTATCAAGGCGTTGGATAACCTTTAATTTGTAGTTAGAGTCTCGTTTGAGTTTCTCTAACTCTTCTTCTTGGGTACTCTCTAAAAAGTGCCAAAATCGTTTTTCATCAAGGGCATAGGTCTTATTAAAGTCGTTAGGAAATCCAAGATAAAAATTATTCTCATTTGAGGGGTCAAGAAAAGCCTCTGTAATTCCCTGCTCTTTAAGCTCTTCAAGGTGCGTTCCTGTTAAGCTTTTCTCGATATGAATCTCTAAATCTTTCTCTGTTGTTCCACTTCTCATATTCCCCTATCTCCCTTGATGTTTATGGTACTTTAACCTTTCCTGTCACACAAGAGTCTATTAGGGTCTCTTTTAACTCTTTAAGTCGCTCTATCTGCTCTTCTTGAAGGTTTATTGCTTTGTCTATTTTACTATTATTTTCTTTGATAAAATTAATTATAGCATTTTGTTCTTCTATTGGTGGGATTGCCATCTTCATATCAAGGAATCTATCTGAATAAAGTCTAAGCCGTGATACATGAAGACCTGTTGATCGTCTATTATATTCTGCTATATAGTCATTGGTTCGTAAGAGGTACTCTAAATAGGATGAGTTAAAAGTATTGGGTTCTCTTTGTCTATAAATACCATAGGAAGAACTTACAATTCCCTCTCTGTCTGAAACGCCTAAAGCTCCCATCCACGCCCACATAATATTAATGACTAAATCATCTTTTTGACAAGTTTTTGAACCTGTATAATCTTCGGACATAAACATGGTTACATTTTTCTCTGACCGTGGAGTTACGCCTGTCATGTGAGAGACGGATAATAGCTCTTCTTTCCCATCTTTTGAGCGTTCATCTATCTCTTTGAATAGGTATTTTCCTTTTTTGATATCCCAATGTTTAGGTACTTTTCCTAACCACTTAATCCCACTTTCCATCATGGAAGCTGTTTTATCAATACCTTGGGTAATTGCATCTTTAATTAATATCTCTTTGCGTTCTTTTAGGAGTTTGATAAGTTCTTTTTTTTGAGAGATAGCTTTGTCGATTTGTTCGGTTTTTTGGTCTAGGTAGTTAGCTATTTTTTTTTGTTCTTGTAATGGAGGAATTAAAACAATAATTTTTTTAAAGATATTCCGTCCTATTATCTTTCTTGTTGTTCCTTTACCATTTTTTTGGAATTGATGTAAAATCGTATGATTATTTGTCATATATTTTCTATATGAATGACATATATTGTATTTAAATTGAAATCTTATAACATGATAAGAAAAAGAAGTATTAATTAGCTCCTCATTTACTAATGCTGATTTTCCTAAATCTTCATAAGTTTCCGAGCTTGGTAGAAATATCAAATCCCCTTTTTTTAAAAGATTTTTTACTCGATTAGTTTCAGGAGTTGTTACTATCATATAATTTATTTTTTTTGTTAAAATTTTTTTAGAATTTGAAAAAATATCAGTAAAATTCACTATTTTAACTTGAGATTCACTTTTGTTTATGTGTTTGTCTATCCCACTAGCTGAAAAATCTCCTAAAAAATTTAATTTATTAATTTCCCAATGTTCAGGAATTTCTCTTATCCACTCAACCCCACTATCTTTATATTTAGAATATTTACTCAAACTTTTCATCTAAAGCCCCAATATTTCAGCAATTAGTCCATCACTATTTTTTTCAAGTTCCACTATATCAGCCGTAACCTCCTCAATAGAACGCAAAGGTTTATGTTGATAGAAGTATTTATTAAAGCTTATCTCATAACCTATCTTGGTGCTACCAAGATTTATCCACGCCTCTTCAACATGAGGTTTAACCTCTTGGAGAAAAGAGGTATGAATATCTGATTTTAGAGGAATATTTTCACTATCTCTTAAATCGGTATCACTTTCATACTCTATATACTCATTGGCTTTATCTGTTTTATAATATCCAAAATCTGCTAATGCTTCCTCTTTACAATTGAGGTAAGCTAAAAGGGTTGAGAGTTTCTCTTTGGTGAGCTTATGAACTTTTTTAATGACTTTATCTGCTTTTTCATCATACCAACTAATAGCATTTAAAATTTGATTCTTCTCTCCACCAGAGAGTTTAATCTTTTGCTCCTTGAGGGTAGAATCAATAATCGACTTAAAGGTATTAAAATTGTTATGCTCTTTGGTTCCAATAAGTTTTTGGAGTTGGATAGCAGTATTGTAAAGTTTTTGATGTTTCTCCCATAGGGTTTTGGAGGTAAGTGCATTTTTCTGTTTTGTTTTTAGATTGAGTCCTTGCTCTTCACACCACTTTAGAATCTCCTCTTTATGATCAGCAATATTTTCATAGAACCCCTCTTTAAAGGTTGCATACGCCCACTTCATAGGTTCATAGAGATGTTTATCGTATTTAAGCTCCTCTATACGTTCCGTTGTGAGTTGTGCTTTGAGGCGTTTGGGGCGTTCTATATTGACCTTATAATATCCAAAATCACTGTTATCAAATACTTTACTTGCGAGTTTTTGTGAGTCATTTTTCTCTTGTTCTGTGAGGTTCTCATAGACCTCTATTATCTCTTGGATATGTTGAGGGGTAAACTCACAATTTTTATCTCCAAGGTTTTTTCTTAGTTTTTTATAGAGATCCCCTGCATCAATCAGTTGTACTTTACCCTCTCTCTTTGGAGATTTGTTATTACTTAGAATCCAAATATAGGTAGTGATCCCTGTATTGTAGAAGAGGTTATTGGGAAGTTGTATGATCGCTTCAAGCATATCATTTTCAATAATATATCGTCTAATATTACTCTCTCCACCCCCTGCATCTCCTGTAAAGAGACTGCTCCCATTATGAACAGAGGCGATTCTACTCCCTTGGGGACTCTGTTTGAGACTCTTCATTTTACTAATCATCTCCATAAGAAAGAGAAGTTGACCATCAGAGCTTCTTGGGGTTGCTTCTACCTCATGGTACTCTCCCCAATAATCTTTCAGTTGGATAAGAAAACGAGGATCAATAACATCTTTTCCATCCTTGATATATTTTAGATCACTCGCCCAAGATTTACCATAAGGAGGATTAGAGAGCATATAATCAAACTGCTCCCCTGAGAACTCATCGGTAGCAAGGGTGGATCCATTTTTAATGTTCTCTGGATTATCCCCTTTAATCATCATGTCAGATTTACAAATTGCATAGGTCTCATCATTAATCTCTTTACCATAGAGATAGACATCACTAGATGCTTGAATGGTTCCATTGGGGTCAGTAATAAAGTTTTGAGATTCAGTTAACATTCCCCCACTACCACAGGCAGGGTCATAGATTTTTATAACAGGTGGAAGAGTATCTTTGATAGGGTCAAAGATAATATGGGTCATAAGCTCAATTACCTCTCTTGGGGTAAAATGTTCCCCTGCCTCTTCATTGTTCTCTTCATTGAACATCCGAATAAGCTCTTCAAAGACATAACCCATTCCAAGGTTGGTTAAGGGTGGTAGCTTTTGTCCATCAGGATCCTCTTTCTCTTGATTGGTCAAGTTGATATAGTCCGAAGTAAATTTTTCAAGAACATCTAACAGAATATCTTTATTTGCCATGTGTCTGATTTGGCTTCTTAGATTAAATTTATCAATAATCTCTTTAACATTGCTGCCAAATCCATCAAGATACTCATTAAAGTTAGACTCCAATATCTGTTGAGAGTTGGTAGCCGTTGAGTAGAGCTTTTGGAGTGTCCATCTGCTTGTATTGTAGAAAACATAACCACTGGCATCTCTTAACCCATTCTCATCGAACTCCGTTAAACCCACTTCCTCTTTTTGAAATTTAACCTCTTCAAGTACAGCTTCTTTGGTTGGTTCAAGTAGAGCATCTAGTCGTCTAAGAACAACCATGGGTAAAATTACATCACGATATTTCCCTCGGACATAGACATCACGTAGACAGTCATTAGCGATACTCCAGATAAAAGATATTAGTTTGTCATGGGCTGTTTTATTCATGAATAATTGTATTCCTATTTTAATTTAAATATTGAAAAAGATGGTATCTTTTAGGGACTTAATAGATACTGATAAATCCTATTCCTTGGATAGGATGAGAGATAAGGTAATAATATTGGTTTTTTTTTGTGTGTAAAGTTTCTAAAATATTGTATAATCTTCTTATGAATAAAAGGGATTAAACATCATGAAAACATTCGATACAAAAGTTACTCTCTCAACCATTAAAAATGATATAAACAAATCAGATTCAGCAATCCGTGAAGCTGTTGCTAATGCCATTGATGCAAAAAGTAAAAATATCTATATCTATCTTTATGAGGAAGTAGATCATGATTCTCTTATGAAAATGAAATATTTCTCTTTGGATATAGCTGATGATGGAGAGGGGATTCCCTCAAATGAAGAGGATTTTGAAAAGGTATTTTGTCAATATAAAGTTTCTACTAAAAAAGAGAAGTCAAATTATGGTCGAAGAGGTAAGGGACGGTATACCTATTTAACCTTGGTAAATAATTCAGATAATGTCTCTATCTTTGCTATTGGAAAGGAGCAAAAATTTAGGATAAGTTTTGAGTGTAGAGATGGAAAAAATATCAAAATTATCCATAACAGATTTGAAGAGGAGATCAAAACGCCACTCTCTTGTTCCTACTCTACATTGATACAGTTTAAAGATCTTGATACTAATAAATTTAATGTTGAGAAGAAGAATAAAGATGAATATCTTGATGATATTAAAAATGAGATTATTACCTATTTCGCTGATCGGATAGCTTCTGAAAGTGTTAATATTTTTGTTAATAATGAGTTATTGAAGATCCGTGATTTTTTAGAGCAAGATATTATCTCCCATAAAATTAAGATAGAGGAGCATGAAGATGAGATTCTTTTTGATGTAGACTTTTATATTTGGAATGAGAAAGTAAAACTAAAAGCAGATAGACAAAAACATATACTCTTCTTAGATTCCAGTAATATGCTTAAGGGGATAGCCCCATCAGGAAAGCATAAATTGGCATTTGGTGGATCGCTTAGGAATCACTCGGTTATTGTTAAATCCAACTATTTTAATGAAAAGGATTTTATTGAAGAGAATGGTTACTATGAACACCTATTGACGGATCATATTATTAAAAACTTAAGACAACAAATTGCTATTAAGTTGGAGTATATTCTTTTAGAGATATATCGAAAGAATTTAGATACCGTCTCTAGGGAGTATTTACGTTTTTTAAATTTAAGCCAAGATGAAATTACTCATACCGTATACCAAACATTGATGTTGCCATTTATTGAGAAATTTGGTAATAAAAAAATTACTGATGAGATCAAATCCATTATTGCTAAATTGGTAGCCACCTTAGCAAGTGAATCCCCTGATAGCTTTATTAGAAATATGGAAACCATTCTGAACCTCTCAAAAGAGGAGAGTCAAAAAGTTCAGTACATCCAAGAGAATTATGGAGTCATTAAGGCGATTACCGAAAAAGAGAAACTAATTAAGAGAATGGATTTTTTAAATAGGTTTGACCTGTTGGTTAATGGCAATGATAGAGGGGCAGTTAAAGAGAGAACCCAACTTCAACAGGTAATAGATAAAAACCTATGGCTTATTGATGAGAAGTTTGAAGATATTACACTGTCTGATATTTATAGTGATCAATCTCTAAGAACCATATTGGAGCAAGATGGTATGTATCAGTATGATTCTGAAAAATTGTATGAAATCTCCTTGGAGTATAATATACAAAAGATACCTGATATATATATTCCTATAAAAAAAGAGAATATGATTTATATCATAGAGATCAAGAAGCCAAAGGTTAATATTAATAAAAAAATTATTGATGAAGTGATGGAGAAGTATGTTAAGACTCTAAAAAGTATCAATAAAGATTATGCTCACGATAATCATCGTAAAATTTTTGGAATTGCTATTTCTGATAGTAAAACGGAATCTGTTTATCCTGTAGGAGATATTGAGAGCTTTGGGATTAGAATAGAGCCTAAGACGTGGAGCGAATTAATAGAGGCTACACGAGAAAGATATATGAAACAGATTGAAGATTTAGATAAAAGGGTTAAGAGTAGTCAATGGGAAGACTTAGAAGAGTTTATATTGAGTCATGGTGGGAGGGTTTAAAAATTAATGTGTCTTGTAAAGTGTACTTTTTGAGACACTATCTGTTTTTTTGAACAATCCCAAAATCAAGTGTCTCAAAATAGGTCTCATTATTCTGTCTCATTAAGTCTATAATAATATAATACATATTTTTGAAGTGAGGTTTAAAATGAAAGTAGGTTATGCAAGAGTTAGTAGTACAGGTCAAAATTTAGAGACTCAAATTGAGATTTTAAAAGAGGTAGGGTGTGAAAAGATTTTCCAAGAGAAAAAAAGTGGTACAGCTATGGATAATCGAGTAGAGTTGCAAAATGCTTTGGAGTTTGTCAGAGAGGGAGATATTTTTATGGTAACTCGTCTCGATAGATTTGCAAGGAGCAATGCAGACCTTTATAAGATTATTGGCATTTTAGATAAAAAAAAGGTTGAGTATAAAGCAACTCATCAAGCATTTGATTCTACTACTAGTGAGGGAAAGATGATGATAGGGATATTAGGAACAATGGCAGAATTTAGTAATGATTTAAGAAAAGAGAGACAAGCAGAGGGAATTAAATCGGCTATGAAACGAGGGGTTAAATTTGGAGCTAAACGAAAAATGAATGATGAACAAGTTTTGGAGGCGATAGAGTTACAGAAAAAAGGTAAAATGACTAATCAGCAGATAGCAGATATGTTTGGGGTTGGTCGTAGTACGCTTTTGAGGTACGTTAGAGAGTATAAGAAAAAGATATATTAGCAGCTTTGTTCTTGGGACTGCTAAATTATTTATAGTAACTTCTTGTTTTTTTATACCAGTCTTAGTTAAAAAGAAAATATCATACAGATTCCATTTCAATATTTTCGGGGTTAGAAAAAAATAGATATTGTATTTTTAATTGTGCTTGGTATTAGTATATTAAAAAACTAATGAAACGTTCAACAAAAGTAGTTTTAGGTGCATTGATTAGTGCTGCTATAAGTAGACCTAAACTGCTAGTTAAAAAGAGATAAAGAATAGAAATAGTAGATTCCATAAAAGCTTAGATAGCAAAAGTATGGAACAAAGAATGATAACAATATACTGTTTAATAGAAGAGTTTCTAAAAGGAGTAATGGGCAAAGAAGAGCATAAATTAGCAGAGGTAAGTAAGTGATACAGAAGTGTTATTTTTAGGCTATTTGGCAGTTAGTGACTTTAATGGGAACTATTCTAAAGCCTATTATTATGGAATGGGAATTAAATTGGTAAGCCCAATAGAGCACTCAAGATTTACAAGAAGAATTAATCAATTAGAAAATGAGATAGAGCAACACTTTATTTTTTTTAGTGAGCTATTTAGTCACCCTTGAAAAACCCAATTTTCCATTTTAACCAATAAGCCTAAAAAGCATCAATGCCAAATCAGAATATTTCTCCTTCTGATTTGGTTGAAGCTTTTGTAAGAAAGCATAAACCAATAGCAGTTTAAGCAATAAAAAAGAGCATCAAGAAGTCATTTATCCACTTCTTAAGATTCTAAGCAGAGGTTGCAAGTAGTAGATTTGTCTCATCTCTCTTTTCATACTATCACTCATTGACCAACCAACTATTTTTCTTGAATACAAAGCAGTTTGGGTTAAGTAGAAGTAAAATAAAAGGTGTTATTGAATAAAAGCCTGCAAAATTAACCTTTTTTAATGGTGTTGGAGACTCTTTTTTTTATTTGCTCTATAATGGAAGAAGTAGCATCATATATTACAAAATTTTCGTTGGGTCTTTTATTGATATATTCTATTGCAGCTTCAACATTATCACATTTTTTTTCGCCAGTTCTTGTTCCTCTTATTGTCATGTGTAAATCCTTTTTTAACTTTATATCATATGAGATGATATCTAAAGATAGCTTAATTTTTTTTGGCATTGACTGATTAGACATATAAAAACATTTTAGCTAAAATAGCAAGTATGAAATGTATAAGATGCGAAAGCCCAAGAGTAGTAAAAGCAGGATTCAAGAAGTTAGCCAAAGGTAAAGTACAAAAGTATAAATGCCAAGAGTGTAAAAAGTACTTTACAGGAGAAGAGAACTATCATCGTTTAGATAAAGAGACGATAGAGTTAATACATAAAGTGTATGAAGAGAAAGGTGAACAAAGAAAAATAGCTAGAATCCTAGGAATAGGACTATCAACCGTTCAATATCACCTAAAAAAAACTCAATAAAACAGTAGAACTCTATAGTCATATCAGGGAAAGAATAAATGAAGAGATTCAATTCTCTCATATGATTATGGATGAGCTATATACCTTTGTTCAGAGTAAATCAAAGAAGTACTATGTATGGACTTCTATAGGAGTTACAACTACAGGAAAGAAGTTTTATTTTTATCATCTCTCTAAAAGAAAAACTGTAGAGGAACTTTTTAACTTCAATCTTGATTTACCCAAAGTAGATAGAGTTTATTCTGATGAAAACTTCTCTTATCATAATATTTATGGGGATAAAGTTATTCAAGAAAAATCAGGAATAACCAATATTATTGAAAATCTTAATTCTCAACTTAGAGATAAAATCTCCTATCTTGTTAGGAGAATCAGGGCTCATGCTAAATCCTCTTTTTGGCTTGATTACCGTTTAGCTATTTTCTTTCTAAGAATCTTGGTCTTTATTGAATTATATGTCTAATCGGTCAATGCCTTTTTTTTAAATTGTCTTGACTTTTGGGGTAGAATACTAAATATAAAGAATAGTTGGATTTAAATTTAAGATATACATCTTTATGAGGGCTAAAAATAATAATAAGATTAAACAAAATTAAATTTTATTTTTATGATTTTTAGTTGATTATGTCTTTTTTAATTTTATTAATAAAATTTTTTATAATTTTTAATTTTTTATAAATAAAAATATGTAACAGTATACAGAGGAAAAGAACAGAGTTTTTGTCAAATTTAATATTGGACGAAGATGTTTTTTTGATATATAGATAGTTTTGACTCGCATTTAGAAGAGTTTCAAGATGAATTGAGAAAAAATGAAGTGATGCGAGATTTTGAACAATTTCTTTATCAAGATTATGATTTTGAGTTCAAATGTTGTAAAGAACATCAAGAAGATATTTATAGATGTGACTTTGAATGGAAAGAGTGCATAAATATTGATGCATTTAGGAATGTTTTACTTAATGAATTTAAAATTAAAATGCCTAATAAATTAAAAAAGTGTAAAGGATTAGTATGAAAAAAAGTGATTTAACAAATATTGTAATTTCGTTTGAAAGACCAATAGATTCAAAACTTACAGGATGTGAGTTTTTAATAAAGCCACCCAGAATAGAAGATGGTGGATTGCCTGATCAAGTAGTAACAACAATGGAAACAGTTTCTTATGAGGATATAACAGAATTTTTATTAGAATCATTTGAGGTTCTATCATTGGCATCTTCAATATTGGAAGCTATTTATTCTATGACCAGTGCAATTATTATTCTTGCTTGGAATATTACATCTATTCAATTGTTACCTGATGAGTATAAAGAAATATTAGACTTTATAGAAGAGACCGAAGAAGGGCATGTTTTAAATTCTAAAAGAATAGATGAGTTAGTTCAAAAAGATTATAATGTTATGAAAATAATAGACATTTTAGTTAAAAAGAAACTTCTGCTAAAAGAAGATGGAGAATATTTTGTAAGAAGAAAAATTTTATCAAATATTCATTTGTCTTTTGTTCAAATTGCTGATAATGAGCTAAACATGGAAAAAAAAATTCATGTTAAAAATCCTGAGATAGATATTATTTCTAAAAGTGAAATAGTTGAAAGTGAAGCTATTGATGAGGAAATTCAAGAGGAGTCAGATAGTACAGATTTAAGTAATAAATTGGATGAAATGTTACTTTTGTTTAAAGATAAAATTTTGTATGACATTACAAAAGAAAAACAAATAGATAAGCTTCATTCAGAGTTACAGACTTATAAACAAGATGTTGTATTTAAAGCAACGAAGCCCTTGATTAATAGTGTTATTTATATATATGATGATATAGATAAGATGATTCAAAGATATACAAACAAACCAGAAGAGTTAGATTTGAAAAAAATGATGAATATCTTAGAAACACTTAAAGAAGATATTGAAATTTTATTAGAAGAAAATGGAATTACTCAATTCTCAGAAGAATTTAAAACAAAATTTGATCCAAAAACGCAACAACTTATTAAAAAAATTCCTATTGGAAATAAGGAACAAGTTGGTGAAGTTGTAGAAAAAATAAGACCTGGATTTGAGAATGTCACTGAAATTATTAGAAAAGAGAGAGTGGCTGTTTATGTATATGATGAAACTCTAAACATAAAAAAAGAAAATAAAATAGAAGGTGGAAATGATGATGAATAAAGTGTATGGAATAGATTTAGGAACTACTTACTCATGTATAGCTCATGTAGATGAACATGGTAAACCAGCTGTTATAAATAATAGTGATAATGAATTGACAACGCCTTCTGTAGTTTATTTTGAGAGTGATGATAATATTGTGGTGGGGAAAGAAGCAAAAGAGGTAGCAGAGATTTATCCAAATCAAGTAGCATCTACTGTCAAAAGGGTTATGGGAGATTCTGAATGGAAATTTAATTATAATGGAACAGAGTATAGTTCTCAAGAGATATCATCATTTATTTTAGAAAAAGTTGTTAAAGATGCTATAGAAAATATTGGAGAAGATATCCAAAATATAGTAATTACTGTCCCTGCATATTTTGGAGTAAATCAAAAAGAGGCTACTAAACAAGCAGGAGAACTTGCAGGGCTGAATGTCATGGCAGTTATTCCTGAGCCTACAGCTGCTGCTATATCTTATGGTATTGAAAATCATGATGATGAAACAGTTATGGTATATGATTTAGGTGGAGGAACATTTGATATAACTGTAATTGAGGTTAAAGATAAAAGTATAAATGTTGTCGCCACTGATGGAGACCATCAATTAGGTGGAAGAAATTGGGATGAAAAATTAGCAAGTTATTTTACTCAAGAGTTTGAAGAGCAAACAGGTGTTTCTAGTGATGATTTACAAAATGATATGGAAACTTGGCAAGAGCTTTTAAATAAAGCTGAAAATGCCAAAAAATCATTAACTTCAAAAGAAAATACAAAAATAAGAATTGCTCATGATGGAGATAAAGCGACTATTGAACTTTCAAGAGATAAATTTAATGACCTCACCAATGATTTAATTGAAAGAACTATTAGTTTAACAGATGCTGTTTTAGAACAAGTAAACTCTAAAGGCTATAGTACTATAGACAAACTGTTATTGGTGGGAGGGTCTACCTATATGCCACAAGTTAGAAGTAGTTTAGAGGCTAAGTATAGCTTTGCTATTGAGGTTCATGATCCAAATTTATCAGTAGCAAAAGGTGCTGCAATTTATGGATGGAAATTAGAACTTCAAGAAGAGATAAAATTTAAGATAGCAGAGGAATCAGGAGAAGATATTGAAGATATTGATTTGAATGATATTCAAACAGATACACTAGAAAAAGCACAAAAAGAGGTAATTCAAGAAAAAGGGTTGATTGGATTAGCAGGTGCTAAAAAAATTATAGAAACAACCATTAAAAATGTAACAGCAAAGAGTTTTGGTATAGAGGTAATTGATAGTGATGAAAATGAAAAAATTGTAAATCTAATAACAGTAGATGATGAAATACCTTCTATTACTACGCAAATATTTCCTACAGCATATAATGGTCAGAGTGGTGTTAATTTGGTATGTTATGAAAATACAGAAAGAGTTGAAAATAATTATTTATTAGACTTAGAAACTTCAAATAAAATAGGAAGTGCAATTTTAGAATTTGAGTATCCTCTACCTATTGGCTCTGAAATTGAGATAACTTTTTCACTCTCTGAAGATGGATTGTTAAAAGTTTATGGAAGAGATTTAACTACGAATAGAGATATTGAAGCTGAATTTCAAACAGAATCGATTCTTTCAAATGAAGCTTTAAGTCAAGCAAAAGAACAAAGAAAGTCAATAACAGTATCATAAAGGATAGAGTATGGCAGTAGTAGGTATAGATTTAGGAACTACAAATTCAGAAATTGCGTATATTGATGAATATAATAAACCAGTAGTAATTCCAAATAGAGATGGAAATAATATAACCCCCTCTGTTATTTGTTTTGATGGAAGTTCAACTATTATAGGTGAAGAGGCAAAAGAGCTTCAAGCATTGGGTACGTATGATATAGCAGCATTTTTTAAACGACAAATGGGAGATGAAACTTTTTCTTTTTATGCTAATGGTGTTGATTATACAGCAACAGAGCTTTCAGCTATGATTTTAAAAAAATTAAAGGATGATGCAGAATTTTTTTTAGGTAAAAAGATTTCTGATGCTGTTATTACAGTCCCTGCTTATTTTAAAGAAAAAGAGAGACAATCAACAATTGATGCGGGTAAAAAAGCTGGATTAAATGTATTACAAGTAATCAATGAACCAACTGCAGCAGCAGTAGCATATGGATTGAAAAACTCTTCTAATCAGACTATTTTAGTTTATGATTTAGGTGGAGGAACTTTTGATGTAACCATTATGAAAATAGAAAAAAATGTTATTAAAATTTTGAACTCAACAGGAGATCATCACTTAGGTGGAAAAGATTGGGATGATAAGATTATCTCTTATTTGGCACAACAGTTTGAAGAAGAGTTTGGAGTAGACCCTCTTCAAGATAGTGAATCAGTTGCTGATTTATTAATTCGAGCAGAAGAAGCCAAAAAACAACTTACCAAACGAATGAGTACAAACATTAGTATTTCTTATGATGGAATGAAGGGGAGATATACTTTAGATAGAGATATCTTTAATGATATTACTGCTGATTTAATGGAAAGAACCATATCCTTAACACAACAAGCACTTGACGATATTAAATTAAGGTCTTCTGATATAGATAATATTTTATTGGTTGGGGGTTCTACTCGTATGCCAATGGTACATAATTTTATAGAAGAGAGATTTTCTAAAAAACCTTTAATTGGGGTAAATGTAGATGAAGCTGTGGCTTTGGGTGCAACTATTGTTGCATATGATAGCACCAAACCAAAATTTAGCTTGGGTGGGAAAAAAATTAAAGATGTCACCAACCATTCGTTAGGAATGATTGCAATAACCGAAGATAATAGTAAATACGTAAATAGTTTTATTTTACCTAAGAATAAAGAAGTCCCGTGTATTGAAGAGAAGTCTTTTGCTCATAGAGTTTCAAAAAAAACTCCTAATAAATTAGAAATATTTCTTACACAAGGAGAAGATAGAGTACCTGATTGTGTAGATTATTTGGGTATGTATGTGGTGGATAATATACCTTATAAAAAAGGTGGGTTTGTAAATGTTTCAATAAAATATGAATATGATATAAGTGGAGTGGTAAATGTAAATGCTTATGTAGATTCTAAGAAAATGCCTATTACTAAACACCCTCTCCCCTATGATATTCCTAGTAGGTTTATGAAAACTCCTGAAATTGAAGTAGTAGAATCAGTTCCTGAATTTACAACAGTTTATTTAGCTTTTGATATCTCTTATTCAATGGATGGAACTCCTTTAATAGAAGCAAAAAAAGCTGCTAAAGGTTTTATAGAAGGTATGGATTTAAATTATAGTGCTGTTGGTCTGATTGTTTTTTCTGATAGAGTCAAAACTGTTTTAAATGCTACACAAAAAGAGAAGAAAATTTATGAAGCTATTGATAAAATTATTGTAGGAGAAACTGGATGTTGTAATGATACAGATCCTTTTAATAAAATTTATGAATTGTTGAAAAATGAGGATGATAGAAAAATTGCCCTTGTTTTAGCTGATGGAATGTGGTCATATCAAGATAAAGCCATTATAGAAGCAAAAAAATGTCATTTATTAGACATTGATATTGTAGCAATAGGTTTTGGTGGAGCAGATAAAGACTTTTTGACAGAAATAGCATCAAGCAAAGAAGGTAGTATTTTTACAACCCAAGAAGGTTTAGTTGAGACTTTTTCTACAATTGCTCAAGAGATAAGTTCTAAATAGGGATAGGGTATGGAATTTAATTGTTATGAAGTTTTAGAATTGTCTTCTAATGAAAAAAACATTGTAAATATAAAAAATATCTTTGAATCTAAAAAAAGAGAATGGAATAAATGGAAGAATCAAGGAACTCCAAAACAACAGGAGTTGGCAAAAACTTATTTTGAAAATCTTCAAGAAATAGAAACTGTCATCAATGACAAAGATATATTAAAGCTTCATAGAGATACGTTTATAAAACGACAGAAACAATTAAAAAAAGAGTTCTATTCTGAATTAGATTCTATGATTAGTGTTTTGAGTTCTAATGAAATATCTGAAGGTGAATTTAATACTCTTGAAAAACATTTTAAAGATAAGTTAACTTCAAAAGAGATTATTGATAGATTAAATAAAAGAAAAATTTTCAGGAAAAAAACTACATCTAATACTTCAAAAAGAGTAAAAAAAAAGACTATAGACAGTTCTAAATTAAAAGAGATAAATGATTTATTATCTTATTTAGATAAAACAACTTTGTATGATTTTTTAATGGTTTCTAAAAATAGTTCAATTCCAATATTAAAATCTAAAGCAGATGATATTTTAATTCAATCTAGAGGAAAAACTGATACTCAAAATAGTCGAAAATCAAAACTGGCTGGTTTGGCAAAAGATATATTTAAAGATAAAATTAATAAAGAAAAATATGATAATTCCCTCTCTAAAGAGAATTTAAAAACACTTGATTCTGTATTAAAAATGGCAGGAGCAGAAAAGGTTTTAACCAAAGATAAAATTAATAATATTTTAAAAATTGCTAAAAAAAATAGTATACATGAAGACGATGCAATAGAATATATTGAAGAAATGGCTAAAAAAAGAAAATGGAGTATTATTCAAGAGGGTACATCTCCAGATTTTAAATTATTAGAATGTGGTTTTTGTGGAGAATTAGCAGATAAAGAGAAACAAAAAAAATGTAAATCATGTGGAGAAGATTTAATTCAGCCTTGTCCTATATGTGCTAACCCTACACCAACAGAGCAATCTGCGTGTTTAAAATGTGGATGTACAACAGGAGATAGAAAAGAGATTGAACTGCTTATGCAAGAAGCAGAAAAGAGTATTATTCAAAAGAAATATTTAGATGCAAAATTAAAATTAAATATAGTACTTGGTATTTGGGAAAAATGGGATAGAGCTGAAAATAAGCTACAAGAGATTGAAGAGATTGAACAAAAAAATAAAAAAACTCTTGATAGAGTTTCAAATTTAATAAAAAAAAGACAATATGTTGAAGCCAATATACTTTCAAATACTCATAATATTATAAAGTTTAAAAAAGATATTGAAAAGAATTTAACTCAAGCAAAAAACTTAGTACTTCAAGCTGATAAAGAAAAGAGTAGAGATTATGAAAAGGCAATAGACTTATATGAAAAAGCACTTTTTTATGTATCTGATTTTGAAATAGCGATTAATGCTCTAAAATCTATTCCTTTACCTGCTGTAAAAAATACTAAAACTTCAATAGATAAAGAAAAGATTACAATAACTTGGGATAAAACAAATATCTCTTATGTTGTGGTAAAAAATACAACTATTCCTAAACACTCAAATGATGGGATAAGAGTGGCTGAGACATCTACGAATATTGTAGTCGATAAATTAAATGAAGAGTTATTTTATTATGCAATTTTTCCTAAAAAAAATGTTATTTATGAAACTCCTACAATTATTGGTCCTTTTTTTTATCCACAAGATATTAAACATTATACTTATAATGCAACAGATAGACAGATTACCATTGATTGGTCTTTACCAAAAAATTGTATAGAGGTAGAAGTTTACAAAAAGAAAGGAAGTAATATTGTAAAAAATGAAGGAGTAAAATTAACTCATTCAAAAACATCACTTATAGATAGTGATGTTTTAACTGATACACTTTATTCTTACTTTTTAATAGCTATATACAAAAATAAAAATAAAATTTTCTATTCAGAAGGAGTATCAGTTTCTATTACTCCCACAGCTCTTCCTCTAAAAATAAATAATTTAAAAGCAGATGTAACAGATGATACTATATTTTTATCTTGGGAAAATATAAAAGATAAGATTAATATAAAAAAATTTGAAAGAAAGCCTCTATTTAAAGAAGGAGAGGTCATCTCTCTTCAAGAAATGGAGAAATATGGAGAAAAAATTGCACTTCAAACTCAAAATTCTACACAATTAAATATTCTTTCCTCAACAACTTATTTTATTCCTTTTTCTATAAAGCATCAGACTGTAGTAGTTGGAAATATTATCAAGGTATCAACGATAAAAGATGTAACAAATGTTAAAACATTTTCATCAGGAGGTAAAATAGTTCTTACATTTAATCCCCCCCTTGGAGCAAAAGATTTTTGGATAGTTTATAGGTATGATAGGTTTGTTAAAAATATATTTGATAATAAAAATATGTTTTACAAATCCAATATTTTAGAATATCAAAAAGATAAAAAAATAGAATTACCTATACAAGAGGAGACAAATCATTACATTACTATTTATACTTATGATGCAGAAGAAGACACCTTCTCTAATGGTGTAGAAGTCTTGGAAAATGCAGGAGATGAAATAGTTGTTAAATATTTTTTGGAAATCAAAAAACAATGGTTGTTTTTTGGTAAACGAGTAAAGGCAAATATCATTTTAAAAACAACAGAAGATATCATTTTAAATGATATAGTTGTTGTATTTAAGCAAAATACTGTTCCTTTAAATATCAATAATGGAATTGTTATTAAAAATATGAAAACTGTTAAGTTTGAAAATAGACAAGCAATAATTTCAGTCTCTCCTAAATATTTAGATGAAGAGGGATATATAAAATTGTTTTTTAAACATCAAAATAAGGCTGTTAGGTTATTACCTTCTGCCGAAAATTTAATTAAGTTGTAAGGAGAGAATATGAGATTTGGTTATAAGTTAAAATCACAAGTATCAAAAGAATTGTGTCCACATTGTTTTGAATATTTTATGTTAAAAGATACACCTTTTAGATGTTCAAATTATGATTGCAGTAATGAAAAGGATACGATATATGAGAAGCATTGGGGAAGGAAACCTTTAAAAAGGGTTATTGAACCAAAAGGAGATTTTTTTGAAGGATTTAAAAGATCAAAAAGTTGTGATGAATGTAACACAATTACCTATAAAAGAATTTGTCCCCATTGTCATGAGACACTTCCTCTTACAACAGGTGAATATAAAAATCATATTTATGCTGTAATAGGGGGACCTGATTCAGGAAAAACACATTATATCGCTGTTCTAATTAATCTTCTTATGAATGAGTTAGGACCTAAAATGAATTTTATACTAGATGCATTAGATGATGAAACGAGAATTAAGTATAGAAGAGATTTTTATAAACCATTGTTTGAAAATCATGAGGTTATCCCAAAAACTCCCTCTGCAAGGGCAAATAGAAATGTAAAAAAACCTTTAATTTATGGAATTAGTATATTAAAAAATAAAAAAATTATAAACTATTTAACACTTGTTTTTTTTGATACAGCAGGGGAGGATTTAAATAGTGAAGACACTATGGTAGTTGTCAATAAATATATTTATCGTTCAGATGGAATTATTATGCTTATTGATCCTTTACAGATAGTTGGAGTAAGAAATAAATTACCTAATGTAGATAAACCTGTAAGTATTAGTTCCCAAAGTTTAGATATTTTATCAAGAACTACTCAGTTGATAGAAAAAGGATTAACTTTAACTCCAACAGATAAAATAAATATACCCCTTGCTGTATCTTTTACTAAAATGGATGCTGTAGAGGGACTACTTGAAGGAGATTTTCAACTAAAACATAAGTCTAATCATCATAAAGGATTAAATCTTGATGACATAGAAGCTGTTAATTCTGAAATGAAAGCACTTCTTAGTGAATGGGGTGAAAATGCACTAATTCAATTAGCAACAACAAGATATAAAGATAATAAGTTTTTTGGACTTAGTGCATTAGGTACTAATCCACATAGAACTCAAAAAGTAGATAAAATAATTCCAAATAGAATAGAAGATCCTTTTTTATGGCTTTTATATAAAAGTGGAATTTTAAAAAATGAAGGATAAAAAATGAAGGCAGAACAACTTTATTATACCTCTTGTGAAAAGGGATTAGAAAATGCATCAGGTTTCCAAATAAAAGCAATGAGTAGTGGGTTTAACAAAATCAATGATGTTAGACAATTGGGAAGTTATGAACCATCAAGAGATTTACCTAGTCAACCAGATGAAGAAGAGTTAAAAATATTTCCTATTTTATTTAAATATAAAGATAATGTTTTTGTACGAAGTGTTTATGTTGGACAAGATTATACACAAAGATTTGGAAATTATTTTATGCATACTCTTGAGGTGGATAAAATAGATTTGTATCCTATTGATTTGTATTTTTGGGCTGGTTGGGTAAACAATGAAAAAAAAGTAGAGAGTTTAAATTTAAATTCTATTGAAATAAATAAAATAAATCCTCAACTTTTCACTTTAGATAATAAAGAATTACTTTCTAAATTGATAAGTGCTTTATTTTTAAAAGATAAACAAATTGTAATTAAAATATCAAATCAAATAGATGGTATAAAATTATTAAACTTTATGCAAAAAGCATTTCCTTTAAATATAGCAAAAAATATTACTTTTTCAACATATCAATTTTCATATAATGATTGTTTGGATATTAATTTAGTAATAGGAGATACAGAGTGGGAACATATTGATCAAAGTGAATTTTATTTTTTTGATTTAACTCAAAACTTATATCCTGAAATAAATAATGATAATAAATATCCTGATTTTATTGTTAATCTTTTAGATAATTCTACAAGATTAGAACAGTTTTATAGTTTTTTTAACTTTTTTAATAGCCATAAATTGGACAGTAATTTAGATTTTATTGTAGAACTATTTTTATTTATTGAATCTAATAGGAGGATAAATAGCTTGGAGGGGGTATTATCTTTTGTTTCTAGTTATTTAAAAAGAGAATATATAAATGATTTTTTAAAATATTTAGAACCACTTAATAATAGTAGAGTGATTAATGAATCAGAAGCTCTATTATCTTTATATATTGATATATTTTCAAATACAGTTTTTATTAATATTAATAAAATTTTAACAAATTTTTTAAATAAGTCCCTACAAGGTGATTATCCTTTTTCTAAATTTGAGAGTTTTATGATAAAAATAAATCAACAAAATTCTAATTTTGAAAAAGATTTTGCAAAATCTTTTTTAAAACAGATTGAAAAAGACAAAATTAATATTAATGAAAATGAATTTTATTTTTTGATAAAAAAGTTGAAAGACTATATAAATATAACACAAGATAGTAGCTTGTCTTATGGAGATTTTCATAATATTATTTTAAGTCATATTCAACAGAAGAAAAAAATTGACTTTGAAGTGATTACCCTATTTGAAATTCAGCAACAAAGAGATTTGATTGCTAAAATGAGTAATACATTATTAAATGATGAATTAATAAGGTTTGTTCAGTTTTTTATTTCTTATTATAAGGATGAAAACTATTTCATTACAGTAAAATTTTTAATGGATAGAGAGGAAGTTCCAAACGATTTTAAGGTTTTTTTATTTAAAGAAAAATTAAAAACTATAAATAATCGAGTAGATTTTTTTGATAATTATCGTTTAAAAGTAGGCAATTATCCTGAAATATATTATAATTTTTTGAATAAAGAAGAAAAAATTTCTCAAATTAAAGCATGGAATGAGACTATTAAAGAATATGAAAAATATCCTTTTTTTAATGATATTTGGCAACAAATAAATGAATCTTTATTTAATTCTTTTATGAATAATGATATAGTTTTCGATCTTTATCATGAAAAGTATGATTATATCAAATTTAAAAAAGTTAATAAATTTTTGATTAGAAAATCTATTTTTGATTATGAAATAATAGATAAAAATTTATTGAATCAAATAAAAAAATTAGAGGAAGAAGATTATGAAGTTTTTTTATCTAATTTATTTTATAAATTAGATAAAAATAAAATAAAGGGAACACATTTCCAATTTTTAGTTCATCCTAAATATAGAAGGTTGTTTTTTAACTTTTTTGAAAAAGAAAAATTTGCACATATAATAGAATTTTACTTAGAGGGATTAGGAAGTATAGAAGTAGAAGTAGAAAAGATTTTAATTAAAATAATATCAAAATTAGATAAGAAAAATTTATCAATACTTGAAAATGTAAGATTAAATCCTTTGGAAAAAGAGAAATTAAATAAGCTTTTAGAAAAAGCAAAGAAACAATCAAATATGAATATTATAACACGATTTATTTCTAACTTTATGAGAAAAGGATAAATAATGGATGAGATATGGGGTATTTTAGTTTTATTTTTTTTAGGATCTTTATTGGTAATGTGGATTATAGAGAATATTGTTAAAATTTTAATAGCTATAGGACTGATATTATTAGGTTTATATTTACTTTATTCTTTTGTTATATCAATTTTAACATATTGGAATATTTTTCTTGAAGATATATCTTTACAAGATTCCAAAAATATTGATCCTTTAAAAGAGCTTTCTTACGAAAATTATTTTTTTAGAAAATCTTTTTTAGATTTAAAAAAGAATTTTAAAATATTTATTAGAGAATATCATAAAGACACTTTATTAGAAGAGTATCATATAGATTCTTTACCAACGGGATATCATAAAGATGACCCTCTATTAGTAGGTAGATTAATGTTTATATCACTGTTTGCCTTAATACATTTAATATTGATTTCTTTTTTATTTCTAATTTTATACATAATAAGATTAATAGTATATAGTTTTGATAGAGTTTACCTTATTATTAGAAAATTTTCAGCCGCTTGTCCTTCTTGTCATACAAAAACAACAGTCCCTGCTTATGTATGTGATAATTGCAAGGTAATTCATAAAAAATTATATCCGAATGAGTATGGGTTCTTTTATCATAAATGTCAGTGTAATACTCATTTACCTGCAACTTTTTTTTTGGGTAGAAGAAAACTAGAAGCAAAATGTTCAAATTGTAATAATTCTCTTTCTCAAGAATTTATAGAAGCAAGAAAAGTATTTATACCAATAATAGGTGGTGCATCTGTAGGGAAAACAAACTTTATGTTTTCAGTAGTTAGAAACTTGATTGAGAAAGATGATTATAGAAAAGGTTATCAATCAGATTTCTCAGATAACAATACAAAAGCTAAATATGAAAAAGTAATTAAAGATATAAAAAATAATTTTTTGCCTCAAAAAACAGCAACTTATTTACCTAAAGCATTTAACATAATATTGACATCAACAAAAAAAGCCACTTGGACTTTTTATTTATATGATGCTGCTGGTGAAGCATTTAGAGATACAGATAGGATGAATATACAAAAATATAATGAATACTCTTCTGGAATTATATTTATAATAGATCCATTTTCTTTACAAAAAGTTAGAAACAAGTATAAACATAAATTAAGTATAGTTGCTGCAAGTAATGATTCTATAGATGATATATTATCAAGATTACTTACCTCATTAGAAAATACATCAGGTTTAAAGAAAACAGAAAAGTATAAAAAGCCTCTCGCCATTATTTTTAATAAAATAGATGAACTTGAAAATGAAATTATTAATAATGATTCTAAAAAAGGAAAAGAACAATTAGAAGAATGGGGCGAACATAAATTTTTACAAAAAATAGCAGTAAGATTTGAAAATGTTAAGTTCTTTAAGTTGTCTGCTGTACAAAGTTTAAAAAATACTCAAAATGACATAATGGAACCAGTAATGTGGATTGCTAATAATGAAGGGTTTGGAAAAAAATAAATGTTTATATATGAGATAGACAAAAATAAAAAGCTTTAATGAGGATTGATTTTTAATGAATATAATGAAGGATGGTTAATATGGATATATTTGGGGACTGCTAAATATTCTGTGTCAACACCTAAGCTATACCAATAATTATATCAAATTGCTATAAAACCAAAGCACCCTCTAAACGCTTCTTAAAATGAATATGGAGCTGAGAGATGGTAAGTGACCAGTTAGCAATGGGACGTGTCCATTTTTTCTCAGCATTACGAATTCCAGTAAAGAGAAGTTTGAGTAGGCTCTTTATGAAGTACATTTTATAGTAATAACTGTAGTCATGAGTATTATCGTTATGAACTTAGAGACGATAAATCATCAAAGGGAAAAGTTTTATCAGAAAAAGAAGCAAAAAAATATTTAAAAAAACATGGAGCGAGTGACGGTTTTATTGCTACTTTGATAGGATTGTACTTTTTTTGTTCATAAAAATGTAGGTTTATCTGTAAATATTTTATTTTTATTAAATTTTAAAAAGGATAAAAAATGGTACGTTATAAATTTGTATGTAATTGTAAATCAAAGTGGACTTGGTATTCAGGAAATATCAATGATAATAAATATGTAAATGTGGTAAAAAAGTTGCTGGAATAAAACAATCATAAAAAAGGAAACCAAATGCTAGGAGCAATAGCAGGAGACATAATTGGGTCAGCGTATGAACGTTACCCTATAAAAACAAAAAAGTTTGATCTATTTTCAAAGTATAGTCAATTTACTGATGATACAGTGATGACATTGGCTGTTGCAAAATCTGCTATTGATGGTACTAAGTATCTTGATAACATTGTTGATTTTGGAATACGATATGCAGATGTTGGGTACGGTGGTTCATTTAGAAAATGGTTAAAGAGTTGGAATTATAAACCCTATAACTCTTGGGGAAATGGTTCAGCGATGAGGGTTTCAGCTATTGGTTTTCTTTTTGATACAGAAGATAAAGTACTTGTTGAAGCAAAAAAAAGTGCAAAAATAACCCACAATCATCCTGAAGGAATAAAAGGAGTAGAAGCAACAGCTTTGGCAATTCTTATGGCACGAAAAGGGAATAGTAAAAATCAGATACGAGAGAGAATCTCTAAAAAATTTGATTATGATTTAGAGAGAACCGTTGAGGAGATACGACCAAATTATCAGTTTCAAGTTTCTTGTCAAGAGTCTGTTCCTGAATCTATTATCTGCTTTTTAGATGCTAACTCCTATGAAGAGACTATTCGTAATGCCATTTCTTTAGGTGGAGATGCAGATACCATGGCATGTATTGCAGGTGGAGTTGCTGAAGCTTATTATGGTGAGATACCACAAGAGATACGCGATGAAATCTATAAACAATTACCCAAAGAGTTTTTGGAGATATTATTGAAGTATAGAGACAGAGTTAAAAATAGGTAGTGTCGATGTATCGACCAAATAGTTTTATTGAAAAAGGGGAGAATGAATTATGGAATTGGTAGCAGTTTTTTTAATAGCAGTGGTCTATATATTAGGATTTTTACTATTAAGTTTTATTTTAAAAGAGGCGATTTATATATTTAATCCAATATTTTTTTTGTTAAATAGAATTCAATGGATTTTATATAATCCATTGAGAATATTTTGGAAAAATCCTAATTCAGGTTTTGCTCATAAATCATTTAATCTTCTCTTCTATACAGGAATTATTCCACTCTATTGGATTGCTATACATATTTTAGCTACACCATTGCGATTAATCAATGCTATCTATTTTAATATATTACTTAGCTGGTCTATCAATATTTATGACAGTTTAGCTGAAGTGATTAATCCAAAGTTAGGAAAAATGCGTCATAAAAAAGGTTTTAATTATCTATTCTCTTGGATTATAGGTTTTCCGTTTAGACTTTTGAATATGCTTTTTAAAAATATTTTTCTTTTTATTGAACCTATTATTATGACAGGTGTTGATGTGGTTTTTCCTACCTATACCATGTACCATGGTACAGAACATGGACAGGTCTCTGCCGATATAAGCCAAAAAGGGAGATGGTTGGTTGGAGATGGAAATTATGTGGGAACAGGTATCTATTTTGGTATGTCCAAAAGAGTTGCTCAACATTATGCTGATACGAACAACACCATTATTTTGGTACGTGTAACACTTATGTTTAATCGACCTATTGCCACAACAGCTTACAATGTAAGAAATAATATAGGACTAGGGTGGGGAGGTGATGAGATTAGTCGTAAGTTTCCTAAGTTTTGGTCATCAGTAGAGCATTGGAGAGAAGGTTCAGGTATGGGTTGGTTTGAGTATTGTATTCTTCAACCCGTCTCTAAAAAAGGATTACTTATAACCACATGGAGAGCAAGACCTTTAGCTTTGGTTCAAGGTAATAAACTTATACGAATATGGGGTGTAAAATCTGTTTCTCCATCTTTTTCAGGAATTTTTGTTATTTTGTTGAGTTGGGGACTAATCTTATCTCTTTTGACTCATAATAGTTAGAGGAGTTTTAAATGTCATTTCAAGATGGAAAAATTTATAAAGTAAAAAAATTAGATAACAGTCATAGATATTGGAAGAATGTAGAAGATGCGATTAATCGTAATAAAAAGTCAGGAACAAAATATGTGATAGGAGAACTCTATTTAATTTCTTGGCAAAGTAAACCTTTTCCTTCGAGTTGGACAAAACAGTTTAAACCCAATAGACGTTTTTTCTTTCATGGAACAAGTAAACAGAGTATTCAAAATATTTTAGACAATGGGTTTACAATTGGTACTGAAAAAAATGGAAGAATGTTAGGTAATGGGGTTTATATTACTTACCATTCAAATAAAAGTAGAAATTACTCTCCTAATGATTATTTGCTTTCTACTATGATATATGCTCCAAAGACTTTAGTCGTTAATCCTAGTGAAAAGCTTGATTTAACACTTATTAATTCACTATCTAAAACAGTAGATGCTATAGAAGTTCGTACCAATTCCATTGTGGGTAATTGGACGATGAAGAACCATGAAATATGCGTATTTGATGCTCGACGTGTTGTTCCTAGATTTATCATTAAGTTGAAATAATATGGGTTACATAATGAAATTTCTAGTAGTTTTTGACCATATAAAAATTCAGAAAAGTTTGGTTTCCTGAATTTAAATTTGTTCTTGTTTGGACCACTAAAAAGTAAAATCAACTGCCCTCTTCATTGTAAGGAACAAACTTTTTAACTTTAGAGATGTTAGGTGTGGCAATAATAATATTGTCTTTATTCTTCTTTGAAGAATTTATGTTCCCTATTACACCCTGCTCTTTTGGAATAGAAACTCTTTTTTCTGATTTTAACTCTTTTCGAGCATAGTAACAAAAAGCTTGATAATCCAAAGAGAGCTTATGCTTCTCCATAATCTTCTTATGAAGGATTTTAAAAACAACAAATCCTTGATTAAAGTATAAATCTTTAATCTCTTCAAGATGAGCATAAAACTCAATCTTTAACTCCCCAGAACCACGAATAGCCATAAAGACTCCTTTTTTTGGCGTAAAATCAAAGAATTTCAAAATATTTCATATTATATCAAAAAGAAACAGAAACAAATAAAAAACAATAAAAATATGATATAGTTTTAAATATATAAAAGAGTAAAAAGGGCAGGATAGGATAATATCCGACAAAAAACAAGTTTTTATCGAATCTTATCGTCCTGAGACTTATTCGCCATAAAATGGCTCAACGAAAAGAGAGGATTTTTTATTGAAAAAGTCACTCCTAAGTAATATATTTATAAAAAAGAGAACCCCATGCCCCCAAAGAAAAAAGCAAAAAGCCAATTAAAAACCAAACACGTTGATGTTCGTGTAAGTGAGTTAGAGTATGAAACCATTTCACTCAAAGCTAAAATGACAGGATTAAATAATGCAGCCTATCTTCGTAACCTTGGAATGAACTACCCTCTTAAGTCAACGGTGGACCAATTGGCTCTGAGTGAGTTAATTAAGTGTCGAGCTGATTTAGGACGTTTAGGA